>Ga0247762_1000234_pt1 | contig 20655 bp, 22 predicted proteins | sample UWRJL081202R4_FD_181016 | JGI IMG/M metagenome (GOLD analysis project Ga0247762, IMG submission 181016) | Plant litter microbial communities from Arlington Agricultural Research Station in Wisconsin, United States - UWRJ-L081-202R-4 | ecosystem: Environmental > Terrestrial > Plant litter >...
CTCGCGCCTGGTGCTCGGGTACTCGTCGGTCGCCCAGCTCGGTTTCATCACGCTCGGCGTCTTCTCGCTCTCCGACGACGGCGCCAACGGCGCGATCCTGCAGTCGATCAACCACGGCCTGGTCGTCGCGCCGGCGTTCGTCATCGTCAGCTACCTCGGCCAGCGCGCCGGGGGGTCCGAGGACCTGCGCGACATGGGCGGCATCGCGTTCCGCGCGCCCGTGCTCGCCACGCTCTTCCTGATCGTCGCGTTCGCGAACCTGGCGATGCCGGGCTCGTCGAACTTCGTCGGCGAGTTCCTGATCCTGCTGGGCGTCTTCCACTCCAAGCTGGTCATCGCCTCGATCGCCTTCGTCGGCGTCGGCATGGCCGCCGTGTACTCGCTGCGGCTGTTCATCCGCGCGATGCACAACCGCGTCGGGCCGGAGGTCGAGTCGCGCGACATCAGCTTCCGCGAGGGCATCGTCCTGGTCCCGTGCGTCCTGGTCATCCTGTTCTTCGCCCTCTATCCGCAGCTGGCGCTGCACAAGGGCGAGAAGTCGATCACCCAGTCGGTGGCCCCCGCGGCCGTCGCGACCGGCGACCCCGCCCTCGCCAACCTCCCCGACATCAAGGTCATCAAGTAGCTCATGCTCGGCGCCGTTGTGAAGCCTTCCATCGACTGGGCCGGGGTCTCCCCGCTCATCGCCCTGCTGGGCGGCTCGATCGTCGTCCTGCTCGCCGGCCTGCTGCGCGGGCGCTTCATCCGCGAGCAGCTGGTCCCGTTGTTGACGGTCGCGGTGTTCGGCGCCGCGATCGGCCTGGGCGTCTGGCAGTGGGACGAGGCCAAGGACCTGTTCGTCGCCAAGGGCTCCCAGGGCGCGCTGCGCTCCGACGACCTGACGCTGATGATCCTGTTCATCGTGTCGGTGACCGGGATCGGCGCGACGCTGCTCGCGTGGCGGTCCCTGGCCCCGCGCGAAGCCGCGCACGGCGAGTTCTTCGCGCTGATGCTGGTCAGCGCGGCCGGCATGGTCGTCCTGGCGGCCGCCCAGAACCTGGTGACGGTCTTCCTCGGCCTGGAGCTGCTCTCGATCCCGCTCTACGTCCTGTGCGCGACCGAGATGCGCCGCGAGCGCTCGCTGGAGTCCGGCCTGAAGTACCTCATCATCGGATCGGTCGGCAGCGCCACCATGTTGTACGGCCTGGCGTTCCTGTACGGCGCCACGGGCGACACGGACTTCCGCGGCATCGCGTCGGCGATCAGCGGCGGCGTCCAGCACGACTCGCTGCTGCTGACCGGCATCGCGCTGACGCTCGTCGGCCTCGCCTTCAAGGCCAGCGTCGCGCCGTTCCACCAGTGGACGCCGGACGTCTACGAGGGCGCGCCGACGCCGGTCACCGCGTGGATGGCCGTCGCGACGAAGGCCGCCGCGTTCGGCGCCGCGCTGCGGATCTTCGACGTCGCGCTGATCGACGCCGCCGACGACTGGCAGCCCGCCATCGCCGCGCTGGCCGCGATCACGATCGTCGTCGGCAACATCGGCGCGCTGTCGCAGTCCTCGCTGAAGCGGATCCTCGCCTGGTCCTCCGTCGCGCAGGCCGGCTACCTGCTGGCCGGCGTCGTCGTCGCCTCGCGCCTGGGCATCAAGGCCACCGTCTTCTACCTGGCGATCTACCTGTTCATGAACATGGCGGCGTTCGCCGTCATCGTCGCCCGCGAGCGCGAGACGCCCTACGGCGACGACATCCGCGCGATCGCCGGCATCGGCGTGTCGCGGCCGCTGCTGGCCTGGCCGCTGACGCTCGCGATGCTGTCGCTGGCCGGGATGCCCGCGACCGCCGGCTTCATCGGCAAGTTCACGCTGATCGACGCCGCGGCCGACGGCGGCTACACGTGGCTGGGCATCGTCATCGTCATCGGCTCGATGATCTCGCTGGCGTACTACCTCAAGATCGTCGCCGCGATCTGGATGCGTCCCGCGACCGGGACCGAGCTCGTCAACCCCGACGGCTCGCCCCGCCTGGCCGGCGCCGATCCGATCACCGAGCGCGCCGACTGGGAGGTCACGCTCGTGGCCGTCCTGGCGGGCGCGGCGATCGTCGTCTTCGGCGTCATCCCCTCCCCTCTGCTGAACCTCGCGGACTCCGCGGGCAAGGCGCTGGGCCTGCTCTAGCGCCTGCCCGTGGCCGAGGACGACGTTCCACGGCCGTTCCTGACCGCCGAGTGGCGCGACCTCGTCGGCGTCACCTTCCCCTGTCCGCGGGAGCGGCTGGCCCCGTACCTGCCGCCGGGCGCGGAGATCGACACGCTCGAGGGCTCGCCGCGCGTGAGCCTCGTCGCCTTCCGGTTCGCGCGGACGCGCGTGCTCGGCGTGCCGGTGCCGGGCCACATCGCCTTCCCCGAGATCAACCTGCGGTTCTACGTCCGCTTCCGCGGCGAGCGCGCGGTCGTCTTCATCCGCGAGCTCGTCCCGCGCCGGGCGATCGCGACGATCGCCAAGCTCCGCTACAACGAGCCCTACGTGCGCGTCCCGATGGCCTGCGGACGCGAGCTGGACGCCGGCGGCGGCCCCGGCGCGCTGCGGGTCTGGCACCGGTTCGCGCAAGGCTCGTCGGTGCAGGTGACCGCGGCGGCGACCGCCACGGTCCCCGCGCCCGACAGCGCGGCCCACTGGCTGACCGACCACGCGCTGGGCATCGGCCGGCGCCGCGACGGCGCGGCCGTCCTCTACCACGTCCGGCATCCCACCTGGGCGCTGCACGAGATCGCCGGCCTCGACCTCGACGTCGACTTCGCGGGCGTCTACGGACCCGAGTGGGCGTGGCTGGCCGGCGCCGAGCCCAGCCACGTCTCGCTGGCGACCGGCTCGGCCGTCACGGTCTCCCTGCCGGTCGCCGCCTGAGGCCGCCGGGGCGGCGCGCGCTCACCGCACGCGCAGCCGCTTGGTCGTCCGCAGGACCGCCTTGCCGTCCTGCTTGAGCGCGACGGTCACGGTGTAGGTGCCGGCGGGCAGGCCCTTGGCGGAGCCGAGGCCGAGGTCGACGGTCGAGCCGGGCAGGATCGAGGTCGCGCGGATCGCGGCGGTGCGCGTGCCGGCCGCGCCCTTGACGCGGATGTCGCCGGAGATCGGGCTGACCGTGTTGCCCGTGTTCTTGACCGGGAGGACGATCGCGCGGCCGCTGCGGCGCGGCGCCGAGGCACGGAGCTTCAGGCGGCGCTTGGCCGCCGGCGGGTTCAGGCGCAGGGTGCTGACCAGGCGGTAGGCGGCGGTGATGCCGTTCCGCTTGGCCTTGGCCGGGAGGCCGATGGTCTCGACCGAGCCGTAGAGCGAGCCCGACGACGGGATGCTCTTGACGTTCATCGTCACCGAGCGCCGGGCGCCGGCCGCCAGCGTGAACGAGCGGGCGCTCACGCCCAGCCGGGACAGCAGCGTCTTGCGCCGGTTCGGCGCCACCGCGCCGCTGCGCGACTGCGTCCACGGGCGCGGGGTGACGGTGATCTTCAGCGGCTGGCTCGTGCTGTTGACCACCATGACGGACGCGGTGTCGCCGCGGACGGCGGTGCGCTCGATGACGGCCGGGGTGACCGACAGGCCGCCGCCGGCGGCGTCGGCGCCGACCAGGGACGCGTTCAGCGCCACCGCGGTGGCGGCGGCGGCGAGGGCGAGGCGGGGCAGCTGGTTCATGGACATCTTCATGGCGTGGTGGTGGACAAGGTGATGAGGACGGTCGACGGCGCGGCCGCCGGGGAGTCCGGCCTGAGGTGCAGGGTGGTGGCCTTGGCCGCGAGCACGTCGGTCCAGGACACGAGCGTCAGGCCGAACGCCGGATCCAGCGGCGCGTAGGGCCCGGACACCGACGCGCTCAGCCCGGCGCGGCCGTCGGCCGGCGCCGCGCTGAGGCGCGAGTCGGGCTCGGTCGTGGTCACGACCGCGCGGACGGTCGCGCCGGTCTGCGCGAGGTCCAGCGACAACGTGCTCGACACCGAGCCGCCGATCAGCGTGCCGGCGTCGTCCTGGGCCACGGCGGCGGGGGGCGCCGCGGCGGCGAGCAGGGCGAGGGCCAGGAGCGCGCGGCGCATCAGCGGGCCCGCCGCTTCGCCGAGACCGTGATCCGGATGCGCACCCGCGTCGAGGTGCCGTCGAGCGACGCGTAGCGGAAGTCGAGCACCCGCGAGGTCGGGTAGGACAGGATGATCGACAGGGCGCCGCCGGCGCGGGTGGTGACGCCGCTCTTCTTGTAGGTCTTCTTGCCGATCTGGTTGTACAGCCCGACCACGATCCCGGAGGGCGCGCGGACGCGGCCCTTGCCGGAGGCGCAGGTCAGGGTCCCGCCGAAGCGGTAGCGCCCACCGCGGCGCAGCACCGGCACGCCCTTGGCGATCCGCAGCGGCTTGTCCTTCAAGAACATCGACAGGCGCGGCGCCGCGCAGGCCGGCCTGCTCCCCCCGGAGCCCGTGCCGCCGGCGCCACCGACCGTGCCGGCGCCACCACCGCCACCGCCCGCCCCGCTCGCGGCGGGGCCCGCGGCCACGTCGCCGCTGCCGAGCGTGAGGACCGCCGTGCTGGACCGGTCCAGGGGCGTGTTGGCGAACACCACCGGCTGGTCGACGAGCGTCGCGGTGTTCCCCGCGGCGTCGGTCACGCTCACCTGGAGCACGTGCGCGCCGTCGCCGAACAGCGGGGTGGCGATCGTCAGCCCGACGTCCTCGACGGACTCCGCGCCGCCGAGGTCGGCCGCGGCGACGACGGCCCCGTCCACGCGCGCCTGGGCGCTCGCCAGCCCGTCGCCGGCGTCCGTGGCGCGCACGCTGAGCGTCAGCGTGCCGGAGGCCGGGCTGGCGAGGCCGCCGACCGCGCCGCGCGGCGCCTCCTGGTCGGCGTGCGCGGCCGGAGCGGCCACGCCGAGCCCGAGGCCCAGCGCCGCGACGAGCCCGGCGACGCCCCGCGACGCCGCGCGCCTGGTCGGCGCCGCCAGCGTCCCGCCGCGCCTCACGCCACCACGCCCCTCACGGGCCGCGGCGCACGGGCCCGGCGCGCCGCCACGCCGACGAGCCCGAGCGCGACGGCCACCAGGAGCACCAGCGCCCACGGGATCGCCCAGGCGTGCCCGGTCGTCGTCGTGGCGGACAGCGGGGCGACCGAGCCGGCCGCGTCGGCGAGCAGGGGCGTGAGCTTCACGGTCGCCTTCAACCGCAGCGCGGGCCGGACGTCGTGCAGCGGCGCCGACACCTTCCAGCTGCCCCCGGGCAGCAGCGCGGGCGAGTCGGCGAGGCGCCCGGCGTGCCGTGCCCAGGTCCCGAACGGGCCGGACGCCGACACCGCCTGGCGGGCGGCGAGGATCGTGTTGCCGGTGTTGTGGATCGTGTAGGACACGGTCGCGTCGCCCGAGCCGAGCGGGTTGGCGGTGTTGGTGTAGTCGATGTGCACGCCGCCGGCCGCGAGCGCGGGCTTCAGCGGGCCGGAGACGCGCAGCCGGATCTGCACTCCGCGGTCGACGTCGGCGCCCTCCGGGGCGGTGACGATCCCGCCCACGTGGTCGCCGGCCGCGGCGTCCTTGGGCGGCGTGATCGTGAACGGCACGGTGACCTCCGCGCCGGGGTCGACGGTCACGACGTCCTGCTCCAGGCGCACCCACGCGGCGACGCCCGTGGACCGCGTGCCGCGGTCGACCAGGCCGAAGCGGCCCGTCGAGGTGGAGACGGCGTCGGCGGGGCGCAGCGCGAGGCGCAGCGGCACGGCGCCCTGGTTGACGATCGCGATGGCGTCCTCGAGCCGGCCGCCCGGGCCGACGGTGAAGCCGTAGTCCTTGCGGTCGGCGCCGAAGCTGTTGGCGGCGGGCCTGACCGTCCAGCGGGCGGCGTCGTCCGCGGCGGCCGCGGGCCGGGCGACGGCCGCGCTGAGCCCCAGCGCGCCCAGCGCCAGCACGGCCGCGGTGCGCAGCGTGGTCCTCGAAGGCAATGTCATCGTCATCGGCACGTCTTTCGGAGCGTGGTGAAACAGGTGGGTGGTGGGCGCCTCGCGGCGCCCACCACCCAGGTTCAGCGGGGGTTCGGTGGCCTGCGGCGACTAGGGGGTCGTCGTCGACAGGGTGAACACCAGCGTCTTGCTGTACTTGCCGGTCCGCAGCGGGTCGGTCGCGCCGATGTGCTGCTGGAACTGCACCGTGACCGGGTCGTTGCTGACCGGGCCGGTGTAGCTCAGGAGCTGCGTCGGGGTCGCCGAGCCGCTGACGGGCGCGAACGGGCCGCCGGTGCCGGCACCGCTGCTGGCCTTGGCCTGCAGGGGCGACGCCAGGCTGTAGCTGCCGTTCACCAGCTTGCCCGTGGCCGTGGCGCTCGGGTCGGCGACGGTCAGGAGGCCGTCACCCGCCGACGAGATGACGTTCGCCGTCATCGACGCGGCGTAGTCCGCGGTGACGCCCGGCTGGAACGCGCTGAACGTCGGCGGGGTGTCGAGCTTCAGCGACAGCGTCGCCGGCACGTTGCCCGTGACCGGAGCGGCGTTGCGGTAGATGACCGTCTTGTCGACGATCGAGCCGACCGGCTGCGCCGGGGTGGCGCCGCTGTCCGGGCCGCACCACGAGACGTTGCCACGCTCGACCGCGGCGTTCGGCGCGGCGCACGTGCCGGACCGGACGTTCTGGACGGTCAGCGAGTCGTCCTTGACCGACACCTTGACGTAGGTGCGGACGTGCTCCTGGTTCTCGACCGAGTTCGCGTAGTGCCGCTTCCCGGACGGGTCCAGCGGGTCGGGACCGAAGTCCGAGCCGGGCACCGCGTTGGTCAGGTCGTAGTACTTGGAACCCGACGCGGAGTTGGCCGTCACGTAGATGACGCCACCCGGGCCCGCGGACACCTCGTTGGCGCCGGGCTGCTCGCTCCCGTTGGCCTTCTGGCCGTTCTTGAGCGCGTAGGAGCGCGAGTAGGAGTGGTCGTGGCCCTGCAGCACCAGGTCGACGCCCAGGGCCGAGAACGCGGCCGGGAAGTCGAGACGACGCTGCTTGTTGTCGCCGTCGTTGGCGTGCGACGCCGGCGAGTAGATCGAGTGGTGGTAGACCAGCACGATGTGCTTGGCCTCGGTGCGGTGCGCGTTGACCACGCCGGTGACGTAGTTGATGTGCGCCGCGTCGGAGCCGTTGGCGTACGCGTTGCTGTTGAGGTGGATGAAGAGGACGCCCTTGAAGATGTACCAGTAGTCACCGCCGGACCGGGTGGCGGCATCGCCCGCGTAGAAGGGCGCGGAGCGGTCCGTGTTCGGGGTCCAGAAGTGCTGGTCGTAGGCCTTGCCGCCGACGTCGTGGTTGCCGATCGTCGGAGCGGTCGGGAACTGACGCAGCTTCGGGGAGGCCAGGTAGGCGTCCCACTGCGACTCGGTGTTCGCGGTCTCGACCTGGTCGCCGCCCGAGACGAGCAGCTCCGCGTCGGGGTTCGCGGCGAGCGACACGTCGAGCGTGTCCTGCCAGCCGGCGCCGTCCTTGCCGACGTCCCCGGACGAGCCGATCTGCGGGTCGCCGTAGAACAGGAAGTCGAAGTCGCCGTTGAACGACTTGGTCTTGAACGAGTACGTGGCCGACCAGCCGGCGTCGTTGCCGACGCGGTAGGAGTACTGCGTGTTCTCCTGGAGGCCGTCGAGCGTGGCGTGCCCGTTGAAGCCGCCGTTGACCGTGTTGGCCGTCAGGGTGGCCGCGTAGCTGGTCGCGGTCGCCGGGAACTGCCCGTCGACCAGCGAGGCCGTCGGAGCGACCTGCACCGACTGGCCGTCGTTGCTCGACGCGTACCAGGAGATGACGCGCTGCGAGGCGTTGGATCCGACGGTCAGGACGATGCCGGACGTCGTCACCGGGCCCGCCGCGTTGGCGCCGGTGATCGCGCCGAGGCCGAACACCCCCGAGACCGCGAGCGTGGCGGCGACGGCGCCGGCAGCCGCGCGGCGCGCGAGGCGCCCCGAGGGCTGCGGCATCCCTGCCGGCCGGTTGTTGTGGCTTGAAGACACCACTGAGGTTTCCTTGCCTTTCATAGGACCGAATGGACGGGCGGCAGTCTTCTCTGGCCGAACGTCCGAGTTGTGGCGCGGCTGTGAAGCGAGGGTGTCTATCCCGAGACCGCGCGCCGGCGGCGGTCAGTCGACCCGCAGCACGACGCCGGTGATGCCGTGTAGCACCGCCGCGACGCCCGCCCGCACCGCGCGCCCGGCGCGCTCGGCGGTGAACGTCGCCGGGTCATAGGCCGCCGCCAGGTCAAGGCCTTCACCTCGATAGGACGCGCCGGCCCAGTCCGCGGCGGTCACGTTGTGGGTCGGCTCGGCCACCTCGGCGCCGACGACGAGGAACTGCTGGGAGAGGTGGTTGGCGGTCACCAGCGCGAGCGGGTCGACCAGCGCGTTGCCGACCGCGATGATGAGATCGGGCTTCAGGCTCATGGCGTCGGTGATGCTCGGGACGTACTCGTGCGGGCCCTTGGCCGTGACGGTCTTCAGGCTCGCGTCGACCTGGCCGGCCCACTGCTCCACCGCCTTGGCGAGCGTCCGGGTCGGGGCGTCCTCGCCGGCGCGCAGGAGCACGACGCGGTAGCCCTTCGACGGGCGCACGTCGTTCCAGGACCCGGGCCGCGGCTTGATCGTCGCCTCCGGCGCGGGCGGCGCGTCGGGGTCGGTGAACCCGGCGGCGAGCGTGCCGACGGCGGTGGGCTTGGCGTGCGGGTCCGACCAGTCGTCGGAGCCGCAGCCGGCCCCGGCCAGGGCGACGGCGGCCGCGAGCAGGGCGCAGCGGCGACGGGAGGGCAGACGACGGGCGAGGCGGGAGATGACGGACATGTCGTCGGTCGATCCTGTCCAGCGGCGCTGCCGGAGTCGAGCCGGTTTCACACCACGTTCACCATTCCGCTGTTCGGGGCCGACAGGATGCCCGCCGCTCCACCGGACCGCCGAACGCCATGCGCCTCCTCACCCGTCCCACCGCCCTCGTCCTGCTCGTCGCCTTCGCGGCGACGACGGTCTTCACCCCCGCCTCCGCGGTCGCCCACGGGTTCAGCTCGGTGGTGTACATCGACATGACCGCCCCCGAGAAGGGCCACGTCCGGACCGAGCTCGGGCTGGAGTACGACCTGCTCGTCGTCTCCGCCGCCGACGCCCAGAAGGACGACGCGCTCTTCAAGGCGGGCACCGCCGCGTTCGAGGATGGGGACGCCAAGGCGCAGGCCGCGGCGCTCGACGCGCACGCCAAGACGGTCATGGCCTACATCGACCAGCACCAGCGGCTGACCGTCAAGGACGGGACCGCGTGCACGCCGACCCAGGCCGGCGGCGTCCGCATGACGCAGCGCAACGGCGCCCCCTACGCGCTGATCGACCTGGACTACCGGTGCCCCGAAAGCGGCGGCGCGCACGAGCTGCGCAGCCGGCTGTTCCAGGACTCCGAGGGCTACGTTCGCGGCACGAAGACGATCGTCACCTACGAGGAGATCGACCTCAAGTCGGGCACCGCCAGCCTCGACGCCGAGCACCCCTCCTTCTCCACGCACGAGTCGCTGCTGGCGCAGTACTGGAGCTTCTTCCGGCTCGGCGCCGAGCACCTCTACACCGGCATCGACCACATCCTGTTCCTGTTGGCCTTGATCGCCGGATCGCGGCGCCTGCGCGAGATCGTGCTCGCCGCGTCGAGCTTCACGCTCGCCCACTCGGTGACGTTCATCCTCGCCGCGCTCGGCGTCGTCGACGTGCCCTCGAGCATCGTCGAGCCGATCATCGCCCTCTCGATCGCCGCCGTCGCGGGCCTGCACCTGTACCGGATCTGGGAGCTGCGCGGCCACGCCGACGAGGTCGAGGAGGTCGGCCGCGGACCGCTCGGCCTCGACGCCGCCGGGTGGACGCGGCTCGGGGTGGTCTTCTGCTTCGGGTTGGTCCACGGGCTCGGGTTCGCCTCCGCGCTGGGGATCGACCAGGGCGCGTCGTGGAGCCTGCTGTCGTCGCTGATCGTCTTCAACCTGGGCATCGAGTCCGTCCAGCTCGGGATCATCCTCGTGACCTTCCCGGTGCTGGCGGCGATCCGCCATCGCTCGCCGCTCGCCGCGGTCGGGACGACCGGGACCGTCGCCGCCGCCGTCTCCGCGGTCGGCATGCTGTGGTTCGTGGAGCGCGCGTTCGGGGTCTGACGACGGTGAGCGGCGCTTAGCGAACCCCTGCCAGATGGCAGGGAGAGGGGTTGTAAACCAGGTGGTTCCCCACCTACGGTCGGCCGATGTCCAATGTTCGCCGTGCTGTCCTCGGCGTGGCCGCCGCGTTGCTGCTCGCGTGCCCCACGTCTGCCGGTGCCGCCCTGAACGGGCCGGCCGGAAACGCGTTCTACACGCCGCCGAACCCGCTGCCCGCGGGCTCCCCGGGTGATGTGATCTGGGCGCGCACCGCGCCCTCGATCTCGACCTCGGCCAACGCCTACAAGATCCTCTACCGCTCGACCGGCGTCTCCGGGAACGCGATCGCCGTCTCCGGCACCGTGCTCGTGCCGACCGCGCCGTGGACCGGCGGCGGCACCCGCCCGCTGACGGCCTACGCCTCCGGGACGCAGGGCTGGGCCGACTCGTGCGCCCCGTCGCGCGCGATGGACACCAACCAGTTCGACGAGTCCTTCGCCGTCACCAACATGTTGGCCAAGGGCTGGGCGGTCGTCGTCACGGACTACCCGGGCCTCGGCACGCCGGGCGACCACCAGTACAACGTCGGGATCTCCGAGGGCCACGCGGTCCTGGACTCGCTGCGCGCCGCCACGCGCCTGCCGGAGACGGGCCTGAGCGCCTCGACGAAGATGGCGATCGAGGGCTACTCGCAGGGCGGCGGCGCCGCCGGCTGGGCCGCCCAGCAGAAGACGTCCTACGCGCCGTCGCTGAACCTCCTCGGCGCCGCGCTCGGCGGGACGCCCGCCAACCTGCAGGCCGTCAAGAACAACATCGACGGCTCGGCGTTCTTCGCGTTCCTGGCGGGCACGGCGATCGGCTTCCGCGCCGCCTACCCGTCGCTGAACGTCAACCAGTACCTGACGCTCTACGGCCAGATCGCGATCTCCACGCTCAACACCATGTGCCAGCTGCCGGCGCTCGCGCTCTACGCGTTCCACCACCTCACCGAGTACACGATCAACCACGTCGACCCGACCACGCAGCCCGCCTTCGCGGCGGCGCTCAACGCCAACAACCTGGGCACGACCAAGCCCGCGGTGCCGGTCCTCCAGTACCACGGCGCCATCGACGAGGTCATCCCCTACGCGGTCGAGCAGACCCTCCACAACCAATGGTGCGCGCTGGGCGCCAAGTCGCAGCTCGTGCCCTGGGTCGGCGAGCACGTGACGACGCAGCTGATCGCCCAGACCGACGTCGTCAACTGGATCGCGAACCGCTTCGCGGGCCAGACGGCGCCGTCGAACTGCTGAGCCCATCCGTCCATTCGAGCCGGACCATGCGCGACATCCCGTCGCGCATGGTCCGCGCTCGCGGCGCCGAGCGGCCACCCTCGGGCCGGCTTCACGCCCGGCGGGAGAGGTGACGAGTCGCGGGGAATGACCGTGGCCAAGGACGGTCGGCCGGGCCGCGACGTGCGGGGCGCGTGGAGCCGGCGGTCGGTGTCAGGTGGTGGTGACCGGCGGCGCCGTGGGCGCGACCGCGCCGGTGAGGAGCGGCTGGCCGCAGTGCCAGCAGAAGGTCGCGCCGCGGGAGTGGACGGCGCCGCAGGAGCGGCAGGCGCCGACGACGCCGTCCTCCGTCGCGGCGAGGAGGCGCTCGACCTCGCCCAGCTCGGCGTCGGCGGCCTGGAGCTCGGCGGCGCGGCGGGAGAGGACGTCGAGGCGGTAGTGGTCGCGGGTGGCCATCTCGTAGGTCAGGCCGCCGAGGTCGAAGGTGAGCGCGGCGACGCGGCGCGCCAGCTCGTGACGGCGGCGGCGCAGCTCGTCCAGCGACGTGGGTCCGGGCAGCGCGCTCATCCGATCTCCTCGAAGCCCGCGCCGCCGGCGGGCGCCTTGTCGTCCTTGGGCGGGAGCTTGCCGTCGCCGCCGGTCGAGATCGGCTTGCCCTTCTTGACCGCGTCCTCGACGGCCTTCTTCGAATCCAGCTTGTTCACCGACACCGAGTCCTTCGGGGCCTTGGCGGTGTCGCCGGAGTCGCTCGACGCCTTCGACTTGGAGGACTTGGACGACGACGAGGACGAGGACGAGCCGGAGCCGCCGGCGTCCGAGGAGCCCGAGCCCGAGCCGTCGTCGGTCGCGGCGGCGGCGGGCGCCGCCGTCCCCTCCACCTTGATCACCTGCGGCGCGGGCGTCGCCGCCGCGGCCCCGTTGGTGGTGGCGTTGCGATCGGTGACCCAGTGGCCGAGCAGCAGCCCGATCAACAACATCAACACGAGCAGCGCGGCGACCGCGAGCAGCCCGGCGTTGGCGTTGAGCCGCCCGGCGACGCCGGAGGGCGCGGCAGCGGCGTGCGGCGCCGCCGCCGGCGCGAAGCCGCCTCCGGCCGGCGGGCCGGCGAACACGGCGCCCTGCCGCGCCCGGACGTCGGCGTCCAACACGTCGAGGAACTCCAGGCGCGCCTCCGGGCGGCGCGCGCCGCAGTGCAGGCAGTAGCGCTGGTCGCCCGCCAGCGGCGCGCCGCAGGCCGGGCACGGCTCGCCGTCGCGGATCGGTGGGAACGGCATCTGCGCCGCGGGCACGCCCTGGGAAGGCTCGGTGATCACGTCTGGCTCCTTCACGACGGCGACGACGGCGGGGCGGCGTTGGGGGCGATCGTCAGCTGGACCCGCGCCCCGCGCGGATCGCCGACGAAGAACAGGCGGAAGACGACCTTCTTCTTGGTGCCCTTCGCGGGCAGTGTGGGGACCAGCGCGCGGCCGGCCGCGACGACCTTCGAGCCCTTCAGCCCGACCGCGAAGATCGGGATGTCCTTCAACACGCGGGCGACCGGGTTGACGACCGTCCCGGTCATGTAGCGCCCGGTGGCGTCGTGCTCCCAGTGCAGCCCGGACACGCTCACGTTCGGCACGCTGCCGGGCGCGGCCGCGGGCGCGGCGCCGACGCGCGCGGTCACCCGGCGCGGCGCCGCGGCGGTCGTGACCTGGTCGTTGACCCACCACGCGGTCCTGCGCGCGCCGACCGACGCCAGCCGCTGCAGCGCGGGCTGCAGGCCGACCTGGTCGTTCTTGTACAACGACCCGCCCTTGGCGTCGCGGACGTCGATCAGCACCGGCACGTCGCGCTGGGCCGCGCCGCCGCGGTTGCGGACCTCGACCGCCGCCGCGACCGCGCCGCCCTCGCCGCGCACGACGACCGCCCGTGCCACGCGCAGGTCCGCGCTCGGCTTGATCTTCAGCGTCGCGGACGCCTGCACGGCCTTCTTGCCCTCCGCCGCGATCCGCGCGCTCTTGTCCGCCGTCGACTCGCACGCCGAGACCGTCGTCGCGCCGGCGACGAGCACGAGCCCACACGCGGCGGCGCGGCCGCGGTTCACCCGAACGCCCCCGCCACGTAGTCGCGCGTGCGCTCGGCGCGCGGGTCCTCGAAGACCTGCACGGCCTCGCCGTACTCCACCAGGTCGCCCAGGTACATGAACGCGACCTTGTCGCCGATCCGGTGCGCCTGGGCCAGGTTGTGGGTGACGATGACGACTGCCAGGTCGCGGCGCAGCTCGCCGATCAGCTCCTCGATGACGGCCGTCGACCGCGGGTCCAGCGCGCTGCACGGCTCATCCATCAACAGCACCTCGGGCCGCGTCGCGATCGCGCGCGCGATGCACAGCCGCTGCTGCTGGCCGCCGCTCAGGCGCAGCGCGGGACGGCCGAGGTCGTCGGCGACCTCGTCGTAGAGCCCGGCCCGGCGCAGCGCGTCGACCACCTGCGGCTCGAGGTCCTTGCGCCGCGGCGTCTTGCGGTTCTGCACGCGGATCGCGTAGGCCACGTTGTCGAAGATCGACATCGGGAACGGGTTGGGCTGCTGGAAGACCATCGCGATGCGCCGCCGCAGGGCGGTCACCTCGAACTGCTCGACGTCGGTGCCGTCGAGCAGGACGCGGCCCTCGCGCGTAGCGCCCGCGGTCGTCTCGGTGAGGCGGTTCAAGGTCCTCAACAACGTCGTCTTGCCGCACCCCGACGGGCCGATCAGGGCCAGGGCCTCGCCCGCGTGGATCGGCAGGGACACGTCCTTGACCGCGCGATGGGACCCGTACAGCACGCTCAGCCGGTCCACGCGCATCCGCTCCGGGGCGGGCGGGCCGGTTCTCCGCTCGCGCGAACGGCGCTGGGGCGCGCCGTTGGGCTCGGCCACCGGCGCCGGCTCGCGGTCCAGGCGGATCCGCCGCCGCGGCGGCGGCAGCGGCGGGACGGCGTCGTCGAGGAACGGATCGGCGACGTGGTCGTGGGCGCTCATGCCCGGCCGGCCTCCTTGCGGCGGCCGGCGACGTCGACCGCGAAGTTGAGGAACAAGACGATCAACAGCAACACGAACGCGGCGGCGTAGGCCTTCTGCGGCGCGTTGCCCTCGCCCGCGGGCGAGGCGTTGAACACGTAGCTGGTCAGCGTCGAGCCGGTGCCGCGCAGGTCGCCGAGGATCGGGACGTCGCCCTGGCGCTCGATCTGCAGCGTCGCGCCCAGCAGCACGACCACGACCGCCGTGTCGCCGACGATCCGGCCCATCCCGAGCACCGCGCCGGTGCCGATCGGACGGCGGATCTGGGGCAGCAGGATCTCGCGGATCGTGCAGATCTTGGTCTTGCCCAGCGCCCACGACGCCTCGCGCGTGGCCGCAGGGATCGACATCAGCGCCTCGCGCGTCGCGCCGAAGACCAGCGGCAGCGCGATCAAGGACATCATGCTGCCCGCGGCCAGGAACGAGCGCCCGAAGACGCCGCCGCCCGACGCGGTGAACGAGAGCGGCGCGAACAGCGGCAGCTGGAAGATCGCCAGGCCGAAGATCGCGATGACGATGTCGGGCGTGCCGGCGACGACCTCGATCCCGGACTCGATCGCGCGCGCCAGCGGCGCGGGCCTGCCGTACTCCACGACCCAGATCGCGGCGGCGACGGCCAGCGGCACGGCCAGCGCGATCCCGATCAGCGTCAGCACGATGGTGCCGATGACCGGATCCAGGATGCCGCCGGTGGTGTGCTGCGCCAGGCCCGGCTGCGGGCGCGAGAAGAGCAGCTCGAAGTTGAGGTACTGCAGCCCGCGCACGCCCATGTAGACGACGATCGCCGCGGTGACGGCGCACAGCGCCAGGCCGCACGCCCAGCAGGTGGCGAACGCCAGGCGGTGCGACCACTTCCACGACCGCAGCGAGTCGCCGCGCGGCGCGGGCCGCAATGGCTCGGGCGGGTGGACGGGCGGCAGCGGCGGCGGCGCGCCGACGGTCGCGGCCATCAGACCCTCAGCCCCTGGCGGCGCATCGGGAGCTTGGCGATGTAGCCGCCGATCGAGAGCGCCAGGCTCGACAGCAACAACAGCAACGCGAACGCGTAGATGGAGGACTTGACCGCCGGCGCGTTCATCGCGTCGATGTTCTCGACCATCGACGCGGCCAGCGGCCGGAGCGGTTCGAAGATGTAGGTGATGCCGTCGACCGGGTTGGGCGAGAAGCCGCGCGACCCCGACACCATCGACAACGCGACCGCCTCGCCGAGCGCGCGGGCGCAGGCCAGCACGGCGGCGGCGACGATCGCCGGGCGGGCGGCGCGGACCGAGACCGTCCAGATCGCCTCCCAGCGGTTGGCGCCCAGCGCGGCGGCGCCCTCGGTCCACGCGCTCGGGATCGCCCGCAGCGCGTCGACGATGATCGCGATCATGATCGGGACGATCATCACCGTCAGGACGACGACCGCGACCAGGACGCCGGTGCCGTCGAGCTGGACGACGTTCTGCACCGACGCCTTGCGCTCGGGCGAGATGAGGTGGTTGCCGACGAACGGCGCCAGCACCAGGATCCCGATCAGCCCGTAGATCACCGACGGCACCGCGGCCAGCAGCCGCACCGCCGGCACGACGACGGCCCGCACGCGCGCGGGCGCGAACTCCACGATGAAGATCGCGCTGAACACGCTGAAGACCAGCCCGACGACGACCGCGACGCCCGTGGTCACGAGCGTCCCGTAGATCAACGGCCAGGCCCGCAGGTGGTAGGCCGCCTCGGGCGGGTCCTGGCCGGTCTTGATCATCTCGCCGAGCTGGTCGTCCACCGACCCGCCCGACCCGAGCCACGACACCCAGCCGTTCGCGCGCAGCGTCGGCCACGCGCGGATGGTGACGAAGACCACCATCAAGGTGATCAGGAGCAGGACCAGGCAGGCCACCGCGCCGAGGCGCCATGTGGCCTGCCGGTCCGTCCACGGCTGTCGCAGCCGGGAGATCATGGTGTTGGGGTGGGTGGTGGGTTCCCTAGTTCAGCGGGATCGCGATCGACGCGATGATCTTGCGCGCCGCCGGGCTCTTCTGGATCCAGTTGATGAACGCCGACGCGGCGCCCTTGGCCGGGCCGCGCGTGACCTCGTAGTAGTTGCGCACGCCCGGGTACTGGCCGGACTTCGCGTTCTGGAGGTTGCACGCGACGCCGTTGACCGGCACGGCGTGGACGTCCTTCTGCGAGGCGTAGTACCCCGAGTTGAACCCGATCGCGTTCTTGTCGGCGGCGACCGTCGACTCGACGAGGCCGTCGGACGGCTTGAGCGCCGCCAGCGCCGAGATCGTCTTGTTGCCCAGCAGCAGCTGCTGGACGAGCGGCGGCAGCGACGAGGCGGCGGTGCGGCTGATCAGGTCGATCGTGCCCGTGACCGTCGCGCCCGGGACGTCCTCCCAGTTGCGGATCTGACCGGTCCAGATCGCCTGCGCCTGCGCGGTCGTCAGGTTCGGGAGCTTGTTCGCCGGGTTGGTGTCGAAGCAGAAGAAGTCCTTGGCGATCGGGTAGAAGACCAGGCCCTTCGGGTCGCTCGGGCGCGGGTCGCGCGCGGCGTTGCCGATCGTGACGCGGCCGGCGGCCGCATCCTGGATGCCGACCTCGCCACCACCCTGGGCGAGCTTGAACTTCACCTTGCCCGGCTTGAGCTTGACGTACTTCTTGGCCAGCAGGGCGACGAGCGGCGCGGAGCCGGTCGCACCGCTGATGGTGATCGTGCTGACGGCCGAGGCGCTGGCCGGCAGGGCCACGCCCAGGACGCCGACCGCCGCGACGGCAGCGGTGAGACGGCGGGTGCGATTGCGGGTCATCTCCGCGGAACTCCCTTTCCCAGTTTGCAAGGTCAGTTGGTAGACAATATCCTAACCACATAATTCAGATCGGGTTTGCGCATAAAAGGTCTGGGGCATGATCCTTCGACCCTCCAGCTGCGGCGAATGCCGGGCTCCGCTGCATGCCGATCAGCGGTATTGCCTGGAATGCGGGGCCCGCCAGGGCGCGCCGCGGGTCGACGCGCTCTCCGAGCTGGGCTTCGACCCGGCCGCCGACGCCGACGCGCCTGCCGCTCCGGCAGCGGATGCCGCGCGGCAGCCCGTGCCGGTTGGCTCTGCCGGGCCTTCGAGCGGGCCCGCGCCGGTCCGGCGTGGCGTTCCCACGCGGAAGATGGTCGCGGCGCTGGCGGCGGGGATGCTGGCGGTCGGCGGGGTGGCGGGCGCGGCGGTCGGGCCTGCCCCGGAGGGATCGCGAGCGGCGGCGGTCGCGCCCGCGCGGGTCGTGGCGCTGGTCGTGCCGCAGGCGGCGCCGGCGGCGAGCGACGCCGACGAGGACGACGCCGCGCCGCCGCAGGACGAGGGCTCCGCGGACACGCCGAGCGCCGGCGACGACGACGACGCGAGCGCGGACGCCTCCACGGCGGCGGCCGACGACGACGCGGCCGACGAGGACGCGACGGCCGAGGACGACGCGGACGCGGACGCGGGCGACGCCGACGACGACACCGGCGACGACGAGTCCCCCGCCGCCGCCGACCCCGACACGGCCTCCAGCACCACGCCGTCCTCGACCGACACCGCCGGCACCACGCCCGCGCACGTCTGGCTCGTCTCGCTGCCGGCCGCCGACGCGGCGACGGCGTTCGGCGCCGCGTCGCCGCTGACTCCGCTGGTCGCCGCCGGCGCGTTCCTCCCCAACTACTCCGCCGCCGGCCCGTCGCCCGCGGCCAACCAGCTCGCGCTGCTCGGCGGCCAGGTGCCGACCGCCGACTGCGTCGCGAACCTCACCGCCTGCGTCCTGCCCGCGGGCGAGACGTCGCTCCCGGACCAGCTCTCGTCGATCCAGTTGACCTGGCGTGCCTACGTCGAGGACCCCGCGCCGCGCTGCGGTGCCGCGCCCGACGCGCGCGTCGGCACGTCGCTGTTCACCACGTTGAGCCAGCGCGGCGACTGCGCGACCACCACGGTCGCGCCCGACCGGCTCGCCGCCGACCTGAAGACCGCGAGCGCGACGCCCGCGCTCAGCCTCGTCGTGGCCACCACCAACGAGAGCGCGACGGCGATCGCCGACCAGGTCCTGGCCAGCGAGGCCTACAAGAAGGACGGCGTCCTGGTCCTCGCGCCGGACGCGCCCGCGCCGGTCGACCCGGCCGCCGCGCCGGGCACCGCCCCCGCGCCCACCGGCGCGCTCGTCCTGTCGCCCAAGGCGACCGCCGGCAGCACGCTCGACGCGGCCACCGGGCCGGTCGCGCTGCTGCGCTCCGTCGACGCGCTCTTCGGCCTGGACCCGCTCGGCGCCGCCGCGCAGGCCACCGCCGGGGCGCTCGACCCGATCTTCCCCCCATCCAACACCACCAACTCGACACGGAGGTCTCCTTGACCCTCGCCCGTCCCGCGCTCGCCCTGTTGGCGGCCGTCTTCGCGCTCGCGATCACGGCCCCGATGGCCGGCGCCAGCGCCAACGCCAACACCTACGACTGCGGGGGCCACATCGAAGCCGGCCCGCCCGCTCCCGGCGACGATGACACGCAGGTGCAGTACGTCTTCGCCTGCGGTGGCCCGATCACCGGCTACCAGATCCAGCCGCAGATCGGCCACACCGGGTTCTCGACCGACGTGTCGGTCTTCGACCAGCAGAACAACGCGATCACCACCGACTCGTTCACCTGCAACGGCGACTTCCCCGGCTGGGGCATCAACTGCATCGGGAAGTACACCGGGGACAAGTACGGCAAGATCGTCGGCTCGTTCTCGATCGCGACGAAGCTCTGCGACGAGCCGCGCGTCGACCCGCTCCTGACGGTCGTCTACGCGACCGCCGACAGCAAGGGCGTCGTCACCCAGTACATCTCGGGCCCGTACGACCTCGGCCGCCCGCGCGGCTGCCCGCCCTCCGCCGCCGGCGGCAAGACGCGCCTGTCCGGCGACCCGTCGGCGGTCACGCCCGCGACCAAGCCGGCCACGACCAAGAAGAAGGCCAAGGCCAAGAAGAAGGCCGCGGCCAAGAAGAAGGCCGCGAGCAAGAAGCGGTAGCCCGCACGGAGCGCCGGGGCCGGCCGCAGCCGCGACTGGTCCCGGCCCCCGCCGGGGTAGCACCTCGGGCATGGCCGACGACGACCAGCCCGACCACACCGAGGACCCGCGCAAGCAGGAGACCGGGACCGGCGGCTACCCCGAGAGCACGCCCGGTGGAAGCGAGGGCGGCACGGCCGGCGACCAGTCCGGCGGCACCGCCGACGAGGACGCGCCGAGCCCGTCCACCGACAAGGAAGCCGACCGCGACGCCTCGACCGGCAACCCCGACGCCGCGGGCTGAGCGCCCGCGAGCGCTCCTGGCGCCGCGACCTTCCGGCGCGTCTGGGACGATGCGCACGTGCGCATCTCCGCAAAGGCCGACTACGCGGTGCGGGCAGCCATCGAGCTGGCCGCCGCCGGAACCGAGCGCCCGACGAAGGGCGACTCCGTCGCGCAGGCTCAGGGCATCCCGCTGAAGTTCCTCGAGAACATCCTCGCGGACATGCGCCACGCCGGGCTGGTGACGTCGCGGCGCGGCGCCGAGGGCGGCTACTGGCTGGCGCGCCCGGCCGAGGAGATCACGGTCGCCGACATCATCCGCGCGGTCGAGGGACCGCTGGCGTCCGTGCGCGGCGGCCGTCCCGAGGACGTCGACTACTCCGGCTCCGCCGAGCCGCTGCAGACCGTCTGGATCAGCGTGCGCGCGTCGCTGCGCCGCGTCGTCGAGCACGTCACGCTCGCCGACCTGGCCGCCAACAAGCTGCCCAAGGACGTCGTCACGCTCGCGAAGGACCCCGAGGCCTGGGTGACGCGCCGCTAGCTACAGCGGCGGGCGGACCGGCGGCGCGGCGCGCCGGCGGGAGTACTCGGCGGTGAGGCGCTCGACCACCGGGTCGAGCTCGGCCGCGTGGCGGAGGTCGCCGACGGCGATCAGCGCGTTGCGCATGGAGCGCGCGTCGTTGAGCTCGGACAGGACGAGCGACAGCGCCCGCCGGCGCACGAGCGGGCGTCGCACCGGACGCGGCGCTTCGGCCTGCGCGGCGTAGGCGCGGACGACGATCTCGGGTTCTGAGCCTTCGTACCTCATGACGGATCCTCCTTCGAGCGGGCGGGCCATGGACCTGCAATCAACGTTGCCGCAAACGACGTTGACGCGGGGTAGTTTAGATCGGGCCCGAACCAGAAGTCAAACGACGTTCAAACCACGTTTCTTCGGCGGACCTCCCATGACCGGCTCAAAGACGACGCTGCACCTC
>Ga0247762_1000235_pt1 | contig 20631 bp, 18 predicted proteins | sample UWRJL081202R4_FD_181016 | JGI IMG/M metagenome (GOLD analysis project Ga0247762, IMG submission 181016) | Plant litter microbial communities from Arlington Agricultural Research Station in Wisconsin, United States - UWRJ-L081-202R-4 | ecosystem: Environmental > Terrestrial > Plant litter >...
CTTCCTGGCGACTTTGTGATGACTGTCGAAGGTATGTACACGAAAGAGCTTAATAACATCTATCTTCGTGATGCAAACCTTATCAGCTCTACCAGGAACATAGTGGGTAGCGGTGATTACGCTATTTTTGGCACGTGGACAAACCCGACAGCTGCTAATAGGGACCTGACCTGGAATGCAGCCAGCCGCAAGATCAATCCTAATGTAGATCAGGCGCTCGTGCTTGATAATACAAATAAAGGATACGCGTATAACTTCACAGCACAACTCAAGAAGCATATGACGAACATGGATGCGTCATTGGGTTATACGTATGGAATGTCGAAAGATGTTAACAGTGGTGGATCTACAGCTGGTGGTATTTTCTCAAGTCGCTCCATCGTAGGCGATCCGAACAAACCTTCTTATTCATATTCAGACTTCGACCTTCGTCATCGTATCGTAGCTTCTGTGAACTACTGGAAAGAGTATGCAGACCACTTCCGTACAACGGTTGGTCTTTTCTACAATGTTCAGTCAGGTTCACCTATATCGTACATCTACTCGAACGATGCCAACGGCGACGGACAGACAAACGATTTGATCTACATTCCTAGAACTAAAGATGAGATTCAGCTTGTTGCTGACGGTGGCAGAACTGCCGACCAGGTTTGGGGCCAGCTCGATGCTTTCATTCAGCAAGATCCCTACCTGAGCAAGCACAGAGGTCAGTTCGCGGAACGTAACGGTGCGAGAACTCCCTGGGTTGCCAAGCTTGACGTTCGTTTGATGCAGGACTTCTATATGATGGTAAGAGGAAAACGTAACACTCTTCAGCTTACGCTCGATGTGTTTAATATCGGTAACCTGATCGACAAGTCTCTCGGTGTGGTTAAACTGCCAAGTCGTGCCGCTCTGCTTACACTGAATTCAATCGATGCTAACGGAGTGCCTACTTATCGTTTTGCACAGCAAAACACAACTGCCGCTATTCCGCTTGTGAATTCGTTCCGTAACAATACGGATCTTACTTCGCGCTGGCAGATGCAGGTCGGTGTGCGTTACATCTTCAACTAATAGTCGACAAATACTGATCTTCGCAACAGCGTAATCGGTAATTGACGGTAATTTCTTACATGACAAAGAGGCGCTCTTCGGGGCGCCTCTTTTTATTTTCCGGTCATAATGCCTACATTCAACGTGTTATGTTGGGCTTTTTTAGAAAAACGCTTGCAGTGGCCCTGATTCTGGCCTTTTATGCGTGCGGGGAACCTCCCAAACAAGGCTTCTATTCTGAGCCACAGACCGAAATAGACCTCGATGCTATAATAAAGCGAGGTTATATCACGGCATTGGTCGACAACAATTCGTTGAGCTACTTTATTTACAAAGGGCACCCTATGGGGTATGAATACGAATTATTGCAGCTTTTATCGAAGCGTCTGAAGGTAGGGTTGAAAATAAAAATTACATCGGGTGTAGATCGCGCTATCGAGCAGCTAAATAAGGGTGAGGGTGATATTCTTGCTTTTCCGTTAACGATAAATAAGAGCCGCAAGAAATATGTGACTTTCACACGCCCGCATTTTAATACCTACCAGGTATTGGTTCAGCGCAAACCTGAAGGCTGGCGCAAGACATCTCCCGATCAGTGGAATATTATACGGAATCCGGTCGATCTTATAGGCAAGGAGGTTCATGTTATCTCAGGCATGAGCTATGAGGTTCGTCTCGAGCATTTATCGGAGGAACTGGGTGGCGACATCATTGTAAAGCGCGATACGCTTACTTCGGAGAGCGAGTCGCTTATACGTCGCGTTGCCACGGGCGAGATCGATTATACCGTCGCCGATCATACCATGGCGCAAGTCAACGCAGCATACTATCCGAATCTCGACGTCGGTACTGTGTTGAGTGTACCGCAGCAGATAGCCTGGGCGGTACGACAAAACTCACCCAAGTTGCTGGAGACCCTCAACGAGTGGTTGGGAGAGATCAAGAAGAAGTCTACGTTCATGGTGATCTATAACCGTTACTTCAAGAGTCCGCGTACATCACTGCTACGGATGACGAGCGATTATTCTTCGCTGGGAGGCAATAAACTATCACGTTACGACGACTGGATTAAGGACGGCGCGCGGCGTTTGAACTGGGACTGGCGTTTGCTGGCATCGCTTGTATATCAGGAATCACATTTCATTCCGAGCGGCGAATCGTGGGCCGGGGCAAAGGGGCTTATGCAACTTATGCCTGAAACGGCCAAACGTTTTGGTGCGTTGAATCCGTCCGACCCTAAGCAGAGTATACAAGCCGGTGTAGGCTACTTGCGTTACCTGGATAAGTATTGGGCTAAACGTGTGACCGATAAAGACGAGCGGCTCAAGTTCGTGCTGGCATCCTATAATGCGGGGCTTTCACATATTACCGATGCGTATAAGCTTACCGATAAGTATGGCGGCAATGAAACACTGTGGGAAGGGAATGTGGCCGATTACCTGTTAAGGAAATCCGATCCGCAGTATTACCGCGATCCGTTGGTAACGGCAGGCTATTGCAAGTGCGAAGAGCCTGTCAATTATGTGAAGGATGTATTGGAGCGTTTTGAGGGCTACCGGATGCATATTATGGATGCAGACGCTGAACAATTTGTTCAAAGTTCAGATCTGCCCAGGTAGTTTCTATGCCGGGTGTCTTCATTACATCGTCCATGATATTGCGCTGGCGCTGGCCGATGGCGTATGCGTCTGAGTAGCGTATGTTCTCGTTGAAGGTCACCATCGAATAGAGTGGGGTCCATTTGTCAGGATAGAGCTGATGCAGCTTTGCCTCGATCTTTTTTCGTAACAGGAAATTTTCATCGGCTACGTGGTCGCGCATCTCGATGAAGTTGTCAAGGGCGAGGCGGGCCACCGCTTCGGTATCCGGTTTTCGTTGTTTCTGAAATTCGGGCAGCACGATGTTCCAGTCGTCGTTGTGTTTATCGAGCAGCTGATTCAGTATTCTGCAGTCTTCAAAGCCGGCGTTCATGCCCTGTCCATAGAAAGGCACAATGGCGTGCGCGGCGTCGCCTATCACCAATGTCTTATTTCGTACCCAGGGGTAACACTTCATCGTTACCAGCGATGATACAGGATTTGCCTGGAAGTCGTTTACCAGGTCGGGCATGAGCTTCAGCGCGTCGGGGAATGTCTGCTGGAAGAATGCATTGATCTGTCCGGGTGTTTCCAGCGACTGGAATGATACAGGCCCTTCTACGGGGAAGAAAAGCGTTACGGTAAAAGTTGCATCCGGATTGGGAAGCGCGATCATCATGAAGCTTTCACGGGGCCATATATGCAGGGCGTTCTTTTCCAGTTGGAAGGTTCCATCCGTGCCCGCGGGTATGTTTAGTTCCTTGTAGGCGTGGTCTATATATTCCTGTGAGAAGTTGAAGCGGTCTGTTACCTGCATTGCGGCGCGTATCGCGGAGAATGCTCCGTCCGCGCCGATAATGAGGTCGAACGTGTGGCGGGCAGGCTGGGCGCCGGGTTGGTCTGTACTCTGTAGTGACAGTGTTGTTGTTTCGAGGTCAACGTTTATGCAACGTTGGCTGAAGTGAAAGTTTACGCCGAGGGCTTCGGCTGCATTGATAAGCTCCTGGTTAAGACCTGTGCGTGATATGGAGTTTATATACTCACCTTCTTTTCCATAGGGCAGGAACGATAGTTTGCCTTGCAGGTCGTGCATCATGCGTCCGTGCATGGGTATTGCAGCGTGGCTTATACTTTTGCCAACGCCTGTTTCTTCGAGTGCACGGATGCCGCGGTTACTCAGCGCGAGGTTTATGGAGCGGCCTTCGTGGCGCGCGGTTTTACGAAGGTCTGCACGGCGTTCAAACACCGATACGGCATAGCCGCGTTTACGCAAATAGATGGCAAGGAGCGAGCCCACAAGACCCGCGCCGGTTATGGCTATGTGTTTTACGGTGTTGGTTTCTTTGCTCATGCGTACAGGTGAATGTGTGTCGGTGCAATGGGTTTGATTATAATGCTTTTTTGAAGACGGCGGCAAATTGCCATACTTCTTCAAACGTATTGTACAACGGTGTAGGTGCTACGCGTATTACGTTCGGCTCACGCCAGTCTGCAATAATGCCTGCGCGTGTAAGCTTGTTGAATATCTTTTTGCCATCCTGCTTCATGTATAGCGAGAGCTGGCAACCGCGTTCTTCGGGATTGTCGGGCGTTATGATCGTGAACAAATTTTCAAGGGGATCAGCTTCTTTCAGGAGGTACTCAAGGTATCCGGTAAGCTCCAGGCTTTTTTTACGTAATGGTTTCATGCCTGCTTCCTGGAAGATCTCCAGCGCGGCGAGGTGCGCGGCAGCCTGAAAGATCGGCACGTTCGATACCTGCCAGCCATCCACTCCGGGTGAAGGGATAAAGCCCTTGCGCATCTGGAATCGCTCCTTCTCGTTGTGTCCCCACCAGCCGGCCAGTCGCGGCAGGTCTGTTGCGTTGGCATACTTTTCATGTACAAAGGCACCGGCTATGGCACCCGGGCCGGAGTTAAGGTATTTGTAGCTACACCACACGGCGAAATCTACCTGGTCTTTGTTCAGGTTGAGTGGTACGTTGCCTACGGCATGTGCGAGGTCGAAGCCTACAACAGCGCCTGCTTTATGTCCGGCTTCGGTTATAGCTTTTATATTGAAGCGCTGGCCTGTATAATACTGTACGCCACCAATAAGAATGAGCGCTGTTTCTTTGCCGTGCTCTTCAATGGCCTGAAGTATATCTTCTGTACGCAGCGTGAATTCTTCAGGGCGTGGTTTCAATTCTATCCACGCGGTATTCGGATTGAGGCCGTGGAAGCGAATTTGTGTTTCTACGGCATAGAGGTCTGATGAGAAGGCGCCCGCTTCGGTTATGATCTTGTAGCGTTCGCTGGTTGGTGTATAGAACGAGGCCATTAGTAAATGCAGATTTACCGTAAGCTGGTTCATTGCTACTACTTCGGAGGGCTTTGCGCCGACGATGCCCGCAAGTGTTTTCTTGGCCAGCTTATGATACGTAAGCCACGGCCGCCGGCTGTGCTCATGTCCCTCACCTCCGAGCGCTGCCCAGTCATCCAACTCTTCGGTTATCCACTTCTTTGTTGTCTTCGGCTGCAGCCCCAGCGAGTTGCCCATGAAATATATGGACGGCTTGCCGTTAGCTTTCGGTATTATGAAGCGGTTGCGGTATGCGCGTAGCGCGTCTTGCCGGTCTGCTTTTTTTGCGTATGCTAAAGTGTTTTCGAATTTCATGGTGTTTGCGGTGTGAGTATGCGGTTAGAAGAGTGAGAGTTGTTTGAGTATTGAGCCTTCGTGGTGGAGTAGCCACTCTTTGTTATCAAGGCCGCCGCCATAGCCTACGAGGTCGCCGTTCTTGCCGATCACGCGATGACAAGGTACGATGATGGCGATAGGATTCTTATTGTTGGCGAGGCCCACGGCGCGTATGGCCTTCACGTCACCCACCCGTATCGCGAGTGTTTCGTATGACTCTGTTTTTCCATAGGGTATGGCAAGCAGCTCGGTCCATACGCGTTTCTGAAAGTCGCTGCCGCGAAGGTCCAGTTCTACGGTAAAGAACTTGCGTCCTTTGTCGAAATATTCTTCGAGCTCGAGTATGCATTGCTCGATAACGGGTGTGCGAGTCTCTTCCAGTCGCGGATTGTCGCGGTTGAAGAGTACGGCGGTTATCTTTTCCTCTTCGGATTCGATGAGGATGTCGCCAACGGGTGATGAGAGATAGGCGCGTCCGGTAAGGCTCATGGGGTGGAGCTACAGTTAGTGCTTATACGAATTTTGGGTCTGCTTCCATAACGGTGCCACACTTCTTACAGGTTCTGAGGTCCTGGGAGCCGTAGAACTCGCGGAAGCGGGGCAGGAAGTCTTTCTCGATATTGGTGAGGTGGAAGCGATATTCGTGGAGTTTGTTATTACAGTTTTCGCAGTACCAGATCAGGCCGTCCTCGAAGTCGGGGTCGGAGCGTTTACACTCGATAACGAGACCGATCGTGTTGGGGCCGCGCTCCGGGCGGTGTGGTGTGTTGGCGGGCAGCAGAAACATATCGCCTTCTTTAATGGCGATGTCTACCGGTTTGCCGTCTTCCTGTATACGTACGTTTATTTCGCCTTCAAGCTGATAAAAAAGCTCTTCGGTCTCATTCAGGTGAAAGTCTTTGCGTGCGTTGGGGCCACCAACGATCATCACGATATAGTCGCCGGCATCGGCATAAAGGTTTTTATTTCCCACGGGCGGCTTGAGCAGGTCGCGGTTATCGGAAATCCACTGTTTCAGGTTAAAAGGTCTGCGGATGGCCATGGTTTTAATATTTTAATGAGTAAAACTAAAAACTTTTTGAATCCTATATTTACATAAACAAAAGAAGTTTACAAATGGATCTGAACCTATCGGGTAAGCGTGCGGTTGTTTGCGGCAGCACACAGGGTATAGGCAAGGCAGCGGCTGTGGAGCTGGCGCTTCTGGGTGCAAGTGTTACGCTGGTGGCGCGCAACGAGGCAAGGCTGGAAGCCACCGTAAAAGATCTGCCGGTACATCAGGGGCAGCGGCATGACTATATCGTGGCCGATTTCAATACGCCTGACGATCTGAAGAATAAGGTAGAAGCTTACGCTGCCGGTAACGATGTGCATATCCTGGTGAACAACACGGGCGGCCCTTCGGCAGCCCCCGCTATGGATGCGACGCTGGCGGACTTTGTGAGCGCATTTACCAGTCACCTGCTGTGCAACCAGGTGCTCGTGCAGGCATTGGCGCCGGGTATGAAGCGTGCTGGCTATGGGCGTATCATTAACGTTATATCAACTTCAGTAAAGATACCGATCAAAGGTCTTGGTGTATCGAACACGATACGCGGTGCTGTGGCCAATTGGTCAAAGACATTGTCGTTAGAGTTGGCGACATTTGGCATTACTGTAAATAACGTATTGCCCGGGTATACGCTGACTGCTCGCCTGGATGGGCTTATCGACAACAAAGTGCAGAAAACAGGTCGGAGTCCTGAAGAGATCAAAGAGGAGATGATCGCTGAGGTGCCTGCTAAACGTATGGCTGCGCCGGAAGAAGTGGCTGCTGCTATTGCGTTTCTGGCGTCACCGGCAGCCGGTTATATCAATGGTATCAACGTTCCGGTCGACGGTGGGCGTACCGGCAGCTTATAAACCCTACAGAAGTATGAAGATCATTCAAAACTATATAGGCGGCACGTTGCGGGCGCCGCTGGAGGGTGCTTACCTGGATGGCTACAATCCTGCAGAAGGTAAGGTATACAGTCATATTCCTGACTCCGACGCTGCGGATGTTGCACTGGCTGTTAAGGCTGCACAGGATGCATTTGAAGGATGGTCCACTTTGGCCGTGGAGAAGCGATCGGCGATTCTCCTGAAGATAGCCGATCTTATCGATCGTGACCTGGACAAGCTCGCACTAGCCGAGAGTGTCGATAATGGTAAGCCTGTGAAGCTTGCCCGTGTGGTCGATATACCGCGTGCGTCGGCCAACTTTCGTTTCTATGCCACGGGCATTATTCACTTTGCCAGCGAAGCGCATCTTACCGACACAGAGGCTGTGAATTATACATCGCGAACGCCGGTCGGTGTAGCAGGTTGTATATCGCCATGGAATTTGCCTTTATATCTTTTTACGTGGAAGATCGCCCCGGCTCTGGCTGCCGGCTGTACCGTTGTGGCAAAGCCTTCGGAGCTGACACCGATGACGGCTTTTATGTTATCGGAATTGTGTATAGAAGCCGGGCTTCCGAAGGGTGTGCTCAATATTGTTCATGGTCTTGGTCCGAAGGTAGGGCAGGCTATTATAGAGCATCCGGATATTCCCGCGATCTCGTTCACCGGTGGCACGGTTACGGGTAAACGTATTGCCGCTACGGCAGCGCCGATGTTCAAGAAGCTCTCGCTGGAGCTTGGCGGAAAGAATCCAAACATCATTTTTGCCGACTGTGATTTCGAGCAGGCTGTGAGTACATCGATATTGTCGTCGTTCTCTAATCAGGGTGAGATCTGTTTATGCGGGTCGCGCATATTGGTGGAACGAAGCCTGTATGACAGGTTTGTGGAAGCTTTTGTAGCACGCGCACGCGCGCTTACTGTAGGCGATCCGTTAGAGGAGGGCACGCGTATCGGTGCGCTGGTGTCGGAGGCGCATATGCAGAAGGTGCTGTCGTATATCGCGCTGGCGAAGGATGAGGGAGGAACGATCATCGCTGGCGGTAACCGCGTGCAGCTTAATGGGCGTTGTGCTGGTGGCTACTTTATAGAGCCCACAGTTATCACGGGACTCGGGCCGGATTGCCGTACAAATCAGGAAGAGATCTTCGGGCCGGTGGTTACGATTATGCCTTTCGATACCGAAGAGGAAGTTATAGGGTATGCAAACAGCACGCCGTACGGCCTCTCGGCTACGATCTGGACTGAGAATCTTAAACGTGCGCACCGTGTATCCGCCAGGGTAAAGAGCGGTATTATATGGGTTAACTGCTGGCTTTTCCGCGATCTACGTACGCCGTTCGGAGGAATGAAACAGTCGGGCGTAGGCCGTGAAGGCGGTTGGGATGCGCTGCGATTCTTTACCGAGACACGAAATGTATGTATAAAGCTTTAGCGGGTTTATTACTCTATTGTTTTATAGTAGTCCAGGATCTGTAGCAGGTCGTCTTTGTACTTGAAGGAGAGATCTTTCTCCTTTGCGAACTGCTCGAGGTGTTTATAGATAGGTTCTGTAACGGCGGTGGCCAGCAGGGATTCGTCAAGCATTTTCCTTTTACTTTTTACGCGCTGTTCTTTAAAGGCGGACCGGTTTCCGTTCTGTTTATTTACGGTTCGTATGTAGGGATTGATCTCATTTTTGAGATCCATTATATAAATTATCTCTGTCTGTACAACTTCTAATGAACGATTCAGATTTACTGCGGAGCCCGAAGCTCCCGTCAGGCCATACCCCACTAAATTGTCCAGGCCGTTTCCGTAGCTATTATTGCCACGCTTTCCCAACACTGTATTGGCAACGGGGTGTCCGTCTTCCAGGGTGAGCGGATCGGTTTTGGCCAGCACTGTAAAATTCTTGAATTCGCGAAGCAGCTCGAAGAACTGGGGCCGCACGGCCTCATTTAAAGGATCTTCATAGGGGAATGTATAAAAGATGCGCTGGCTGTTGAGCCCTTCGTCGAAGTATTCAAATGCGGTTACGCTTCGGGGTGTAAAGGACCGGGTATCGTCGCCATTTTCGTACGAAAGCAGGCCCGCGCGATTATCGTAACGTACCAGACCTTTCAGCTCGGAACCGTCGTTCAGCAGGATACTGCCTTCTCCCCAAAGTGTGGGGGACAATGTACGGTCGGCAATGCTGATTTTTTCTTGCGCGGCAACCGTGCTGGCGTGCAGGCAGAAAAGTACTGCCAGGGTAATACAATACTTCATTTGAGAGGGTCGATTAGGGGTGTATACAAAAATATAAAATGGTCTTATCTTTCAAACCAAATCGGGGATGAAGAGTATGTTCTTTTTTGATATCAAATCGATCTTTTTTACGGCGCTGGGCTATGAAATGAGCTACATCGAGTTTTTTGGTGTGGTTACGGGCCTCATTGCCGTATGGCTGTCGGCCAGGGCAAATGTGTGGAGCTGGCCTGCCGGCATTGTCAATGTTGTGCTGGCGTTTTTTCTGTATTATCAGATTCAGCTTTATCCGGATATGTTTCTGCAGATATTCTTTTTTGTTACCAATGTGATCGGTTGGTGGCGGTGGCTCAATCCTGCTCCGGAAGAGGCCGATAGCAAGCAGGAGCTGAAGGTGTCGTACACGCGCGTGTGGCAGCTGCTTGTGGTGTCGTTGGTTATCCTTGTGGGCACCGGAATTCTAGGGGCTATGGCCAGCCGGTTGCACGAGTGGTTTCCGGTCGTATTCCCGGTAAGCAGCGCATATCCATATGTGGACTCGTTCATCATGGTGATGAGTATCACAACGACCTTCCTGATGATCCAGAAGAAGATCGAGTGCTGGGTGATCTGGATTGTGATCGATGTTGTAGCGACTATTTTGTATTATGTAAAAGGCGTTAAGTTCTACAGTGTGGAGTACCTTGTGTTTACCGCCATTGCTTCCTACGGTCTGCTGAACTGGATACGTGAGTATAAGAGCTATCAACCGAAAAGCCAGAGCGTATGAAGCGTGGATTGGTGATCGGTAAGTTTATGCCTGTTCATGCCGGGCATGTGGCGCTAATTCGTTTTGCTGCAGGGCATTGTGACGAGCTTATTGTTTCTATGAGTTATACGCCTGATGATCCTATACCGGCGGACCTGAGATTCGGCTGGCTGCGCGAGTTGGTCGCGGATGATGCGGATATAAAACCCGCCATGGTTGTCGATGATTTTGACGACGAGTCGCTTTCTTTGCCCGAGCGCACCAGGATCTGGGCGGCGTTTATACGGCGAACCTATCCGCCGATAAATATACTGTTCAGCTCTGAACCTTATGGGGCACCGTTTGCCGGGAATCTGGGCGCGGAGCATGTGCTGTTTGACGAAGCGCGTGTGAAGTATCCTGTATCCGGCACGTTGGTGCGGACAAAGCCGTTTGCGTATTGGGATTATATACCAGCTGTGGTGAGGCCATACTTTGTGAAGAAGATCTGCTTTTATGGCGCCGAGAGTACGGGTAAATCATTTATGACAGAGCGTATGGCGCAGGTATACAACACTGAGTTTGTACCGGAAGTAGCGCGCGAGATGCTTACGAGTAATGATTTTACACTGGATGATATACGTGAGATAGCGCTTGCCCATTATGCCCGCATTGAACAGAAACTAAAGACGGCTAACAAGCTGCTATTTTGTGATACCGATGCGATCACCACGGCAGTATATTCACGCCATTACCTGCACGAGGTTCCCGACGAGGTGTATGCCATGGAGAGGAATGTTACCTATGCCGTGTACCTGATGTTTGATGTGGATGTTCCGTGGGTAGCCGATGGACTGCGGGATCTTGGCGAGAAGCGCAGGGAGATGTTCGAGGTGTTCAAGGCGGCGTTGGAAACGCGGGGTATTCAATACATTTTAGTGCGGGGTGACTATGCAGAGCGGGAAAGAATTGTGAGAGGGGTGATCGATGGGATCCTGGAAGAAGGCGGATGGAAAAAGTGAGAGAGAGTGTGGCATGCTGCTGTAATGACGAAGTATTAAGATTCTGTAGATGAATCATCAAACAAGGAACAAGTATGAGATGTATGGATATCGGCGGACGCATATTTAGGATGTTGCCCGGTTTCAGTTTTTGTGTGTTGCTTCTGTCATGCTCCGGCAAACCGACAGAGTCACCTAATGACAGCGGCTCTGTACTGGTAGTGACTGGTGATAAAGGTTTTGAGGATTTCTTCCGTGAGTTCACAGTTGATCCTACATTTCAGGAAGAAAGGATCAAGTATCCGTTACCTTATTTTTATTATGAGGAATATGCAGATACTATGTCGATTAATGAAATCGATATGGGCAGCTGGCGGTATATAAACTTTGCCGATGATTCTTTGGCGAAGAATAAGAAGACCGATGCATATACTGTGCACGTCGATCAACAGGATTCTATTACAGTAGATTACACCCGCCACGGTGTGGATAACGGAATATTCGTTACATATTCGTTCCGTAAAGAAGCCGGTATATGGTACTTGACAAAGATCGAGGATCGTTCGAACTAGATCGGTGTTTTAGATGTATTTTCTGATAGGTAATACTAAAGTATTCAATTCATGAAAACAGACATTTCAGTTATTTATCTCGGCGGCCCAACGGTTATTGTAGAGCTTGGCGGATTGCGTATCATGATCGATCCCACACTAGACCCTGCGGGAACGTCTTTTATGATCAACGATAAGCCAGCCTATTCAAAGACCGATAGCCCGGCAATAACGGATATTGGTAAGATAGATGTGGTGTTGTTGAGTCATGATCAGCATGGCGACAATCTTGATAACGCGGGGCGTGAGTTGCTGAAAACTGTGCCGCTTACGCTGACTACCGTTATTGGAGCGAGCCGTCTAAAGGGGAGTGCCAAGGGGCTCGATCCCTGGGAACGTTTTGAAATATCTGCTCCGGATGGTGGTTCAATTGTTGTTACTTCTACACCGGCAAGACATGGGCCATCGGGTTTTGAGAAGATCAGCGGTGATGTGACTGGTTTTATTGTGGAGTATAAAGGCAGGCAAATTTATTTTACGGGCGATACGGTATTTTATGATGGAATAAAAGAGGTAGCCTCGAAGTTCAATCCGGAGTATGTGTTCATTTTTGCCGGTGCGGCGAAGCCGCGTGGTCCATTCAATGTAACGATGGGGACGAATGATGCTATCGATACGGCGTTTGTATTTCCCAAAGCCATTGTTATTCCTGTACACTTTGAGGGGTGGACGCATTATACAGAATCCGGCGAAGCCCTGGAGAAGTCTTTCGCGGCGCTTGATATAAAGGAACGTTTAAGAATTTTAGCGCCGGGGAAAGTTATTGCCCTTTGATCTTACAGATGAAGAATAGATCCGGCACTTCGAAGTTGTTCTGCTGATAAAGATTTGAGCTAACGGTAAGTGATAACAGACCGCTGCTGATTAACAACAGCGGTCTGTTTTGTTTTTATGCTTTGCCTACTTTGTGCCCTTTTACGGCATAAAACAGGATGTATATATAACATGGCATCATTACGGCAAAGAACACCCATTGAAAATCGAAGTGGTCTTTGTAGGTAGCGAAGATCTTCGGTATGACTGCTCCGCCGGCGATACCCATTACGAGTAGCGCTGCGCCACGTTCTGTAAACTTGCCGAGGCCGTCGATGGCGAGCGGGAATATGGCGGGCCACATTAGCGCATTGGCCAGGCCCAGGGCTGCTACAAAAGCTACTGATACGTAGCCATGTGTAAGCACCGCTGCGATTACAAAGACAATGCCCAGGATGGCTGATATACGCAAGGCGAATTGCTGTGTGATGACGCGTGGTATCGTAAACAGGCCGACTACATAACCTATCAGCATAGCGCCCAACGTGAACGATGTAAAGAATTTTGTCTGGTCGGTAGGCAGGCCAAAGCCTTTGCCGTAGGTGCCGATGGCATCGCCCGCCATTACTTCAACGCCTACGTACATGAATATACAGAGGGCGCCCAGCAACAGGTGGGGGAACTGGAGTACGCTGGTCTTGGTAGCGGAAAGGTTGCTGTCCGTAGGCTGTGCGTTTACCTCGCTTGCTTTTATCTCCGGAAGGGCCGATTTGATAATCCAGAAGCCGAGTATTACGAGTACTACTGCCATCACCATGTATGGCATATATATCTTGGCCGCAAATTCGTTCAGTATAACTTCGCGCGCTGCTTCGGTGGGTGCGGTCTTTACGGTGTCCTCCAGTTTGTCGACGCCGTCAAGCACGAGAGATCCCACTACCACAGGTGCAAGCATGCCGGCAACTTTATTACAGATGCCCATGAAGCTGATGCGTTGCGCGGCGCTTTCGATGGGACCAAGTATACTTATATATGGGTTAGAAGCTGTCTGCAGTAGTGAAAGGCCGGAGCCGATGATGAACAGGCCTACCAGGGATATGGGATAATTTCTATGTGTGGCATACGTTCCAAATACGAATGTGCCTACGGCCATAACGAAAAGACCGAGGGCCATGCCTTTCTTCATGCCGGTGCGCTCGAGTATCCACGACGAAGGAAGGGCGAGGAAGAAGAAGGATAGATAGAAGGCGGTTGTAACCAGGAATGCATCGGAGTCGGTTTTAAGCGAGAAGGCGAGCTTCACGAAGGTGATGAGCGGACCGTTTAGCCAGGTAACGAAACCGAAGATGAAGAATAATATCCCAATGATGATCATCGGAACGACGTACGAATTTTTCTGCGTAGTCATAATGGTGGTTACAAAATAGGTTTAGGTTCTATTCAAGGTTCGGCTTAAAACTTGTGTGATTAACACACGCGAAATCGGTTAAAGCTTTATTTTTGGAGCCTTAAACACGGTTGCTGTTTACGCGGCGACTGGAATGGCGGGCCAAAAAGAGGCCGCTAAGCGAATGTTTGCGCAAACACAAAGCTTCTAAGCATCAGAAAGAAACTAAAACATAATGGACACACCAAATAACACACAAAAAAAAGTAACGCTACTGGTTATGGCGGCGGGTATCGGAAGCCGCTACGGAGGTATAAAACAGATTGACGGTTTTGGCCCGAGTGGGGAAACGATCATGGACTATTCGCTTTTTGATGCTGTCCGAGCCGGTTTTACCAAGGTTGTTTTTATTGTGCGTGACGAGATCCTCGAGACGGTAAAGGAGAAATTCCAGCCCAAGCTCCAGGGTAAAGTAGAGGTGGAGTTCGTGGTGCAGTCTACCGATAAGCTTATCCCCGAGAAATACCGCAATGCGGAGCGCATCAAACCCTGGGGTACCGGTCATGCATTACTTTGCGCCAAGGATGTTATCAGTGAGCCGTTCGTAGCTATAAACGCCGATGACTTCTATGGTAAGGATGCATTTGCGTCCATCGCCAATTTCTTTGCCAATGATACTACCGGCTCGCATGCCATGGTGGGCTATCATCTGAAGAATGTTCTTTCGGAGCACGGCAGTGTGTCACGCGGTGTGGGTGAGAAAGATGCTGACGGTAATCTGAAGTCGGTGGTAGAGCGCACCACTATCGTTAAGGAAGGCAGTAAGATAATCTCCAAGGAGAGCACCGGTGATCGTGAGCTCGATCCGGAGGCACCTACGTCTATGAACTTCTGGGGTTTCCAGCCCAGCGTGTTTACACTGGCCTCGACCATGTTTACCGAGTTCCTCGATGCCAACGCGCAAAATCTCAAGTCTGAGTTTTATATACCGCTTATTGTAAACGAAACTATTCATAAGGGTAAGGGTAAGGTTAAAGTACTGGGTGGCGGTAACATCTGGTTTGGCGTTACCTATAAAGAAGATAAAGAAGCGGTTTCGGCGCGTATACAGGAGCTCATCAATAAGGGCGACTATCCGTCTAAGCTGTGGTAGAACAGATACTGCAAGCCTTCGGGCTGAACGCTCCAGACTATACGATAAACCGTATCAGCACGGGCTATATAAATCATACGTACCGGTTAACGGGGCCGACATCGTATATTCTACAGCGTGTCAATAAAAATGTATTTACAAAGCCGGAGCGTATCGCCTCCAACCTGCGTATAGCGGCCAATCACCTGCGCCAGCACGCTCCCGGTTATTTATTCCTGGCGGGCATTCAAACACCGTCCGGCGAGGAGATGGTGTACGACCTGGAGGGCTATCCCTGGCGTGTCTTCCCCTACATTGCGAACTCTGTTACCATAGATCGTGTGGAGACGGCGGCCGAGGCATATAACGCCGCCGCTGGGTTTGCCTTACTGGCCAAGAACCTCTCGGATTGTGACGTGTCGCTATTCAAACCTACCATAGAGCGCTTTCACGACCTGGCGTGGCGGTATGAGCAATTTGAAACTGCCCTGCAGAATACGACGCAGGAGCGGCTGGCAGAGGCCAGGGATGCCGTAGATGCCTGCCTGCGTTATGCCTATCTTGTAGAGGAGTATACACGGGCTATTCACCGTGGCGATCTGCCGCTCCGTATTTTACATAACGATACCAAGATCAATAACATTCTGTTCGACGCCACTACCCGCGAAGCTGTTTGTGTGATAGACCTCGATACGTTGATGCCGGGCTATTTTATCTACGACTTTGGTGACATGGTTCGCACGTGTGTCAGTCCGGTAGATGAAGAGGAGCGCGATCTGGACCGCATTACGTTCCGGCGCGAAATCTATAGCGCTCTCGAACGTGGTTATCTGACCTCCATGGGCGAAGTGCTGCATCCCGCGGAGAAGCAGCTGCTGCCCTTCTCCGGTATGATGATGACCTATATCATGGCCCTGCGCATGCTTGCCGATTTTCTCAACGGCAATATTTATTACCAGATCACCTATGCCGACCAGAACCTGGTGCGGGCCAAAAACCAATTGCGCCTGCTCGATGTACTTCGGGAGAATCTATACGGCGCCCGGCCCGAATAACTGTTGCGCGTTGTACCTTTGTGGTTTCTGATAATCACAACGCCGCTTTGAAAACACGTGAACAGCTTACCCAATTTCTGAAAGCCCGGGCTTTGGCCCTGGGATTCAGCTTTTGTGGCGTTTCGCGTGCGGAGTTCCTGGAGCAGGAGGCGCCGCGTCTTGAAGAGTGGCTGCGCCGTGGCTACCAGGGCAAGATGGGTTATCTCGAGAATCATTTCGACAAACGGCTGGATCCGACGCTGCTTGTGCCCGGTGCCAAAAGCGTTGTGAGTCTTATTTATAACTATTATCCACAGAAAGATCTCCGACAGGAAGGTGAATACCAGATTGCTAAATATGCATATGGTGAAGATTATCACATCGTGGTTCGTGATAAGCTTACGGAGCTGATGGATGCCCTGCAAGAAGAGGCGGGAGATATTGCAGGCCGTGTGTTTGTAGACTCGGCCCCGGTGATGGAACGTGCCTGGGCTCAAAAGAGTGGCGCGGGATGGATAGGTAAAAATAGTCTGTTGCTGAACCGTCAGCAGGGAAGCTTCTTCTTCCTGGCAGAGCTGATCATAGACCTTGAGCTGGAGTACGATGGTCCTGTGAAAGATTATTGCGGCACGTGCACAGCGTGTATGGATGCCTGCCCCACGGATGCCATACCCGAACCCTATGTGGTAGATGGTAGCAAATGTATTTCGTATTTCACCATCGAGCTGAAGGAAGAGCTGCCGGCGTCTGTCAAAGGTAAATTTGAGAACTGGATCTTTGGCTGCGATATTTGTCAGGACGTCTGTCCATGGAACCGTTTTGCGAAACCTCATTCCGAGCCTCGCTTTGCCCCATCGGGCGGGTTGACCGACATGACCAAACAAGACTGGCGGGAATTAACCGATGATGTGTTTAAACGACTCTTTCCTAAATCTGCTGTAAAACGGACCAAGCTGAGTGGATTGAAGCGGAATATTGATTTTTTGGATGGAGATATATGAGGCCTGTCATAGGCTTCCCATAGGGAATGTATAGGAAAGACATAGGAAAGCCATAGAGAAGGCTCCCGATCCGATAGCTTTCCGGATCGGGATACCGGATTAATGCTAGGATTTCGAAGTAATGTTGTAGGTTAACATGCTCACTACTTCGTTAGCTGCCTTACTATTGTATTCGAAGGCCATCTTATTGTAGTTTACGATATCGATGATGGTTCCGATGAAGCAGAAGCCCAGGGTGAACACATAAAGCAAGCCCATGCCGATCTGGCCGAGGATAAACCGTTGTATTCCGGCTATGGCGAAGAGGCCGATCAACGATGTTATGAGAATGAGCTGTGGATCTTTGCGGCGTGCGCGGTAAGCGTGGGCGAAAGAGCGGGCGTTGTCATCAGTCATGTCTTTGATCAGGTTTTGAACGTAGACCATTTCGTCGCCGGTGAGTTCGGGGAGGACATCGATTATCCGTGCCATAGGGTTCTGTAGTAGTTTTTGGTTTGTTGTATGATTCGTATAGTTAAGATACAAACGGAAATGATTCCAAGAGGATGCGCGGCCAGGGAGGCCAGAATGTTTCCATGTAGAAAAAAGCTTATGGATTTGCCGAGGCCACAGCCGGGACAGAAGGAGAATCCGAGGTTATATAATGGACAAAGCGAGAAATGTGTATCTGTATTCGGATTATAGCAGGCCAGGATGATGAGAGAGGTAGTCCAGATGATGGCTTCGAGGGGAATTTTGGACCAGTAGCGTTTGATCACGGTTGAGGCAGGTGCTTTAAAAAAGTAAGCCCTCCAGGCTCATCAGGAGGGCTTTTGTAGATGTCATTTTCTGGTTTCTAAGCAACCACGAAACACCGGTTGAGGATTGCTTCGTGTTCAGTTCCAAAGCTGGTATAGCACCAATGCTTCAGTTCGTTTACTTCGTCTACTATCAGCATTTTGATAGCTTTCCGGAGCTCTTTTTCGAAGAGAAGAGCGTCAAAACTCACCTTGGTGAGAATAGTTTTGACATAGTTCAACATAGCCAAGATTCAAATAGGTTAAAAAGTAGGTTGCCCTAACAAGTGTTAATATATAAAATTGTTTTGAAATAATTATCCGCTCCTATCGTAAACTTTTATGCCTGAACGTAAAAAACGTATCTTTTGGTGAAAAAACAGGTAATTTTTTAAGCGTTTTTGGTATTTTTTTCGTTTTTCCGGCAGGGTCCGGGATTATTTTATTTTGATAAAACGCTTAATTCGCGGAACTGATTATATGCTGCAACGTGCTATTTCGATGAAAGTTTTATTAAGCCTTTTAACGGTCTTTTTGTTCTGGCAGGGTGCCGGGGCTCAGGCCGTGCAGATAACGCTTGGGCCGGACGAGATCGGCGAGAACCAGGGTTGGACGATTACCATCTCGGTACAGAACGACCGGCTGAAGAGCTACGACAATTTTCCCGACATCGACGGTTTTCGCAAACGCGGCACTTCCACCCAGTCCAGCACGAGCATTATCAACGGTCAGGTCTCGTCGTCGCAGAGTGTCATTATGACGTATGCTCCGGCCAAGCAGGGTGTTATTACCGTTCCGTCGTTTACGATGAAGGTTAACGATAAGCCTATCAATGTAGCGGGAAAGAAGGTAAAGGTGGGTGCGCCTGTGCAGCAACGCGACCCTTTCCGGGCATTGTTCGATCGTAATAGCTCTGATGACTTCTTCGGTCGTGGGGAAACGGAGTTTGTGGATATCAAAGAGGATGCTTTTCTGGCACTGACGACGAGTAAAAGCGATGTGTATGTAGGTGAAGGCTTTAATACTACGTTATCGTTCTTTGTGTCGGACGATAACCGCGCGCCGCTGCAGTTTCACGAGCTGGGGAAGCAGCTTTCGGAGATCCTCAAGAAGATCAAACCTACCAATTGCTGGGAGGAGAATTTCAATATAGAGAATATCGAGGCCGAGCACGTTATCATCGGCGGTAAGGGCTATGATCAGTATAAGATATATCAGGCTACGTTCTACCCGTTCAATGCGGAGCCTATCCGTTTTCCGAGTATCGGTCTTGAGATGATCAAGTTCAAGGTTGCGAAGAATCCATCTTTCTTTGGGCAGAACCGCCAGGAGGATTTCAAGATGTTCTACTCGAAGCCAAAGACCATTACTGTCAAGGAGCTGCCGCCGCACCCGCTGCGCGACGTGGTTTCGGTTGGTGATTACCGGCTGGATGAGAGGCTGCGCAGTAAGTCACTCACTACCGGGCAGAGCGTGGGCTATGAGTTCAATGTTTTTGGAGAAGGCAATATTTCGGGTATAGCAAAACCCAATGTAAAAGGCGATGGTATATTTGAATTTTACGAGCCGAATGTGCGTCAGAATATAAGCCGGGCCAACAACCATGTTACGGGTACGAAGTCGTTCAATTACTTCCTGATCCCGAAGGAGCCGGGAGATTATAAGCTGGGCGATTATTTTCAATGGGTGTTTTTCAACCCGGCGAAGAAGAAATACGATACGTTACGATCGCAGTTAACCGTAAATGTTACGGGTGAGAGTAAGAAAAACGAGGCGATCCAATCCAGCGATGCCGGCGGTTTTTATGATCATTTGGATAATGCCGATAACAAGCTTCGTGATATCTCGAGCCAGGGCTGGCAGAAGTGGGCCTTCAATGGCTTTCTTTTGGTGATGTTGGCGGCTTCGGCTTATCTTGTGGTCCGGAAATAATTTTTCTATTTACAGATAATGTCTTTGTGCGTGGCTGGATTACAGTCGTGGTATGGAGACAATACTTTCAGAATGTATGGGTAATGTATACGGCAAGCTTTTCAACATCAGTACGTTTGGGGAATCTCACGGGCCGGCTATCGGCGTTGTGATAGATGGATGTCCCGCGGGGCTGGTGATTGACGAAGCGTTTATTCAATCAGAGCTTGACCGTCGCAAGCCGGGACAATCGAAGATCACGACTCAGCGTAAGGAAGATGATACCTTCCGGATCCTGAGCGGTGTTTTTGAAGGCCGTGCTACGGGCACGCCAATAGCGTTGGTTATCGAGAATCAGGATCAGCGCAGCAAGGACTATAGTCATATAGCCGAAACGTTCCGGCCATCTCATGCCGACTATACGTATGACGCCAAGTATGGCGTTCGCGATTACCGTGGTGGCGGGCGCAGCTCGGCGCGTGAAACGGCTGCCCGTGTGGCAGCGGGCGCCATAGCAAAGACTTTTCTGCAGCAGTATGGTATACAGATACAGGCTTATGTATCGCAGGTGGGAGAATTCAAAACTCCGCACTATACCGAACTGGACCTGAGCAAGACGGAAGATAATATAGTACGTTGTCCGGATGCGGCTACGGCCGAAAAGATGATCGAGCTGATCGATGCCGTGCGCCTGGATCGGGATACGATCGGCGGTATAGTAACCTGTGTGATACGCGAGGTACCCGTGGGACTTGGCGAGCCTGTGTTTGACAAGCTGCACGCCGAGTTGGGTAAGGCTATGCTGAGTATAAATGCTGTAAAGGGTTTTGAATATGGGAGTGGTTTCGAAGGCACTGCG
>Ga0247762_1000236_pt1 | contig 20546 bp, 17 predicted proteins | sample UWRJL081202R4_FD_181016 | JGI IMG/M metagenome (GOLD analysis project Ga0247762, IMG submission 181016) | Plant litter microbial communities from Arlington Agricultural Research Station in Wisconsin, United States - UWRJ-L081-202R-4 | ecosystem: Environmental > Terrestrial > Plant litter >...
CCTTGTGGAGATTGGCGTGAAGACGCCTGCCTGGTACTGAAAAACACGGCCCGCCTGATCGGCCATCCAGACTCTGTCCCGGGAGTCGCGATACAGGGTAAGAACACTATCGGTTGGCAAACCATGGCCGATACTCAGTTCTGAAATGTGCTGATTGTGGATGATCTTCAATCCACGTCGCGTTCCGATCCAAATATCATTATTTGCCGTCGCGGTCAGGCTTTGTACGGAATCATCGGAGAGGCCTTCGCGCGTAGAAAGTGTGAGGATAGACAGGTCACGAAACATATCGATGCCAGCGTCCGTCAGGGTCCAAAGGTTTCCCTCTCTGTCCTGAAAGAAACCATTCACCGCATCTCCGGATAAACCGTCCGTGGTTGCAAAGTGGTCGAGTAGACCATCATGAAGTTTGTAGATCCCGTTGCCCGTCGTCCCGATCCATAGAGCACCTGCCTTGGCGGCTAACAGGTGCCGGATAGCCAACTTTCTGCCATCAACTTTTGGTGTGATGTAGCTCTTCCATTTGCCATCCTCGAACTTCAGCAACCCTTGTCCGGCCCCCCCACCCACGACACCCGCCCATAGGGAGTTGCTATCGTCGAGGGCAAACCCAGTCACATAGGCATTCGCCGTTCTATCTACGCCCGAATGTATTAGCGGATAGCTCGTCAGTGGTTCGTCTTGCTGCCAATGATCAATCCCTTCGCTGTTTCCTACCCATACAGATCCCGCGTGGTCGGAAAAGATCGAATAGGCACCGTGGAGGAATTCGTTCAGCGTGAGTTCGAAAGCGCGCGAGGGAGCCTAGGTTTCCTTGCCAGCCCCACTGCAAAGTTCATAACCGGTATCAATCTTTGCATTCATGGAGGCTTGTCAACCCAGCCTCTGGACTCCTGACGACACAAGTACCAACGAATTGTCGAGGTGCTCTCTCCCGAGAGATGGGGCGTGTTGTGATTTGCTGGATGAAGATGCCACAGCGAGAAAGTTCTTGCGCAATCATCCTTTCGGGTCTTTTCCGGTGCCAAAGCTTTCGCTATGGTGAGACTGCCCTTGATCTTCGGCAGCACTGGATTCAACTAGGACACTCATGAACAATAGAACGATCCGCAAAGATCCCGCCGGACAAGGCTGCAGCGAAGAGTGCGAAGGGATGCTGATATCGGCCGCGCTTTCTGGAAATGCAGGCGCTTATGAAGAACTCTGTCAGCGTCACTCGAGGCACGTATTTCGCTCTGTGTTGCGCATTCTTCAGAACGTAGAGGACGCAGAAGATGTCCTACAGGAGAGTCTCGTAAAAGCCTTCATGCATCTTGACTCTTTCAAGCAAACCTGCAAATTCTCTACCTGGCTGACGCGAATCGGAATCAATTGCGCTCTGATGCAACTACGCCGAAGGCGTGCTGGCATCAATGGTCATCTAGTCATGGCAGGCGAGTTTGAAGAGGACGTCTTCCGCGATGTCGTGGCGGATCTACCTTCCCCGGAAGAGATGGTCTCCTTTGCTGAGCTGTCCGATGCCCTCGCCGCAGCGATCAACCGTTTGCCGCCTTCTTTACGCGAAGTCATAGGCATTCGTTTCTCCCAGGAAGCTAGCATGCGAGAGATCGCAGCTTCCATGGGCGTCTCAGAAGCTGCTGTGAAGGCTCGCTTGCATCGTGCACGATCGCTGATCCGCCAGACACTAACGGATCAGCGACCTCGGTTTGGCAATCTCGCATAAAACTCTCACAACTTTCGTTTGTCTAATACGCCAGAACCAATGGTTTTGGCCGGGCGAGCGCGTTGAGTCGGGCCGCGAATGGGTTCAGGTTCACGCGCAGTGCCTCTTTGTTTCGATGCTTTCCATATTGCTCCACCTATCTGAACCAGCTTCCGCACTCAACCATGAAAACATCAACTGCTAGCCCAGGAGCAATGTTATGACTACCGAAAACGGGCCCTGTTCACTCCGCTAAGCCTCAAAACGGTCCTAGGGCCTCGAAGCCGATGCTCGAGTAAATCAAACAGACAGTTGGGTTCGTCTCCAATTTGCTAGCAATCTTTGCTCGCAACCCGCCTGTCCTCCGTGGCTATCTCACTTTAGAGAAAATTTTAAACACGCAAACGTTCACCCCACCCTGACAGGAAAATTATCTCGCTTGGCACCAGTGTCGAGAACAAATGCAATTACTGTACGGTCACTCATTCAACCATTGCACAGGCATTTCTGCTTACTCCGGCCACGATCACCTCAGCGATCGTAAGCGGGAGAGATACCCCGGACAAAAGAATCCATGCACTCGTGACGATGGTAAGAGAGGTCGTGAGGCAGCGCGGGTAGGTGAGCGGCCCGATTATTCAAAACTTTTTGGCAGCTGGCTATATCCGAGATCAAGTGATGGAATTGCTCTTGGGGTAGCGATGAAGACCCATCAGTAACTACGTGGACCATATATCCCCGTTCTTCCTTTTCATGAGCCATATGCTCAGGCTCGCGGGCCACTACCAATGAACGATCGCTGCATCATCCTTTTGAAGGTGCAGCGAATGTCCCTAATCAGATAGCGTCACACTTGTTGGTGTCAGACGTAGAAACTCTCTATATCGAGGTGGGATGCAATGTGTAGAAAGCACGGTGACGATTCCCAAAGTCACCAAAGAATAGGATCTTCTTGGTCCATTTCGGCTAGCCGCATCGTATCGGCTAGATTAGCCCGGATGGAGAAAACGACAGAAATGCCATTCGTGAGCAAACCAATTCAGTCGGACAAGTCTCCGCTGCTGCATCGAACCGATAGCGACGGTATGTTTCAAAGGACGGAGAAAGAAAGAGATGCTGAGTCGTAGAGAGTTATTGAAGACAAGTGGATTGGCAGCGGGTGCATTTAGCATTGGGGCCATGTCCCCAACAAAAGCGATGGCTCAGGGCACACTGCCCACGGTACAAAACAATAGAAGTCAGCACGAACGACTTTCTATTTGAGGCCATCGCCTGCGGCCCACCAGTGTAGAATTGCTGCTTCTTCTACATGGATTCTCTGAGTTCTCTCTGAGTTCAAAGAATGCTGGATTCCAGTGGTTCAGACACACTCGGGCAGAGGATTATTACGCAGTGGCGGTAGATCAGCGGAGTATCCGCCCAAAGCGCGGCGTCGAGGTGACAACGGGCCCTCTGGGGCAAGGCTTGGCTATGGCTGTCGGGCTTGCCACCGCAGAGAAGCACCTTGCCGCTATTTATACCCGCGACCAGTGCGGGCTGATCGACCATTACACCTATGTCTTATGTGGAGACGGCGACCCTCGTGGAAGGCATCTCACATGATGCCGCCTAACTTGCATGAACGCTGAGGCTTCGGAAAGCTCATCGTCCTTTATGACGACAATAAAAATCTCGCTGGATGGAGCTACTGATCTTTAGTTTACGGAAGATGTCGCCAAGCGTTTTGAGGCATATGACTGGCACGTACAAAGCGTGGCAGACGGCAATGACCTGGTAGCAATTGAGAGTGCAATTCATGCTGCAAAGGCCGAGGTAGGTCGTCCATCACTGATCAAGGTAAGAACTACCATCGGCTATGGTAGTCCGCTAGCTGGCACCAATAAAGTCCATGGTGAGGCGCTCGGGCCGGAGAATCAAAGCAACCAAACTCAAGCTTGGCTAGCCTAAGGATAAGTTTTTTTATATTCCTTCAGAGGCTCAGGAACACTGGGATGAAGTCAAACTCAGAGATAAGAATCTTAGCGTGGCATGGCGGTCGCGATTCGACGATTTTAGGATCTCCTTCCCCTAGCTTGCAGAGCAATTCGAAAGAACGCTGAAGGGTGCATTGGATGTGCCTTATTCAAATGGGATAGTGGCGCTCCGTTGAAGATATTACGCACAAGCAACAAGTTATCAAGACGGCGGCGAGATTTGCCGATGCACGAGGTTTAGACAAAACATTCGTGGCAAATTTTCCGTGCATAGAGTGAAACCAACAAAGCCGTGCAATATAGCATGCTGGGCCGATTGGCATCGATCTGGTGTCATACTGTCCTATTCCTCAATCAATGTGGGAAGTTTAATCCGACTCGATAAATCCATGGCTTCCTCTTGTATTCGCTAGGAAACTCCTCGCTCGTGCCGTCTAGCAAATAGGAGATACGCATTGGATCAATGCATGCAAGGGTCAGATAAGCTTGCCCCTCCATTCGTGGAAGTCTTCACTTTGATGGCTACATGATCGAGCCCGATCAGAGCATCGCATTTGCAACGACCCACTTCAGCATGAGAGCAGATAATACACCTATTACCGAGTTCCTTTCATTCAAGAACTCAGTTCGACTGCGAACTTGGTAAGGGGATTGCCTTTCATTGATAAAGCGGTATGACCAAGTAACGAAAATGTGATTAGATCGTCCATGTGGTGGAGAATGAGCCGTCGAAGCATTCTAAATGCAGAAGTTTTGACAGTTTGGGCCTGCGCCGTTTTCTCCAGTCAAAGAATTCTAGTCACGCATTTCGTAAGATTGCAGTGAGTCGATAGGGCTCTAACATTCAACAGTTGAGTTTCCAATCTCCATTTGTAGGGAGTGATGATTCTCTGTCTATCGTGATTGCGCTTACGGCAAGCGTTGCTCTGAGTCGTTTTGGGAAAGTCGTGTAAGCATATAGGCCGCAGCTCCAAGCAATGCGCAGCGTTCGTTTGTAATCACATGGACCGGGATCGATCTTAATAATTTAGATAGGCGCCCTTTGTGAAGGAATGCCCTCATGAACGATCCATTGCTTAGAGCGCTCAAAATCTTAGGTGCAATACCGCCGCCCAGGTAGAGACCTCCCAAGGCAAGAGACTTTAGGGCAAGATTGCCTGCTTCCGCACCATACGCGGTGACAAACATTTCCATCGTTTCAACACACAGAGGATTGCTACCGTTCTGCGCCAATTCAGTAATGATTGCGTTCGGATCTTCGTGTTGCATCCGCTTCCTAAGCAACTCCGACTCCACCATGCCTTCGACATCGCGCAGGTAGGTATAGATGTTATTAATGCCAATTCCGGAGACGACTCGTTCGTAACTGACATGACCCTGCAATGTCTGTCGCAGGTGCTCTAACAGTGCTCCTTCACGGTCACTGTTCGGCGCGAAATCACAGTGGCCACCTTCCGAGGAAATGGGCAGGTAGCGATCGTCTTCATTCTTAACGATGATCGCTTCGCCCAGGCCAGTTCCAGCGGCAATCAACGCGCGATTTCCGCCAGGGTCGCCGTCTCCGTCCTGCAATGTATGGATGCATAGAGAGCTCAGTTCGGGAATTCCATAGGCGGTTGCCTCGAGATCATTCAAGAGATAAACACGTTCGTTCCCCAGCCAGGTTCCTAAGTCTTTGGCATCGATTGTCCAGGACAGGTTTGTCAGCGTTACCCGGCCGCTACGGGCCGGACCAGGACAGCCAAAACAAGCTGCGGCGAGTGACTGACGATCGATGTGATGGCTCTCAAGAAATGCGGAGATCACTTCGTTCAAACTGCCATACTCGTGAGCCTTGTATTTTTCGTTCTCCAAGATGCGCAATCTGTTGCCCTCGGAGGCAAAGACGGCCAAATCTACCTTAGTACCACCCACATCACCGGCCAGAATCATAGAACACTCCAAATTTCACTGTGTAATGAGAGATAGCGCCAATGTTTGGCTATGAAGGCGCTACGTGTCATAGCGGATCAGCCTTTTTTGTCAGAAGCAGAATTATCGACGACCTCAGGCATAGGGTTGTCCCAACCGCCTCTAGGGCTAACAATCTGATCTGTTTCATTAGGTCCCCACTGTTGGGGCTCGTAATCGTGAATCGGCAATGGTACTCCCACGACAGCGTCGACAATTCGCCAAGCCTCTTCAACATAATCCTGGCGTGCGAATAGCGATGGATTGCCAGCGATGGCGTCCGTCAGAACGCGTTCATACGCGTCCATTTCGTCAGGACCTGGATGTCGGCATGCTACTAGTTCAACCGTGTGCCGTCGGTTAGCGTCCTCTGGTGTGGCGATAGAGATTGACATAGCGATCGTCGCTTCCGGACTGATCCTGAACCTGATGTGGTTCTGCGTCTCATCTTCGTTGGAGGCGTTCGAGGTTGGTGGTCTGCGAAGCCTGGCAACTACCTCCGTACATGTCACTGGTAAATTCTTACCGGCTCGGATGTAAAATGGCACATCCTTCCATCTCCATGAGTTGATATGGAGGACAAGTGCTGCGAAGGTTTCCGTCGTCGAGTTCGGGCTGACACCTTTCTCTTGTAGATAACCTTTGAATTGCCCTCTGACGAGATCCTCGCTCTTCAAAGGACTGATTGCTTTCAGTACCTTCACCTTCTCGTCGCGTAGAGACTCGCTATCGTTTCGGGGGGCCGGTTCCATCGCTAGATTGCAGAGGAGTTGAAACACGTGGTTCTGAATTACATCGCGGATTGTTCCGGTTTGATCATAGAAACTCCCACGGCCCTGGATCCCAAAATCCTCGGCCATCGTGATTTGAACGCTTTCAATATGATCCCGATTCCAAAGGGGCTCCAAGAAGGAGTTGGAGAAGCGGAAAGAAACCATGTCTTGAACAGGCCTCTTTGCCAGATAATGATCGATTCGAAAGATCGATGACTCTGGGAAGCCTGATAGAAGAATGGAATTCAGTTCTTGCGCCGACGCCAAATCGTTACCGAATGGCTTCTCGACTATTATGCGTGCACCCTCCGCACAGCCCGACCTCTCCAACTGTTCCACTACGATCCCAAAATATGAGGGCGGTATAGCGAGGTAATGTGCTGGGTGCTTAGCCTGGCCGAGGGCACTGCGGATTGCTTGGAAAGTTCCGGCGTCGCTATAGTCGCCATCCACGTAGAGGAGGAGCGAGCTCAGCGTCTTCCACGCCTCGCCATCCAGGCCGCCATGTTTCTCGAGACTATCTTTGGCGCGCGCTCTAAATTGCTCAAGATTCCAACCGGCCTTGGCTACCCCAATGACCGGCACAGTGAGAGCGCCCCGCTTCACCATCGCCTGTAAGGAAGGAAAGATTTTCTTGTAGGCAAGATCGCCAGTAGCACCGAAAAAGACGAGTGAATCTGAAGAGATGGCGTTCAACGTGATACCTCCTGGAGGCTGGCTGTTGTTTGAATTTTTTGGACGGTTTCCGATTTGCTGATAGGTGGTAGAAATCTTTCACTTGGCGGGAGCAGACTTCTCTCAGAGGCTTAGCGATTCAATGAGATTGGGATGAAACAGGTTGGCTCTCTACTCCCTTCACCCGATGGAACATATGCTTTGAGGAATGTTTGGTGCGAGGGCTTCGTCCGTTGGCCACGGACGGTGAAATTCGAAACGATAACGCTCAGCTGTCCGGAAGATAGTGCTTGGCGGAGGCATTTCAGCGTCCTACTCTTGGGCATGGAATGCCCCTCGGAATAGATCGCCCAACAGTTGCGGCAACACCTGCGGTGAGCAGTTCTTGGGGAGAATATGGTCGAAAAGGGGTCTTTCAAGATCTGGCACGATTGACGTCCCTGAAACCAGGATGAGTGGAATGTCTTTCGTCTTTTGACGCATTTGCGTTGCAAGCACTCCCGCATTCTTGGTTGCCATCAAGTAACTCAGAACCACTGCATCTGCCACGCCGGTCGAAAATATGTTTAAGCATTCGACACAGTTTCGCGTGGTCAAAACCAGATATCCAGCATCTCCCAATAGTCGGCGCTCAACGTTAAGAAACTCTTGATTATCGTGAATACAGAGGATTGCTTTTGGAGTCGGATAAGTTTTAGAGCGATAGCATTCACAGTTCTGGGGATAGACAGTTGCGCCCATCGCGGATTGATTGGGGGTGTTCTCCATTACCAGCGCGACGACGTCGAGAACCCTTCGGGCGGTATGAAAGTCGTCAGAGGGAAGCCTATCGTTTTGGTCTGGAGGAAGACATACTATAGGTACTCTTGAGCCATAAGCTCGAATCCAACGAATAAAATCGTCGCGGTCCTTTGACGATATGGAATGGCAAAGCAGGATTAGATCAAAGTCACCTTGCCCAAAACGTTTGATCGCGCTCTCGGGAGATGGCGCTGATACAACCACATATCCCCTGGCCTTCAGAACTAATTCCTGCAAAGTCAATTGGGTGAAATCTCGACCGACATTGAGAATTAGTGTGAGTGGAATAGGCGGGAGAGCCGCATTCCGCGGTTGCTCATGATCTAGTGCCTCGGTTTCTAGCAAGGACAAATAATCATTCCGCCCTGGAACGTCCTGTTGTGATTTGTCGGAGTAGCATACGCAGTTAACTACTCCGGGCTCCGAAGGAAGAGTTGGCTCTCTTTTCGACGAACCGTCTTCTTGCCGTGGCTCGACGGAATACAACGGAGCGGCCGATGGTATCGACATGGTGGCCCTATGCATCGATTTATTAGTATGGTTCAACAGAAAATCGCTCCACGCATCATGCAGTGCGAGTAGGAATACGGTCTCTAGGCTCGGTCCCGTGAAGTCATGTGTAATTCCCTTATGGACGACGTATGCCATTGCGGGAGCGAAAAACTCCTGCGCTCGACGCAATTTGCTAAGCAGCTTCATGGAGTAGTCAACCCATTCATTACGAGGGATCGTATGACATTGATTAGATCGACAAATCAGTTTCCCGATTCCGCCCGTTGATGGCCCGATAGACCCCATCCGCAGTAAGGCTAACTTCGACAAAGATATCTGCAGTTATGCTTGAAACTGGCAGGCGCGGCGGTGACCGCATTTTGACGCCGGTGCCATGTGACTGATACACCATTTTGAGTTGTCGTTGCAGAAGACGGCGTGCACGATGCAGGCGCACTTTGATTACGGTTTCACTCACTCCGAGTATCTGAGCTGATTCGCAGATTGAATGGCCGTCCATGTCCCGCAAGCGAAATACCTCTCGATAAGTTGTAGGCAAACCAGAGATGGCGTCGTGAATGAACGCGTGTAGCTCCTGTTGCAACAAGCGGTTGCAAGGGACATTGCGATGGTCAGGAATTTCACGGGAAATTATTTTTCCGCATTGCGTGGAGACGTCGATGGATTCAGTAAGCTTGCGATGTTTTTTGCGCAGTAAGCCTCGCGCCTGGTTTAGGACGATGCTGATCAGCCAAGTGCTAAAACCAGACTCCATCCTGAAGTTCTTTAATTTCAAATATGCATTTATGCAGGCTTCCTGCGTTGCATCCTCGGCGTCAGCCTCGTTACCCAATACTGACAATGCCATTCCGTAGGCAGTCCGTTTGTATGGACGAATCAGCTCGCCGAAGAGCCTTTCTTCACCCGCGCAGATTGCGATAATCATGAATCGTTCGTCTCGTTCCTGGAGTGGTTCTTGCATTGCTTTGCTCACCGCTTCGCGTGTTGCGCAATTCGTTAGGGAAGACGTGTCGGCAAGAGGCGCTTCCGGCCAAAGATCCAAGAACCTATTCTTCTCACGAGAAATGATTGACCGACCACCTTCGAAAGGATGATTGCCCGATCCTTCTTTCGAAGGTGTATCAAAGGCATGTGACGGGGTACCTTCCAAGAGACTGATGGCTGAGCACGCGAAGCTTGCGGATTCGCGACGCAGCCATATATTAGAGGCGCGAAGGCGTTGCTGTATTGCAACGCTAATCCCTGTCCGCCTTCTGAGTTTTCAGCATAGCCCGACTGCGGATCGCTCGCCGGTGGTAGCTCTTCTCGTCCTAGTGCCACGTGTCCAAGGAACAAACGAACCCGCTACAGGAGAATGACATGTCGCAATTGAAGTCCGTTTTGGAAAAGGCACAAGCTGACGGTATTGCCGTCGGTCATTTCAACATCTCCGACTTGGTTCTTCTTAAGGCAGTCTTCGCCTCCGCGGAGGAACTGAATGTTCCGGTGATTGTGGGAGCGTCTGAGGGGGAGCGGAAGTTTCTTGGCGTTCGCCAGGCTGCCTTACTGGTAAAGAGTCTTCGTGAAGACGGTGACGTTCCTATTTTTCTGAATGCTGATCACACACATACGCTGGAAAGCGCAGTCGCAGCGGCTAAAGCTGGATTCGATTCCATCGTATTTGACCTGTCTGCCCTCCCATTTGACGAGAACATCAAGCAAACCAGGCATGCCGTAGAGGTCCTGAAGAACATAAATTCCGCGATCGTGGTAGAGGGCGAGATAGGTGATATTGGTACTGGATCGGAGATTCATGCCGCAGTACCCGATCATCCGAGGATTCTCACTACTCCGGAAGAGGCGAGGCAATATGTTGAGAGCACCGGCGTAGACGTTCTTGCTCCCGCCGTTGGCAACATGCATGGGATGGTGCAGAACATGATAGAAGGAAGCCTAAAAAAGCGGCTGGACTTGGTGAGGATCAGGGAGATAAAGAATGCAACTTCTAGCCTTCTAACGCTGCACGGAGCGTCTGGTACCGACGATCAGGATCTTGAAGATGCCATCAAAGCAGGCATCAATATCGTGCATATTAATACCGAGGTTCGTGTGGCCTGGCGACATGGACTGGAGTCGGCTCTTGCTTCAGATCCCAAGGAGGTTGTCCCCTATAAGCTGTTTCATCCCGTGGAGGATGCCGTAAGGCAAGTTGTCGTCGGTCGGCTACGGCTATTCAATGGCATGAATACATAGATGAGCGCATGTGGTCACTTCTCTGCATTCTCAGGTCTTGCAGATTTACCTCGCTGAACAGCTTCGATATTGGGTTGCATTGAAACCGTAGTACCTGCAATGGCTTCTTCCCAATCCACGCCTGACTAGCTGCGCTCACAGCGCAACGAAAGGAACAAGAAATGCAGACCAAATTTGCAGGAGATGCTGGCTACGCACTCGCCGACCTACCAACCTGGAAGAACCTTTCGGAACATGCTGACAAGGTTCGGAGACATACGCTGCGCAAGCTCTTCGATGAGGATCCCTTACGCGGGACGAAGATGTCGGTCGAAGGTGCCGGCCTCTATCTGGACTACTCGAAGAATCGCATTACAGAAGAAACCATGGCCCAGCTGTTCAAATTGGCCGAAGCAATTGGGCTGCGGGCGCGGATCGACGGCATGTATCGCGGCGACAAGATTAATATCACGGAAGACCGATCCGTCTTGCACATCGCGCTTCGAACGCCTCCCGGGGAAAGGCTCGTTGTTGAAGGTCGAGATGTCGTCGCGGATGTGCAACAGGTACTCAATGAGATGAGTGACTTTTGTGAGCGCGTGAGGAGCGGTGCCTGGAAGGGGCACACGGGAAAGCGAATTCGCAATGTAGTAAATATTGGAATCGGTGGGTCGGATCTGGGTCCTGTGATGGCCTATGAAGCACTCAAGCAGTATAGCGATCGGGCGCTACAGATTCGATTCGTATCCAACGTCGATGGTGACGACATCACGGAGGCTCTTCGCGACCTCGCCGCGGAAGAAACGTTGTTTATAGTTTCCTCAAAGACCTTCACCACGCTGGAGACTATGACCAATGCATACTCTGCTCGGTCTTGGTTGCTCAAGAATTATGACGGAGATGAACAGTCAATCGCACGTCATTTTGTAGCCGTATCGACCAATGCCGATGCTGTCGCTAAATTCGGTATCGATACCTCCAACATGTTTGGCTTTTGGGATTGGGTTGGCGGACGTTATTCGATGGATTCCGCCATTGGTCTCTCAACGATGATTGCAATTGGGCCAGAACACTTTCGGGAGATGCTCAAAGGCTTCCACGAAATGGACGACCACTTTCAGTCCGTACCCTTTGAAAGAAATCTCCCAGTGTTGATGGGGCTGCTGGCCATTTGGAATGTAAATTTTCTTGGAGCGGAGACTATCGCCGTTCTGCCGTACAGTCAGTATCTGAAACGTTTTCCTGCCTACCTGCAACAGTTAACCATGGAGAGCAATGGCAAGCATGTCGACCTCAACGGCATGGCGGTTAGCTATGCAACGGGTCCAATTTATTGGGGCGAACCTGGAACAAACGGGCAGCACTCTTTTTATCAACTTATTCATCAGGGTACGAGACTGATTCCTTGCGACTTCATCGCGTTCATGCGTCCGCTAAACGCTTTGGACGAGCACCACGAGATTTTGACTGCCAATGTCATCGCTCAAGCCGAAGCTCTTGCCTTTGGGAAGACACAACAGCAGGTGGAGGACGAGGGGACCCCCTCCTGGCTTGTTCCGCATCGTGTCTTCGAGGGAAACAGGCCATCGAACGTTCTCTTCGCGGAGAAACTGACACCCCGTACCCTTGGCAAGCTGGTTGCGCTCTACGAACACAGTGTCTTCGTACAAGGTGCGGTCTGGAATATCGACTCTTTCGACCAGTGGGGCGTTGAACTGGGTAAAGTCTTGGCTAAACGTATTATCCCCGAACTGGAAGCTCCCACGGAGCCCGCACTTCAGCACGACAGCTCAACCAACTCCCTCATTCGGTTCTACCGGCAACGCCGGCAGAACTGATCGAAAGCCTCGCCTTTGTGGTGACCTGATGCCGGGGGAAGCTCTCACCCGCGTCAGGGTTCCATAGTTAGAAGTTATGTCATAGATAGTCAACCGTAAAGAAGGAGTTGCATCGTGAAACTTGGAATGATTGGTTTGGGACGGATGGGCGCAAATATGGTTCGGAGACTTCTCAAAGATGGACATGAATGTGTCGTCTTTGATGTGTCCTCCAAAGCAATTGATGCCGTTAAGAAAGATGGCGCGATTGGAACCAGCAACTTCAAGGATCTTGTAGATCATCTCGAAGGTCCAAGGGCGATCTGGCTTATGGTTCCCGCAGCGATCGTCGATAACACGATTGCGGAATTGCTTCCTTATCTGAAAGCCGGGGATACGCTCATCGACGGTGGCAATTCGTACTACGTTGATGACATCCGCCGAGCGAAAGAGCTGGCAGCGAAGGATCTTCATTACGTTGATGTAGGGACAAGCGGAGGTGTTTGGGGCCTCGAACGTGGTTATTGCATGATGATCGGCGGCGACACCAACGTAGTGCAAGGTCTCGACCCCATCTTCAGAAGTTTGGCTCCAGGTCAGGGTACGGTGCCCCGCACTCCAGGTCGATTGCCGGAAGATGGCACCGCCGAAATGGGTTATCTCCATTGTGGACCCAATGGGGCCGGTCACTTTGTGAAGATGGTTCACAACGGCATTGAATATGGAGTCATGGCTGCCTATGCCGAAGGTCTCGGCATCCTGCAGCAAGCGAATGTGGGAAAGCAAGAAGCCACGGTCAGCGCGGAGACCACCCCGTTGCGCAATCCGGAACACTATCAATACGATCTGAACCTGGGAGATGTTGCCGAGGTATGGCGCCGTGGCAGCGTCATTGCATCCTGGCTCCTTGACTTGACCGCAACCGCATTGATAGAAGACTCAACACTCTCGCAGTTTAGCGGACGCATCTCTGATTCAGGGGAAGGACGTTGGACCATCAATGCCGCTATCGATGAGGGTGTTCCCGTACCGGTGCTCTCGGCTGCTCTATATCAGCGCTTTACATCGCGAGGTGAAGCTGATTATCAGGACAAGCTCTTGTCAGCGATGCGATTTCAATTTGGCGGTCACGTAGAACTACCGCCTCAATCGAAATCCTGAGCGTGAGGCGCGTGAGTGGGCAAAGCGCCCGCAGCCGTCCTCCCGCAGGTGAAGATCGTCATGCTGTTTAGGGTCACAGACATCTTGAGCTTGACGCAGGCCGGCATCTGATCAAGCGGAGAACGGTGATGAACACACGAATGGAAGAGCTGCCTAAGGTTGCCGGTCAAGATTTTGATCTTTGCGTAATTGGTGGTGGAGCGATGGGTTCGGTGTGTGCTCTTGATGCGCAACTGCGAGGCATCCGTACTGCATTGGTAGAAGCTGGCGATTTTCAAGGGGGCACATCAAGCGCAGTCACGAAACTTATGCAGGGCAGAGTGCAACGTCTTTATGAGGCGGTTAATCACGCCGACCTGGGGAGGGATGATTTCTACCGCGCTCCGAATGAGCAGATAGGCACGCCGCAGAACGCTCCCTACCTGACCCGTAAATTGGAGATCCTGGTTCCCACTTATCGCCGGATTGACATCGAGAATTTCAATATCGACTCGAGAATCGATAACTGGCTTGCTGGTCTAACCCGGACTCACGCGAAAAGGTACCTTTCCGAAAAAGACACTCTTGTGCGTATGCCCCATTTAAATCGAACCGGGCTCGTCGGCTCGGTGCTCTATGCTGATACGCAATTCGACGATATGCGATACAACATTGCAGTTGTTCAGAGCTTCGTCAAAGCAGGTGGCCATGCACTGAACCACGTACGAGTAACGGACTTTCGTCGCGGCCTGGATGGGAGGATTTCTGGAGTTGTAGCCAAAGACCAGATTGCCGACAGAAGATTTGCTTTCAATGCCAAGGTTGTCGTGAACGCAACGGGATTGACATTGGATGCGCTTCGTCAGATGGTTACGCCGACAGTCCAAAAACGAATAACCCTAGGTAAAGTTGCACAAATCCTTCTGCCGTTGGAGGTGTTTCCAACGAAGGATGCCTTGCTCGTTCCCAAGACGCGGGATACCGGTGCCCTCATCGCGATGCCATGGAATGGCAGGCTTCTGGTGGGCACGACAGATAAAGAGGTCGATGCCGATGTCGAAACGGCATTGACGGAAAAGGATGTCGCCAATTTACTTGGCAATATGAACCGCTTCGTCAGGGGGGCGGCCAAGCCTGTCGATGTTGTAAGTGGATTCGGCATAGTCCACCCGCGTCCATTGGGAAGCGACAAGGGGAGCCCCAGGGATCTTGGACTGGAACAGACGATTGAGGTCGATCAGGAGAGTGCTCTGATAAGCATCATCGGAGCAAATCTGACGACGCATTGGAGCACGGTTGAAAACACAATTAATGCAGTCCAGGACATAATTGGCCTTGCACGTACCCAATCCCGCACATGGAATCATGTTCTCTACGGTAGCGAACGCCTTGCGGACGATCTGTGGAAGCGTCCTTCAGCTGCCTTAAACCTGTCCTGTCAGACAGTCAACCATCTGGCCTGCAAGTTCGGCGCCGCCACAGAGAGCATTCTTAAGCTGGCCCAAAGAAATACCGACTTGGCTGCGCCTTTGGTAAGAGGGTACCCCGCAATCAAATCTGAGGTGATCTATAGTGTGCGCGAGGAGATGGCCGCGACGATCGAAGATGTTCTTGCACGAAGGATCGGGCTGCAATTGTATTCCTGGAAAATGGCTATGGCCGCCGCTCCCGCTGTCGGCGCGCTCATGGCCGAAGAACTCCGTTGGTCGGATCACGACGCCAGTAAAGCGATCAAAGAATATATGCGTAAGATAGATGATCTCCTAGATTCAGCAGGTCAGTCGTAAGGTGCAAAGCGCTTGGTTTTAACCAGAGCGGGATTACCCCACTCGGGTTGCGCTTTGGTAGTTATGGATCGATGACGTCTGATGGCATTACGATCCCTGGGGAACTCGTGACGGCCCTCGTCGCACGCCTCTCTCTCTCTGCTGAAGCGTTCAATTACACAGATCACGGTGAAGGGTTCCTTCAGAATCTTGAGTCCGTCTAGGTAGAGCTCTGCGGAGACGGTTGTCACTTGGTATAAGCATTGGTTGATGGGTTATTGATCTAAACTGTACTAGCAGATGATGAAATATATTGGAGGCACACCATGGGACTATCATGGCAACAAGGTCCGCTCTCGCCCAAGGCAATCGGCCGGTTTCTCGTTCCTGAACCTCTACCTGAGAGGCTTTTGTATGTGGAACCACTGCGCCGGCGAATGCGTGTACGATTCGGTGGAAACTGGATCGCCGATAGCGACCAGGTTCTGATTCTCTTCGAGCCCGACCGCTACCCGGTGGCATACTTCCCGGAGTCTGACATCTCGCCCGCTGTCCTCCAGCTTGCCGAACATATGACCCGGCATCGGGATCTCGGTCCTACGTCCTGGTATGCCGTGGGCGCTGGCGAAAAAAGTACACCGCGAGCGGCATGGCAACACACCGACCTGCCCAGCTACGCAAGCGAGTTGAAGGGACGGGTTGCATTCGCATGGCCAGCCATGGACGCCTTCTATGAAGAGGACGAACGAATCCTCGGCCATGCCGCGGACAGCTACCACCGCATCGATATCCGGCAGACATCGCGCCATTTGGTGGTTCGCCATCGGGACCGCGTCGTGGCCGACACCAGACAGCCGCTCGTTCTGTATGAATCCGGTTTCGCTCCGCGCTGGTATGTTCCGCGCGCCGACATCGATGAATCTGCGCTTACCTTAGTGGAGCATCAGACCTTCTGCCCTTACAAAGGGCTCTGCAGCTACTACGACATCGGGGATGCGCGACTCGGAGCCTGGTCTTATCCAGAGGCCTTCTCTGAGGTTGCACGTATCTCTGGCATGGTGTCTTTCGAGCCGGACATCGTGACGGTGCTACTCGATGAAAGGCAGCTTCACCTTGAGCCCGGCCAGACGGTTATTCCGCACGGACCTGATCGCGAGCTCACGGTTGCTGAGGCGCTTCCGCGCCGGTAATGCAGCACAGGGATGTTGAAGGTATGGCTAGACTGCTATCGGTAAACGTCGGACTTCCTCGCGACATTGTCATCGATTTTTGAGGATGGACTTGTGCATCCGTGTCGTAATGGACCCTGCGGCGCTGAAATCGTCCGTAACATTAGCCCTGGAGGCCCTATCGTGAAATCGCTAACCTTTTCAGTCGAAGTTATTACCCTACCCGTGAGCGATGTCGACCGCGCCCTGCGGTTCTACGTCGAGCAGACAGGTTTCTCGCTCGACGTCGATTACTCACCTAACGACACATTTCGCGTCGTACAACTTACTCCGCCCGGCTCCGGCTGCTCAATCCAGATCGGTAAAGGACTGACCGACGCGCCAGTCGGCTCTATCCGCAATATCTATCTGGTCGTTGCCGATCTCGATGCTGCACGCAATCTTTTGCTCGAACGTGGAGTGGCGGTCAGCGAGATCCGGCACAAGACTCCGGTTGGAGCCTGGGATGGTAGTTTCGCACCTGGCCTCGACCCCACACGCGGAAACTATGCCAGCTTCGCGAGTTTCTCCGATCCAGACGGAAACACTTGGGTACTGCAGGAGCGGGGCTACCTCACCTTGTGAGACGGTTCGAGGGCGCAACCTCAGCAATGGACGCTGTGTCCCGGTTACTGTGCGAGCTCATAGAACAACATCTCTACCGAGAAAATCAAACGGAGCATACAAATTGACACTTGAAGGCAAGCGCGTTCTCATCCTAGGCGGTACCTCAGGAATCGGTCTTGCCGTTGCCGAAGCAGCAAAGGCTGAGGGTTCAGATGTTGTGGTGGTATCGAGTCAGCAGAGCCGGGTGGACGCCGCATTGATGCTGCTTGGCGAGGGCGCTGAAGGTTATGTTGCGAATCTTTCTGATGAGACGGACGTAGAGGCGCTTTTTGGAAAGATGGGCCCATTTGATCACTTGGTCTACACCGCAGGAGACTCGGTGTGGCAGCGTTTGCTCGGGGAGACCAGACTGGAGGATGCGAAAAGTTTTTTCGATGTACGGTTCTGGGGAGCGTTTCTGGTAACGAAACATGGCAACAAACTGATTCGCCCCGGCGGGTCAATGATATTTACTTCTAGCACGGTGCCACGGCGACCCTCGGTCGGTTTCGCCATCGGTGCGAGTATCTCCTCCGCCGTAGAGGCTTTTGCGACAGCCATGGCTGTCGAATTGGCACCTGTGCGCGTAAATGTCGTGGCACCGGGCATTGTGCGCACGCCAATCTGGGACAGGCTACCAAAGGAACAACGCGAGGCCTTTTTCGCGGCGAGAGGCGCTGCTTTGCCAGTTGGAAAGGTGGGTGAGCCCGCGGAGGTTGCCGAGGCCTATCTATGCTTTATGCGAAGTGGGTACACGACAGGTCAAATCACCATCGTAGATGGAGGCATGCTGCTGGTCTAAGAGGATTCTTTGTTGCACCGGTTTGTGGGATGTTCACACGGGAACACGTTGCGCTCTCGCGAAAGAAACCGGAACAAAAAATACTGGCTGGGTACACTATTAAAGTGAAGAAGCTCGGTCCTAGAGTTCATGCGCCCTCCTAGCCGTCTGAGGCGTTGAGCAAACGAAGGTTATTGCGAAGATGCCTCACTCGTAAAACCCCCCGTATTTCGCATAGCATAAAGGTATTGCGATTGGGCTTCCTAAAGGCGATAGGTTTCCGCAACAACCCTAAACGTACAATTTAGCTTTTTAGTGTGGGGACCCCATGTCAGAATGTCCTCAATTTCCCTATTGCATTCTGGCTGACGTTATCTTCGCAAAGAAATAGAGACAAGCGAGTCACGGCCTCGTTGCATCGCAAAACCCTCTCTTTTCCAAGAAACAATGCCAATGGGTGAACATCCATCCTTCGAGTCCACCCGAGTGGCCAGCCTGCATTCGGTGTGGGCGATGCCTTCATCCCCTTGCGATTCCCGCCTTCTCGCTTAGAGGCCTTAGTCGGAAGCTTGTAACCAGATCGGCCGCAAAACACTCCAATCGACATGGACTATCAACCGATCGAGAACTACGCTGTCATCGGGAACATGAGGTCGTTGGCTCTCGTCAGCGTTACAGGTTCTATCGACTTCTTCTGCTTCCCAAAGTTCGATTCGCCAACCGTCTTCGCGGCACTGTTGGATTCTAAGCAGGGAGGTTTCTTCTGCATTCAGCCGAACCTCTCGGGCACGAAGACGAAACAACTCTACCTTCCCGACACGAACATCCTCTTGACGCGATTCCTTTCAGAGGATGGGATCGCCGAAATGACAGATTTCATGCCAATCGCAGGAAGAGACCGGCACAGCCATGTAGTAAGGAAAGTTCACGTTCTCAGTGGAGAGATCGATCTGACTCTGCATTGCCATCCGCGCTTTGACTACGCGAGGGGACAGCATGACGTCGAGCAAGACGGGAATGCGGTTGTATTCACGCCGAAGGGGGAGCATCCAGCCATGGTGTTGAATGCCAGCATCTTGCTGTCGCCGAACGGCAGGGACGTTGTGCAGGTCTTTCGGCTGAAGGCGGGTGAGACGGCCTTCTTTACCTTCGGTGAGGACTGTGAGGAGGCACGGCGTCCCGTTGACGATGCGTCGCTCCAGCGGAAATTTGACGAGACTTCTTCCTTCTGGAGAGCGTGGGTCGCACAGTCCAGCTATAGCGGTCGCTGGCGCGAGACGGTGGTTCGTTCGGCACTCGCCCTCAAGCTTCTCACGGACGATGAGCATGGCTCTCTCATCGCGGCGGGGACCTTTGGTCTACCGGAGCAGGTCGGAGGTCCGCGGAACTGGGATTATCGTTTCACTTGGCTTAGAGACTCGGCTTTTACGCTCTACGCTATGATGCGGCTCGGATTCGTCAGCGAGGCCGATGCGTTTCGAGGATGGATCGACGAACGTCTCGCCTTCGACAACCCCGCCGGCCCATTAGAGGTCATGTACCGATCCGATGGAGGCCGCGTCCAGGATGAGGAAGACCTGCCGCATTTAGAGGGGTATCGGGGCTCCCGTCCCGTCCGCATCGGGAACGCAGCTCAGGACCAGCTGCAGCTCGATGTGTATGGGGAATTGATGGACGCCCTCTATCTGATATCGAAATATGGCGACAGCCTAAGCTACGAAGAGTGGGAGCGGCGCAAGAAAATCCTCCGTTGGCTCTCAGAGAACTGGAATCGGGAAGATGAGGGAATATGGGAGGTGCGCGGTGGCCGCAAGCATTTCCTGCATTCGCGCCTGATGTGTTGGGTCGCATTCGACCGCGCGATTCGCCTTGGCTCGAAGCGTTCTCTGACGGGACCGTTTGATTGGATGGAACAGACGCGCGACGAGATAACTCGTGACATCCACGAGAATTTCTGGGACGAGGCATCACAATCGTTTGTTCAATTTCGAGGATCGACTGAAGTGGATGCATCGATCTTGCTCATGCCAATGATGAGATTCGTCAGTCCCGTCGATCCCCGTTGGCTTTCAACCCTGGCTCGAATCGAGCGCGAGCTGTCGATCGACACATTGGTGTACCGCTATCGGACACAAGCCGGCGTGGACGGTCTTTCTGGTCCCGAAGGAAGTTTCACCGCCTGCTCGTTCTGGCTTGTAGAGGCACTGGCACGGTCTCGACAGTTGGAGAAGGCCAGGTTGCTCTTTGAGAAGATGCTCGGCTACGCCAATCATGTCGGGCTCTATGCGGAACAACTAGGACGGTCGGGCGAACACCTTGGCAACTTTCCCCAAGCGCTCACCCACCTCGCATTGATCAGCGCAGCAACTTACCTGAATCGTGAGCTGGAAGGTAAGCAGGTATCGGTTTGGCGATAAACGTCTTGACGAACTCGGCGCGACACATGCAGCCCACGCCTCTTAAATAACCGTCCGAGCTGCACCTCGCAATGCTTGAGGGGCAGCTCGGAATAGGAGATCGATCCAGCGGATCGATGTGCATCTGGAGATGACTCGCGTCTCCGCTGACTCGCCACTACGAGCTGAAAGGGTAGTCAGCGTGTCAGGAATCGCGTGATATCGGTGAAGAAT
>Ga0247762_1000237_pt1 | contig 20441 bp, 23 predicted proteins | sample UWRJL081202R4_FD_181016 | JGI IMG/M metagenome (GOLD analysis project Ga0247762, IMG submission 181016) | Plant litter microbial communities from Arlington Agricultural Research Station in Wisconsin, United States - UWRJ-L081-202R-4 | ecosystem: Environmental > Terrestrial > Plant litter >...
GAAGTTCTCGTTTTTTTTCTTCGCTTTCTTTTTCACTTTCTTCTTTGATTTCCGGGACATGACAATTTCTCCTCGAAAGCTTTTCTGTTCCGGGGTGTACTAAACTTTGGGTGCTGGCCGAGTGCGTGATCGCGCCCGGCGCGCCGAAGTACGAATAGGTGCTTGCGAGCTAGGTGCAGACCTATGATGTGACGCTCTTTGAAGAGGTTCGGGATCGCGTGGGCGGACCCGAGAAACTCGAGAGCGACGAGGTGGCGGTAACCTGAAGCGCCGAACCTCGCCGAGGATCCGGCGCAATTGCGAAAGTAAAGCGCTCAAGCCGTAAGCGAGTGCGGCACAAGCAACAACAAGGTCTGTGATCTCGGAAAGCATAGGTCCTCGCAGCAGAAAAAAGCGCGAAGGCCTTCGGCATTGAGGCTTAATCTGAGTCTGGTTGTCAAATAGTGCTTGTGGGCTATTCGAGTTCCACCACTTCAACTAGTGAATTCAGGGAAATCGGAGCGAGATATCACGCCACCTTCGTGAAGTCCGGCGGACGGCGTTCGGCAAATGCGCGGAAAGCCTCTAACGCCTCCGGCGAACGCAGGCGCTCCTTGAACGCGTCCCCCTCACGCTGCATCACCGCCTTGATCGTGGAAGGATCACGCATCAACTGTTTCGTGAGCTTGAGCGCGCCGGCGGGGCGGGTCGCGAGCTTCTGCGCGTATTCCGTGGCCTTCGCGCGAACCTGTGAAACGGGAACGGCTTCGGTCGCGACACCCGTCGCCGCAGCTTCCTTGCCCGTCATCGGCTCGCCGAGCGCGAACATCTTGTAGGCGCGCGCGTAGCCGATGCGCGCGGGCAACAGGATCGAGGATGCGGCTTCAGGGACGAGTGCCAAGTTCACGAACGGCACGGTCAGCTTCGCTTCTTCCGCGATCACCACCACGTCGCAGTGGAGGAGCATGGTCGTGCCGACGCCGACCGCATTGCCCTGGACCGCCGCGACCAGCGGCTTCGTGGCAGACGCCAGCGCCAGCAGGAAGGGGCTCGCCGCCGCGTCGGTCGGCGCGACCTTGCCCATCGCGATTTCGGTGAAGTCGGCGATATCGTTGCCGGAGGTGAAAAAGTCGCCTTCGGCCTGAAACAGCACGGCCCGGATGCCCGGCTCTTCCTCGGCGCGGACCATGCCCTGCACGATCGCCCCGTACATCGCCTTGGAGAGCGCGTTCTTCTTGTCGGCGCGGTTTAACGTGAGGGTGAGCACACCGCCTTCGACGGTGGTGCGGACGAGATCGGTCATTTTCGGCCTCCCGGATTTGTTGCGTTCACTATAGCGCCGAAAGTCCTGTGGATGCAGAGGGTGAAAGGGCACCAATGATCCGGTTCTGACATTCGCATTCCGTAGCGGAAGGGTCGCTTGCGAATGTCAGAACCAAAGGATCATTGGAAAATATAGGTTTGCTAGTGCGGCTTTGGTTCGCCGGTCCGTAAATGGGGCTGCGGGAGGGTCGTACGGACCGGCGAACCGCCGCACTAGTGTCGCGTTACGGCACCTTTGCCTTTTGGAACCGCCATGCTAACGACCCTCGCCAACCCATAGCTTTTGGCGATTCCGGGCGACAAAGCCCGCGCCATCTTTCCGGTGCAAACCCGGTGAACAGGAGTTGGCGATGAACCGTCTTACCGACGGCCTCGCGCGGGAAGCGCTCACCTTCGACGATGTGCTCCTGAAGCCCGGCCTATCCGATGTGCTGCCTTCCGAGGCGGAAGTCCGTACGCGGCTCACCCGATCCGTCTGGCTCAACCTGCCGATCCTGTCCGCGGCGATGGATACGATCACCGAAGCCCGTCTCGCCATCGCCATGGCGCAGGCCGGCGGCATCGGCGTCCTTCACCGCAACATGACGCCCGACGTGCAGGCCGAGCATGTGCGCCGCGTGAAGAAATTCGAGAGCGGCATGGTGGTAAACCCGCTTACGATTCACCCCGAAGCGACACTCGCCGAGGCGCTCGAGCTGATGCGCCAGAATTCGATCTCCGGCGTGCCGGTGACCGAGAAGAACGGCTCGGGCCCGGGCAAGCTCGTCGGCATTCTTACGAACCGCGACGTGCGTTTTGCGACCAATAAGAACCAGCGCGTCTCCGAACTGATGACGAAGGACAATCTCGTCACCGTGCGCGAGGGCGTGACGCAGGAAGTCGCGAAGCGTCTGCTGCACCAGCATCGCATCGAGAAGCTGCTCGTGGTCGACGAAAATTATCGCTGCGTCGGTTTGATCACCGTGAAGGACATCGAGAAGGCGGTCGCTAATCCGAATGCCTGCAAGGACGAGCAGGGACGCCTGCGCGTCGCTGCCGCGACCACTGTCGGCGAAGACGGCTTCGCGCGCACCGAAGCGCTGGTCGATGCCGGCTGCGACGTCGTCGTCGTCGATACCGCGCACGGCCATACGCGCCGCGTGCTGGAAGCGGTTTCGCGTATTAAACGGCTTTCGAATGCCGTACAGGTTGTCGCCGGTAACGTCGCAACCGCGGAAGGCACCAAGGCGCTGATCGATAGCGGTGCGGACGCCATCAAGGTCGGCATCGGTCCGGGCTCGATCTGCACCACGCGCGTGGTCGCGGGCGTCGGCGTGCCGCAACTCACTGCCATTCTCGACGCGGCGGAAGAAGCGCGGAAGTCCGACACGCCCGTGATCGCGGACGGTGGCGTGAAATTCTCGGGCGATCTTGCGAAGGCGCTCGCTGCCGGTGCGGAATGCGCGATGATCGGCAACCTGCTCGCGGGCACCGACGAAAGCCCGGGAGAAGTCTATCTCTATCAGGGCCGTTCTTATAAATCCTATCGCGGCATGGGCTCGGTCGGCGCGATGGCGCGCGGCTCGGCCGACCGCTACTTCCAGCAGGATATTAAAGACTCGCTCAAGCTCGTACCGGAAGGCATCGAGGGACAGGTGCCGTACAAGGGTCCGGTTTCGACCGTGCTGCATCAGCTTGTCGGTGGCCTGCGCGCATCGATGGGCTATGTAGGTGCCGCGACGATGAAGGAATTCCGCGAGAAGGCGCAGTTCGTGCGCATCTCCGGTGCTGGCCTGCGCGAGAGCCACGTCCATGACGTGACCATAACGCGCGAAAGCCCGAACTATCCGGGAAGGCTCTGATGCATTTTCGATTTCTTGTGGCTGTGCTCGCGCTTTCGCTGTTTACCGCGGCAGCCTACGCCCAGCCCAAAAAAGAAGAATGCGCGACCCAGAACGGCCAGTATTCCGAAACGCGCTATTGCGTAAGCTCCGTGCTGCCGCCGCAGGGCGAGAATAAATACGGGCCTGAGATTTTCGTCGAAGCCGACGAGAAGAAAGCCTGGTGCGAGGGCGTGGTCGGATACGGCATCGGCGAATCCGTGACCATCCATTTCAAACCCGCAGTGCGCGTGCAGGAATTCTCCTTCGCGAACGGCTATTCGAAAACGCCGGAAACGTTCCAGAAAAACAGCCGCGTGAAGCAGCTTCGCATCCAGACCAGCGACGGCTTTGCGACTGTGGTGGTGCTGCCGGATAAATCCGACGCGCATACGATCAAGTTGCCGCGGCCCGTGAAGCCGCAATGGGTACGCTTCACGATCGCGGAGGTCTATCCCGGCACGCACGGCTCGGATACCTGCATCTCCGGCATCTTCCCGAACCTCGAACAACTCAACAACTGAGATTTATCATGAGCACTCTTGTCGTCCTCGGCCCGCTGCTAGCGATGGCTGCGATCACGTTTGTATTGATGTTCGGAATGGTGCTGACGCGCACACGCGCCGTGAAGCAGAAGAAAACAAATCCGAAAGATCTGCTGGTTCGCGGCGGAAAGAATCCGTGGCCGCCCCAGGCCGCGCAGTTCAGCGACGCGTATCAGAACTCGCTCGAACTTCCGATTGTGTTTTACGCGTTGTCGATCCTGACTCTCCTTACCGGATACGCCAACACGACCTTCGTCGTTTTATCATGGCTGTTTGTGCTTTGCCGCGCGGTGCAGGGCTATATCCATGTCACCTCCAACACGCGCAAATATCGCAGCTACGCGTTCCGCGCCGGTGCGCTCGTGCTGTTTGCGATCTGGCTTGTCCTGACCTACCGGCTCATCGTTTCGTAAGGAGTTGAAACCATGACCGTCCCCATGATCCTGCTTCCGGTTTTCGTGCTGGTGCTGCTCACGCTCTTCCTCGCGTTGTGGATGGGCTACGAGCGCAACAAGGTCCTCTATTCGAAAGAGGTGCGGATCAAGGATATCGCGCTCACGAAAGAAAGCTGGCCGGAGCGCCCGAAGCAGATTTCGAACGCCTATCACAACCAGTACGAACTTCCGGTTCTGTTTTACGTGCTGGTCGCGTTCGCGCTGATCACGCGCAAGGCCGACCTGATCTTCGTCGTGCTGTCGTGGGTGTTCGTGATCTCGCGGCTCGTGCATGCTTTCATTCACACGACGTCGAATCGCGTGCCGCGCCGCTTCTTCGCTTATCTCGTCGGACTCGTCGTGCTCACGATCATGTGGATTTACTTCGCGATCCAGATTCTGGGCGGCATCTGATTGATGGATGGCTGGCGGATCTGGAAGGAACATGCGCTTCCGGTCCTGTTCGTCATGGCGACCGAGCAGGAATACGGGCCTGAACTGAAGAAACGCATTCATCCGCTGATCACCGGTGTCGGTCCGGTGGAAGCGGCGAGCGTGACAAGCGAAGTGCTCGCGCGGCTGAAGGCGGAAGGCGAGCTTCCGCATCTCGTGTTTTCGCTCGGCTCCGCAGGCTCGCGTAATCTCGAACACGCGGAAGTCTATCAGCTTGCAAGCGTCAGCTATCGCGACATGGATTGTTCGCCGCTCGGTTTCCCGCGCGGTGTCGTGCCGTTTCTCGATGAGCCCGGCGTGATCCCGATCTCGCAGCAAATCCCCGGTATCGCTTCCGCGTCGATCGCAACAGGCGCCAGCATCGTCTCCGGCAACGCTTACGACGCAATCGAAGCCGATATGGTCGATATGGAGAGCTACGCGGTCTATCGCGCAGCCAAGCGCTTCGGCGTGCCTGTGATTGGCCTGCGCGGCATCACTGACGGCAAGACCGAGCTTTCGCGCTACGAAGACTGGGCGGATTATCTGGAAATCGTCGACCGCAAGTTAGCCGTGGACATCGACAGGTTCTTTGCGGCTGTTGAAAGCGGCGGTTTCTCTCTATAAGCCGCGGCATGACCCCCGCCGCGCGGCTTTCGGCCGCCATCGAAGTATTGACCCTCATCGAAACCAACAAGCGTCCTGCGCCGGATGCGTTGCGCGAATGGGGACAGACGCACCGCTTCGCGGGCTCAGGAGACCGTTCGGCAATTGGCTCGCTGGTATTCGACGTGCTGCGCCGCCGCGCATCGAGCGCCTGGCTGATGGGTGCGGAGACGCCGCGTGCGGTTTTGCTCGGTGCGTTAAGACTCGCGCGCAATATGAGCGTCGAGGACATTTCTAAACTCGCCGACGGTTCGCGTTTTGCCATCGAAGCGTTGAGCGATGATGAGCGGAAGCGGCTGGAAAGCGGTTCGCTCGCCGGCGCACCGCCGCATGTCGCGGGCGACTATCCGGAATGGTTGGATGCGCATCTCGCACAAAGCTTCGGCGAGGAGCGCTGGCAGGAAGGCATGGCGCTTGCCGCGCGCGCGCCGCTCGACCTGCGCGTGAATACGCTGAAGAGCAAGCGTGACGCGGTGGCAAAAGAACTGTCGCATCTGAATCCTGCGCCATCGCGCTGGTCGATGAACGGATTGCGGATCGATCTTTCCGCCGAAGACAAGCAGCCACCGGTCACGTCCGAGCCTTCGTTTATCAAAGGCGACTTCGAAGTGCAGGACGAAGGCTCGCAGCTTGCGGCATTGTTTGCAGGCGCCAAGCCCGGCGAGCAGGTGCTCGACCTTTGCGCAGGCGCAGGCGGCAAGACATTGGCGCTTGCCGCGCACATGGACAACAAGGGACAGCTCTTCGCGTACGACTCCGATCTGCGCCGGCTCGCACCAATCCACGAGCGGCTGACGCGCGCGGGCGCACGCAACATTCAGGTGCGCTCACCGAGAAAAAAGCTCGACGTACTCGCGGACCTCGAAGGCACGATGGATCTCGTTCTGCTGGACGCGCCCTGCACCGGAAGCGGAGTATGGCGCCGTCACCCCGACGCGAAATGGCGCATTCGTCCCGGCGCACTCGAAATCCGCCTGCGCGAACAGACCGCGCTGCTCGACGAAGCGCTGCGCTTCGTGAAGCCCGGCGGCAGAATTGTCTATGTAACCTGTTCGATTCTGGACGCGGAAAACGGCGCGCAGATCCGCGCCTTCCGCGAGCGCCATGCGGGATTTGAAATCGTTTCGCCGAACGAAGTGGTCAAAGCGCTCGGCGACAACGCGTTGATCTTTTCACGCGCGGCCAAACTTTCTGACGAGGGAATACAGATGACGCCGCGCCGTACGGGCACGGACGGATTCTTCGTCTCAGTCCTGAAGAAGAATTAAGCGGGCACTTTCGCCGCTTCCGGCTGCCACTCTGCAACGGTCTTCAAATCCGTCTCGCATTCCCAGCGGCCGGGACGGCACATAGCCATCGTGCCGCGATCGAGCGTGGCCTGTAATTCGCTGCGCGGAATCATGCGGAAGTTCATCTCGTTGATCGTCGGCGTCGGGTCTTTACCGTCGTTGAGGAGAAATCCCCATTTCGCGAGATGCCAGTTGAAGAGCGTGAAGCCCATCTTCGACGTGTTCGATTCGCGCGAGAACTGCGACTCCGTGAAGAAAACGCCATTCACGGCGACGCCATAGCCGCCACCTGCGAGCGCGCCGTTCTTGTTCCAGACTTCGAAGGAATGCGCGTGTCCTGCGTCATAGAGCGCGGCGAAGGCGTGCATGATTTTCGGCCTGAGCCATGTGAGATGAAAGCGTCCCGGGCGGCGCTCGGCACACGCCTTCATCACGCCTTCGAAATCCTGATCGAAGGTCACGCGGTATTCGTTCTGCCGCATCTGGCGGCGCAGACGCTTCGCGATGTGCAACTCGTTGAAGAAGAGCACGCAGCGCTCTTTCGTCGAGAGCCACTTGATCGGGCCGACGTGGCTCCACGGATAAAGCGTACGCTTGTAAGCCTCCAGCAGCATCGGCACGGAAAGATCGTGCGCGATTCCCGCAATCGCGTTCTGCCCTTTGAGCGAGTTGTTCGGGTCCGGCAGTTCGCTGCTGCTGCCGAGTACGTCGCGCAGCCAGATTCCCGCAAGTCCCGGAAGCGCATCGATCCGTTTGGGCCGGAGCGACCAGGCAATGCCGAGCGCGATCCGCTCGGCGATATCGCGCGGGCTTTCGCGGAACAGCGCAGTGCGGCGGGCCTCTACGTCGGGAATGGGCGGCACGATGGAGGGCGAATTCATGCCCGTTTCCTAGCCTGTCGCCGCCTAACGCCGGGTTAGGGCCGGGGGCAGGCGGCTTAAGCTGTTGGAAAGCATATCGGCCGCGCCAAGCCTCGCTTGCGGGCTTTGCCAGCATCCCTTAGTTCCTTGCCATGAGCAGCCCCGCCCGCGCCGCTGGCGCGCCAACCGCTTCTTCCACTCCCGACCACGACAAGATCCTGATCGTCGATTTCGGCTCGCAGGTGACGCAACTGATCGCGCGCCGCGTGCGCGAGATGGGCGTCTATTCCGAGATCGTGCCGTTCCAGTCTGCGGAAGCGGCGTTCAGGAAAATGAACCCGAAGGCCGTGATTTTGTCCGGCGGTCCGGAGTCCGTGCACGAAGAGGGCTCGCCGCGCGCGCCGCAGGCGATTTTTGACGCAGGGCTTCCGGTGCTCGGCATCTGCTACGGCCAGATGACCATGGCCGCGCAACTCGGCGGCGCCGTCGAGGGCGGCCATCACCGGGAATTCGGCCGGGCCGATGTCGAAGTAAAAGCCGCGAGCAATCTTTTCGAATCCGACTGGAAGATCGGCGAACGCCATCAGGTCTGGATGAGTCACGGCGACCGCATCACGAAGATGCCGCCCGGCTTCGAGGTCGCGGGCGTATCGCCGAACGCGCCGTTCGCGATCATTCAGGACGAGAAGCGCAAATATTACGGGCTGATGTTTCACCCGGAAGTCGTGCACACGCCGGACGGCGCGAAGCTGATCCGCAATTTCGTTCACAAGATTGCCGGTGCCAAGGCCGACTGGTCGATGCGCGCCTTCCGCGAGGAAGCGATCGAGCGTATCCGCGCGCAGGTCGGCAAGGGCAAAGTGATCTGCGGTCTGTCCGGCGGTGTCGACAGTTCGGTTGCAGCGCTCCTTATTCACGAAGCGATCGGCGAGCAGCTTACGTGCGTTTTCGTCGATCACGGCCTGCTGCGCCTGAACGAAGCAACGACCGTCGTCGATCTGTTCCGCAATCACTACAACATCCCGCTCGTGCATGCGGACGCAAGCGAGGTTTTCTTACGCGAACTGAAGGGCGTCACCGACCCCGAGCAGAAGCGCAAGATCATCGGCAAGCTCTTCATCGATGTGTTCGAAGCGGAAGCGAAGAAAATCGGCGGCGCGGAATTTCTCGCCCAGGGCACGCTTTATCCGGATGTGATCGAGAGCGTGAGCTTCACCGGCGGGCCTTCGGTGACGATCAAGTCGCACCATAATGTCGGCGGCTTGCCCGCGCGCATGAACATGAAGTTGGTCGAGCCGCTGCGCGAATTGTTCAAGGACGAAGTGCGCAAACTCGGCAAGGAATTGGGACTGCCGGACGTTTTCGTCGGCCGTCATCCGTTTCCGGGTCCGGGTCTTGCGATCCGCTGCCCGGGCGAAGTCTCGAAAGAAGCGCTCGATATTTTGCGGCTTGCCGACGCGATCTATCTCGACGAAATCCGCAAAGGCGGCCTCTACGACGAAATTTGGCAAGCTTTCGCCGTCATCCTGCCGGTGAAGACCGTCGGTGTGATGGGTGACGGCCGCACCTACGATCACGTTCTAGGTTTGCGCGCGGTGACTTCGGTCGACGGCATGACCGCGGACTTCTATCCGTTCGATATGAAATTTCTCGGCCAGGTCGCAACGCGCATCATCAACGAAGTGAAGGGCGTCAATCGCGTGGTGTATGACATTACCTCCAAGCCGCCCGGCACGATCGAGTGGGAATAGACGCTCGCATAGCTTGATTGACGGAGATCAAGGCGCTCTCTGCAGTGATAGCGCACTCTCGCTGCTCGCGATCAGTGATTGGCAGCTTAGGCATTGTCGGCGACCGCTTTCAAATTCGGCTTCTGGAGCACCGTTGCGGCGTTCGTGGCTGCCGTGGCTTACGGTATTCCGCAACTCATGCAGGTTGCGAACCTGCTGCACGATCCTTGGGATCGCATTCTGATCTTTGCGCCTTCGCTCGTGCTCGCGCCCTGTTTCGTACTTGCGATGGTCGGGCTGCACGTGACGGCGCCTGCGCAAAAGCAGGTCTGGAGTCTCGCGGCGCTTACGCTCGCCATCATGTACGCGGTGCATGTGAGCATCGTCTCTATGTCACGCAGCTCGGCGTCGTGATCCCGCATGACCTGAAAGGCGATGGCGCGAGGTACGCGATCTTCGCCTGCTGCGCGCCGAACCAGTTCATGACCGGGGTCGATCTGCTCGGTTACACGCTGATGAGCTTTTCGACGCTGTTTGCAGCACCAACATTTGAAAATACTGGCCTTGGCCGTTCCGTGCGTATCGCCTTCATTGCAAATGGATTGCTTGCGCCCGTGCTGCTTCCGCAGGTATTTTTCCCGAAGCTCATCTATCTAGGAGCGCTTTGGCTCGTCACATTCCCGCTTGCGATGGCGCTGTTTGCCATACAGTTCCGGCGGGCGTTGCGCGCCGCGCCTGCTTGAATACGATACGCAAGCAAAAATTGAGGAAGCCATGCCGCGCGGCCTGAAAATCTTTCTCGCCTTTCTCATAGGTCTTGTCGTCGGCGAGGCGATTCCGATCATCTGGTACATCCTAGCGACAAATTATTTCGGCCTGTTCGACCGCGATGGCGGCGGGGCGATGGGCGCGATCTTCATTCTTGGGCCGCTGCTCGCGCTGGTCCTCGGCGTCGTATTTGCGATCGTTGCCGCGCGGCGGACGAGGAACGGTTAAACGGCCGTCGCGTTTACTCACCGCATGCCCGCATCTCCGCTCTCAAAGTCAAAATCCGCCGTTCTCTGCTGGCGCCGCATCGACGAATTCGCCGGCATGGAATTCCTGCGCCTCGGCATCGGCGGCAGGCGCATCACTGTCGCATCCGATCTCATCTGCATGGAAGCGGGCGGTTTTCATCTCTCGCACAAATGGGAATTGACGAGCGATTGGCGCGCACAGTCGCTCCGCATTGAAAAGCACGATGCGAAAGGCGCTCGCGCGCTCTTGCTCGAGCGCGACGGTAGCGGTTGGCGTATCGATGGCGAGCCGCGGCCCGATCTCGACGGCGCGGAAGAACCCGATCTTTCGGTCACGCCGTTCTGCAACACCCTCATCATGCGCCGCGTGCCGATAGAGGAGGGCGGCAGCGTCACGGTCGATGTCGCCTATATCGACGGCGCGGATCTTAGCGTCGTCCGCTCGCGGCAGCGCTATGAATTCAAAAAGCCCGGGCTCTATCGTTACATCGATCTCGGCGTCGCCGAAGGCTTCGAAGCGGATTTGCAGGTTGACGACGAGAAGCTTGTCATCAATTACCAGCATTTATTCGAGCGGGTAAAAGCCTGAGCCTTTCTATGCCGCTGCGGGATTTTTTGCTGTAGTATGAGCGAGTTCAAACGACCATTATGCAGTCAATGAAAATGCAAGCCGTTCGCAGTCTCCGCGTCCCGGAAAATTCCGTCACACCCGAAGATTTCAAGGACGACGTGCCGATGGCGCCGCGCCCTGCCGCGCCTGTGGCAAAAATCTCCGACGAGTTGATCGACGGTCTCGAAATCTTGCCGCTCGGCGCGAACAAGGATTCGCGCGGCGCGCTCGTCGAACTCAGCATCTTCGATCAGGCGGCGGAACCGGTCGTTCACGTCTATCAGGTCTTTGCCGAACCCGGTTCGGTGCGAGCCTGGGTTTATCACAAGCGGCAATTCGACCGGCTTGCCTACACAAGCGGCGAGTTCGAGGTCGTGTTGTTCGACCTCAGGCGGGAGAGCCCGACCTACCGGATGCTGAATGTGCTGCAGCTTGGCGCAAAGAACCCGGCGCTCTTGAGAATCCCGCCGTTCGTCGTTCACGGGGTCTGCAACAGGGGCAAGGAGACCGCGTCCTTCATCAACATGCCGACGCGGCGCTACGATCCCGCAAATCCGGACAAGTCGCGTCTGCCGAAGAACGATCCGCGCATTCCCTACAGTTTCGATGAGCGCTAGTCCGTTCTTCTCCGTCATCACGGCGACGTTCAAGCGCGGAAACCTGATCAAGCCGACGATTGAATCCGTGCTCGACCAAAGCGAGCAGGATTTCGAATATCTGGTCGTCGGCGACGGCTGCACGGACGAGACCGAAGCCGCGGTGCGCGGATTCAACTCCGATAAAATCCGGTGGCTTAATCTGCCGGAGAACCGCGGGAGCCAGAGCTATGCCAACAATCACGGCATCTCCGCCGCGCGCGGAAAATGGATTTGCTATCTCGGCCACGACGATCTCTGGTCGCCCGATCATCTGCGCTCGTTCCGGGAACTGATCGAGCGGGACCGCGAAGCGGATTTCGTGGTTGCGGGTCTTGTCGATTGGGGTCCGCCGGATTCCGGGTGGCTTGCGATCACCGGTATTTTCGATTCTTCCGATGCGGTTGCAACCAATTTTACGCCGCCGTCGTCGATTGCACATCGCCGCGAAGCGATTGCTCGCAGCGGCGGCTGGAGCGATCCCTTCGAGATCGTACTGCCGGTGGACTCCGATTTTCTGCTTCGCGCCTACGAGGCCGGTATGCGTTTTGTCTCGACGAAGCAGGTCACCGTTCACAAGTTCACGGCGGCCCTTCGCTATCTCGCGTATCTGCGTCCTGACGACGCTGAGCAGCGCGCAGCACTTGCGATGTTGCGCGCGAGCACCATGCCCGCTTCAGATGCGCTGATCGCAGAGGCGAAAAAGCGCGAACTGTTTTTGTTTCACAAGCACGCGCATACGAACTTCAAGCCCGGAGAACGCCATCTGCGGATGCGCCACGGCAAGGGCCTGCGGCTTCCGCCGCTGCAGCCTCTCGAGGGCGAGACGGTGATCAAGCAGGACGCCGCGATGCGCGCGGGCGATTGGGAGGGCACTGCGGAAGAACAGCCCGCAACGCGCCGGTCATGGATGAACCCGCGCCCGAAAATTCTAATTCCCTATAGCGGCGGTGCGGCGGATTTTTCAATCGAGGTCGCGCAAATGCCGGCGTTTCGCGACGGCGGGCGTCTTCGCGTGCTCGTCAATGACAGCGAAGTGGAAACGAAATTCAAACCATCGCGAACGGGTGGTGGGTTGCTTTCGTTCCGCGGCGAGCTTGCCGCGGACAACTATACCATCGTTTCGCTTCTGATTGCGCCGCCGCTTCTGGATCCGGCGCCACGTATTGCGCATGCCGAGTACGACAGGATCGTCGTCGGTGACGTCAGGTTGCGTCCTGCAAAGCGCGGCCTCTTGGAAAAAATTCTCGCCTCGCTGCGTTTTCGCGGCTGAGGTTCACGCCGTTTGAAGTTTGGCTTGCGTGGGCACCGGCGGGAAGGCGAGCGCGATTGCGACCGCGCCAAGCCCGACGATGAACGAACCGGCGAAGAGCCACGTATAGGCGCCATAGGTATCGAACAGCCAGCCGCCGAGAAGCGGGCCGGCCGCCATGCCGATGCTCGAGATCATCGTGACCGCGCCGAATACGGTGCCCATGGTTTCCTGCCCGAAATATTCGCGCGCGAGCACGGCATAAAGCGGCATCACGCCGCCATAGGCTGCGCCGAAGATCAGCGCAAGCACGTAGAACTCGCGAAGCTCGCGCACGTAGATATAGGCGCCGATGGCGAGCGCTTGTGCTGCGAGTCCCGCGATCAGCACAGGCTTCACGCCGAGCCGGTCCGCGAGCACGCCGAGCAGCACGCGTCCGCCCAAGCCGCCGAGGCCCTCGACACTGTAGATCGTGACGGCGGCGAGCGGCCCGACGCCGCAGAGAATGGCGTAGCTCACCATGTGAAAGATCGGGCCGGAATGCGCGGCACAGCAGGCAAAGAAGGTGAGACTGAGGACGATGAATTGCGGCGAGCGAAACGCGTCCGCGACTGACCGGAATGCGCCGGATGGAGCAACTTCTCCCGCTGCCGTTTCCTCGATCGCCTGCGGCGGTCTACGCACGAGAAAAACCGTCGGCAGGATCAGGACCCAGGACAGAATGCCGAGCGTGAACATCGCCGTGCGCCAGTCATAGACAGAGACGAGCCAGCCGACCAACGGCGACATCGTCATCGGCGCGATGCCGACGCCGAGCGAGACCAGCGACACCGCAAGACTGCGTTGCGTCTGAAACCAGCCGGTCGTGGTTGCGATCATCGGCGCAAAAAATGCACTCGCCGAAATTCCGACCAGCACGCCATAGGTAATCTGAAAGGTGAGGAGAGATTGCGCCTGGCTTGCAAGCACGAGCGCAAGACCGAGGATCAGCGCGCCGATCAGCACCACGATACGCGCGCCGTAGCGGTCGCTCGCCGCACCCCATCCGAAATTCCCGAGCGCCATCGCGAGAAAATTCAGCGTCATCGCGCTAGAAATGCCCGCGCGCGACCAGCCGGTTGCAGCCGACATGGGATCGAGAAACACCGCGAGCGAAAACATCGCGCCCATGGCGACGCCGGTCATCAGCGCGCCTGCAGCAACAATTACCCAGCGATAGGAAGATTCCATTTTCGAACTCTTGTTACATTTCCTGCGGCACGATGATCATCCAGTGCACGCCGAATTTATCCTTCACCATGCCGAAGGCGGACGAGAAAAACGTCTTGATAATAGGCTGCGTGACCTGTCCGCCATCGCCGAGCGCATCGAACCACTTTTTCACTTCCTCTTCGTCTTTCGCACTCAGCGAAAGGCAAAAGCCTTCGAAGTTCGGCTGGCCCTTTGCATAGCCGTCGGACGCCATGAGGAATGTATTTCCGATGGTGAAGCCCGCGTGCATGATCTTGTCGGCGGGGACGTCCTGCGGCTTTCCTTCCGGACTTTCGCTCGCCCGCATCATCATGCCGACCTTGGCGCCCAATGTTTTCTTGTAGAATTCGAGTGCCTCTTCGCAACGGCCGTCGAAGAAAAGATAAGGTTGCACTTTCATGTTCGGGGCGACCGTCATCCACATTCTCCTGCTTTCGTCTCAATATAGTCAGGCTATGAGATAGAAATGGCAATCACCATTTACGGCATCAAGAACTGCGACACGATGAAGAAAGCGCGCACCTTTCTCGACAAGAAGGGCGTCAACTACGCATTTCACGATTACAAAGTCAGCGGCATCGAAAAGACGAAACTCGAAAGCTGGGCGAAGAAGGCAGGGTGGGAAACGCTGCTCAATCGCGCGGGCACAACGTTCCGCAAACTTTCCGAGAAAGAAAAGAGCGGTGTCACCGAAAAGAAAGCGATTGCGCTGATGATCGAGCAGCCCTCCATGATCAAGCGGCCGGTGCTGGAACTGCCGGGCGGCAAACTCCTCGTCGGCTTCAAGCCGGAAGAATACCAAAAGGTGCTTTGATCTTTCTTGCGGATTTCTAGCGCGAAAGCGGCCAGAGCCGCGCGGCACCGCGCACGCCGCTGTCCGGCCCCCATTTGCTTTTGACGATGCTCGTCGCGAAGTGCGGCTGCGTAACACGGTCGTGAAACATGTGGGCCGCGACACGATCCGGCAGCTCCCGATAGATCGTGCTGATATTCGAAACGCCGCCGCCGAGCACGATGACTTCCGGATCGAGCACACCTACCACCGTTGCGAGCGCCTTGCCGAGTTTGTCGATGTATTCCGTGAGCACTTCGCGCGCGACCGGATCGCCGTCCGCAACCGTCGCTTCGATTTCGGGAAGCTGCGCGTTCTCGCCTGCGGTCGCGTCGCGGTACGCATCGACGAGGGCAGGGCCGCTCAACACCGTTTCGATGCAGTTGTTACGCCCGCAAAAGCAGGGGCTGCCCGTCGTTTCTCCTTCGCGATCCGGAAACGGGTTATGTCCCCATTCTCCGCAAAGCCGATTTCTGCCGCGCCACGGCTCGCCGTTGATGGCAACACCGCCGCCGACACCGGTGCCGAGGATCACGCCGAAGGCGACGGTCGCGCCTATAGCGGCACCGTCGTGAACCTCGGAAGCGATCAGGCATTGCGCGTCGTTCGCGAGACGCACCTTCTGGCCGAAGATTCGCTCGAGATCGTTCTGCAGCGGCTGCCCGTTCAGCCAATGGCTGTTCGCGTTCTTCACGAGATTCGTGAGCACATCGATCTCACCCGGTACGCCGGCGCCGATCGAAGCATTTGCCGCTTCCGGCACAGCTTCGCGGGCCGTCTTCAGGAGTTCCGCGGCGCACAGCAGAAAGCCGTCATAGCCGCTGCGCGGCGTCGCGATCTCGGTTTTGAAGGCGTAGTCGCCGGCCGCATCCAGAACGCAGATCGCGATCTTGGTGCCGCCTACGTCGAAGCCGATGCGTAAATCTGCGCGCCCTGACATCGTCCGGTGCTTCTCTGCTTCCCCGGTGCGAGCATAGCGCGGCAAAGTTTCAGGCCAAGCGTTATTCACGCGACTTCAAAGCGGGGCAGGCGAGCGTCGGCCGGATCGCTCCACTTTGCTTCTTCCGGAATCCATTCGATCCCCCGGAAACTACGTTCGATCGGCGTCCAGTCGGGAAATTCCGCCGGCAAGTCGACATAGCGGACGGAGAACCCTGCTGTATCGCTTTCGATGATGGCGTAGTTGCCAGCAATATAGTTGCGGCAATCTTCCTTCATCCATACCGGCTTGTCTTTCGGGTGCGCGGAAATCTGCTTATCAAGCACGCCGAGGTTCATGTACTTCGTGCCCTTCATTTCAAAATGCTCTTTGACATGCGTATGTCCGTAGAGGTGAAGGCCGAGCCGGGGAAAATCCTTCTCTATGCCGCGCAATTCGTAGTGGCACATGAGAATTGTGCGCGAGAAATCTATGCCTGCTTTCTTCAGCGAACTTGCGAACCTCCGCCGCGCGGTCCCGTCAGGCTTGTCGCTGAAACCCGCGAAAGTGATTCCGTTCAGCGTGAAGAAATTCCGGTGCAGGATTTGCGCGCGCGGATGGAATTTTGCGTCGAGTGCGAGGTCGATGTCCCAGTTTCCATAGACGTAGAAAATGGGGCATTCGAACGAGGCCAGAATTTCGAAAAACTTTTCTGGAATTTTCCGGCCGATGTCGCCACCGAACAGGATGGCGTCGAACGAGTTTTCTTGCCCAGCGCGCATTTTCCGCACGCAGGCAAGATTGTTATGAACGTCGGAGAAGGCCAGAAACCGCATTGATTCGCGATCCTATCCGGCCTTCGGGCTTGACCCAACCTCCCGGATCGTAGATTCACCCTCTCGCCAATGTCCGACACTTCTCTCGCCCATCCCAAAGCCAACGAGACGCCGATCGAGCGCGAAGTCGCGCGCAGGCGTACGTTTGCAATCATCTCGCATCCGGACGCGGGCAAGACCACGCTGACCGAGAAGCTGCTCTTGTTCGGCGGCGCGATCAATCTTGCGGGCGAGGTGAAGGCGAAGAAGAACCGGATCAATACGCGCTCGGACTGGATGGCAATCGAGCGCGAGCGCGGCATCTCCGTCGTGACCTCGGTGATGACCTTCGAATTCGGCGGGCTCGTATTCAATCTGCTAGATACACCGGGCCACGAAGACTTTTCAGAAGACACCTACCGCACGCTGACCGCGGTCGATAGCGCCGTCATGGTGATCGACGCCGCGAAGGGCATCGAGGCGCGCACGCGCAAGCTCTTCGAAGTCTGCCGCCTGCGCGACATTCCGATTGTCACCTTCATCAACAAGATGGATCGAGAAAGCCGCGATCCGTTCGAGATTCTGGACGAGATCGAAAAGACGCTGGCGCTCGACACAGCACCTGTGACCTGGCCAATCGGCCGCGGCAGAGATTTCGGCGGCACCATTGAGCTTTCCTCCGGCGGCGTACGCCGGCTCGAAGCTGACGCCAATGCCGCCCGCGAGCAGATGAACGTCGGCGAAATGGCAGCACTCGGTAAACTTGATGCCGCGGCGCTCGAAGAAGAACTGATGCTCGCGAAGGAAGGCACCAAGAAATTCGAGTTGGCGCCGTTTCGCGAAGGACATCTCACGCCGCTCTTTTTCGGCTCGGCACTCAAGAATTTCGGCGTGCGAGATCTTCTCGAAGCACTCGGCGACTACGCACCACAACCGCGGGCACAGGTCGCGGACAAGCGCACGGTGGAAGCGGCGGAAGCAAAGCTCACCGCATTCGTCTTCAAGATTCAGGCGAACATGGACCCGAACCACCGCGACCGCATCGCGTTCGCGCGGCTCTGCTCGGGCAAACTCTCGCGCGGCATGAAAGTGAAGGTCGCGCGCACCGAAAAGCAGATGGCGCTGAATGCGCCGCAATTCTTCTTCGCAAAGGACCGCGCGCTTGCGGAAGAAGCGTACGCCGGTGACGTCGTCGGCATTCCGAACCACGGCGTGCTCCGCATCGGGGACACGCTCACCGAAGGCGAGGCGATCAATTTCGTCGGCGTGCCAAGCTTCGCGCCGGAAATCATCCGCCGCGTGAAACTCGGCGATCCGATGAAAGCAAAGAAATTGAAGGAAGCGCTGCAGCAGCTCGCGGAAGAGGGCGTGGTGCAAGTGTTTCAGCCGATGGACGGCGCGCCGGCACTCGTCGGCGTGGTCGGCCCGTTGCAGTTAGACGTTTTGAAAGCGCGGCTCGACGCCGAATACAGCCTGCAGATTTCGCTCGAGCAATGCGAGTTCGATCTCGCGCGCTGGGTATCGGCCGACGATGCAGCGAAGCTCGATACCTTCATCAATTCAAAAACCTTCTCGATGGCGAACGATCTCGACGGCGATCCGGTCTTCATGGCGAAGAGCAATTTCGACCTCGACTACACGCGCGAGCGTGCGCCGGGCGTCGTGTTCAGCGACATTAAGGATGTGAAGAGAGCTGCTTGAGGGTTCCAATCGCTAGAATGCGATGCTCCAGGCTTACGAAATTTTGACGTAACGCGGCTAGCATTCCGCCCATGCAACCCGCCGCCGCCGCGCTCGAACCCCGCGGCATCAATCTTCCCATCGTCTCTTTCGGACCCTTCAGGTTACTCGAAGCGGTGCCGTGGCTGATGCTTGCTTCGGCCTTGCGCTTTGTCGGCTACACCAACAAGGCGCTGTTCATGCCCGCGCTGATCGTCGCGAGCGTTTCGATTTTCCTCGCCTTTATTCTCGCGGCGCGCCGCATGGTCGAGTTCAGTGGCGGACACACGCATCTGGCGGGGCTGAATTTTAGCGAGCAGCTTCTGCTTAGCCGCGCGATCCTCTGGCGCATCGGAATCCTGCTTGTCGCCGGGACGGCCGTCGCGTTTCTCGCAGGTGCGGGCGAGGTCGCGCCCGCCTTCCTGCTCGGCTTTGACGGGATCGTGTTCGATCAATTCATACGGCTAGGCATGCTCTGGAGCGCGGTGCTTGCCGCGATCATGCTCCTGATGATCTTCCGCGTGCAGGAAACCGGCACGATCAGCCTGCGCGACGCCTTGAACCAGCTATGGCTGCGCGCAGCCTGGCTCTTACCCGCAATCGGTGCGCTGTTTCTGGCGCTCATTCTTCTGAACATCGTACAGCACTGGGGCAGGAGCGCGGTCTACAATTTCTATGTGACCTCGACGTTGCCTTCCAACGTGAAGAACCTCGTATTCTTCTTTTTCGTGTTCGGCTTCGCAACGCTTCGATTGTGGCTGATCCTCAGCGTTCTCATCCTTGCGATCCGCGAATCCTATTGGCGCGGGCAGCGCGTGCAGTAGTTCACGCCAAATTCCGTTCCAGTTCGTTGTGAATCTTGGTTGCGGCAATCGCCGCATGCCCGATGCCGACGCTGATCTGGTGCAGATCGGAAACGACATCGCCCGCCGCATAGATTCCCTTGATCGAAGTAAGCTGGCAGTCGTTGACGAGAAGATTGCCGGTGTCGTTGGTCTTGGCACCTAAGTCCGTCACAAGCTTCGAGCGCGTTTCGCAACCGAGCGCTGGATAGAGCGTGTCGAATTCCAGCCGCTTGCCGTTCTCGAGAACCGCCACGATCTTTTCGCCGCTGCGGTCCACATCCACCGCGCGCTCTTGCGGCAGGTAGACGCTCGCGTCTTTCAATTCGCGAAGACACTCTTTGGAAGCCTTGGCCGGATCGTCGATGCAGACGAGCGTCACGTCTTTCGAATACGTGCGGAGAAAAAGCGCCTTGCGCCAGCCGGTCGCGATGTTGCCGAGCACCGCGATTTTCTGGCCGCGCACTTCATAGCCGTCGCAGATCGGGCAGAAGCGCAGGCTTCCTTCGTAAACCGCGTCCCGCAGGCCGGGCAGGTCGGGTGTTTCGTCGACAATGCCGGTCGCCATCAGTACGCGGCGTGCCGCAACGGTCTTGCCGTCCACCGTCGCCATGAAGCCGTCGCGCGCCTGCTCGAGTTTTTCGACTTTGCCCTGACGCAACTCGGCGCCGTATTCTTCGGCCTGTTCGCGGAGCTTCGCGAGCAGCGCCTTGCCCGAGATGCCGTCCTCGAAGCCGGGGTAGTTATGCGTCTTCGGAATCCAGGCCGCGCGGCTTTTCCCGCTATCGACCACGAGCACTTTCCGCCGGTAGCGCGCGAGGTAGATCGCGGCTGTCAGTCCGGCCGGACCGCCGCCGACGATCAGGCAGTCAATGGTTTCTGGCATGAGGGAAGGGCACCCGTTCCGGCATTAACGCTTTCAGCGCGTGCAAGTTTCCGCGGCGCAGCAAATGACTCGCGCGGACACCACTTCCGTTGTAAACACCCGCTCCCTATCTGCTCGCCGCGCAGGAACGGCCGAAACGGTTATTCCGCAGAACGATTGGCAAGGAGACGCTCATGTCGATCCAGAACGCGTCCGACATCCGCCGCAACACCGCACCCGATATCCGCGCCCGTAAGGGCCGCGAGCCGATCGTGGCGCTCACCTCCTATCACGCGCACACCGCGCGCTGGCTGGATGCGCATGTCGATCTGCTGCTCGTCGGCGACTCGCTCGGCATGGTGATGCACGGCTTCGAGACGACCGTGCCGGTCACGCTCGACATGATGATCCTGCAGGGCCACGCGGTCATGCGCGGCTCAAGGAAGGCGCTGGTCGTGGTCGATCTGCCGTTCGGCACCTATGAAGCGAGCCCTGAACAAGCCTTCCACACCGCCGCGCGCGTGTTGAAAGAGACCGGCTGCGGCGCCGTGAAAATGGAGGGTGGCGT
>Ga0247762_1000239_pt1 | contig 20348 bp, 16 predicted proteins | sample UWRJL081202R4_FD_181016 | JGI IMG/M metagenome (GOLD analysis project Ga0247762, IMG submission 181016) | Plant litter microbial communities from Arlington Agricultural Research Station in Wisconsin, United States - UWRJ-L081-202R-4 | ecosystem: Environmental > Terrestrial > Plant litter >...
CTGCGCTCGTCTCCTGCCGAACGAACATACCTTCGTTTGTAACTACCGGCTTTTACTTAAAAACTATAGCGTCATTTACAAAAGGTGGCCGTGAAATATAATTTATGTTTTTTCGCTACTTATATTTGCCGGCTTTATAAACATAAAATGACATGGTAGTTTTAAAATTCGGAGGAACATCGGTTGGCAAACCCGAGCGCATGAAAAAGATTGGCGATCTGGTATTGAGCGCGCCGGGTAAAAAGATCGTGGTGCTTTCCGCACTGTCAGGAACGACAAATACGCTGGTTTCAATCGGCGACCATTTGCTGGCCGGACAACATGCCAAGGCTGAAGAATACATAGCCGGCCTGGAAAAACACTACGTCGAATTCATCAAGGAACTATACTCCAGCGACGCTTTCCTGGCCATCGGTCAGGAAATAGTAAGCCGGTTCTTTATATTCATCCGCATGCTGGCCGCAGGTCAGTTCGACACCAAGAGCTACCGCGAGTTACTCGCACAGGGTGAGCTCATGTCTACCGAGCTGTTCTACCAGCACCTGCAGGAACGTAAGATCAGCGCGCGTCTGCTGCCCGCGTTGTATTTTATGTCTATCGACGAAAACGACGAGCCAGAACTCGAAAAAATATCCGCGCGACTCAAGCCGTTGATGGCGTCCCTGAGCAATATCGATATAGTAATCACTCAGGGATACATCTGCCGTAACCACCGTAACGAGATCGACAACCTCAAGCGCGGCGGCAGCGACTATACCGCATCCCTTGTGGGCGCTGCCATACAGGCTGAAGAAATTCAGATCTGGACCGATATCGACGGCATGCACAACAATGACCCGCGTATTGTAAAGAAAACAGTGCCTATCTCCGAGCTCACATTTGACGAAGCTTCCGAGCTCGCGTACTTCGGCGCAAAGATCCTGCACCCGTCTACGATAGTACCCGCACAGAAATACAATGTGCCCGTGCGTTTGAAGAACACAATGGACGAGAAAGCCGCTGGAACAATCATTACCGGCAAGGAAACCCAGGGATCGTTCAAGGCTATTGCAGCCAAGGATGGTATAACCGCCATAAAGGTAAAATCGTCACGTATGCTGATGGCGTATGGCTTCCTGCGTCGCGTATTCGAGGTATTCGAAAACTATAAGACACCGATCGATATGGTGACAACGTCAGAAGTCGCAGTATCCCTCACTATCGACACCGATGCACACCTGCCATCTATCGAAAACGAGCTTCGTAAGTTCGGCGTAATCGAAGTAGATAAAGACCAGGCCATAATCTGTATTGTGGGCAACCGGATAAATGAGCAGCAGGGCGTTCTGAATAAAATATTCGATGCGCTGGCGGAAATACCGGTACGCATGGTATCAGTAGGCGGCAGCTCGAACAACGTATCGATCCTGGTGCACAAAGCGCACAAGGACAAGGCGCTGAATGCTTTAAATGAAGATTTATTCGGTCTGAAATAATCAGGCTTCAAAAAACGGGCTGCCCGAGACACCGGCAGCCCGTTTCTTTTTCTACCGCTGGCAAAACGTTGTTTTAAGGCTATTTACTGGGGAAAAAGATGTTATCTTAATTCGTCAAGGAAATTTCAAATTGGGTTGACTACGCGTATTTGCGGCGTTTTGTCGTGAAAACATACATCAAAACGTGCGGGCGTTAAAAGATTCGTCTCCGGCAGACACACTTTCGCACTGGAAATCGACTGATAAAGCGTAATTTTGATTTTATTGCTGGTCCCAACTATGCTTTTTGAGATATTTTTAGCGTTATTTCTCGTTTTCTTAAATGGTTTTTTCGTCGCTGCGGAGTTCGCCATTGTAAAGGTGCGTTCGTCGCAGATTGGTGTGCTACCTGGAACAAGTTCAAAAAGAGCAGCTGAAAAAATAATCGACAATCTTGATGGTTTTCTTGCTGCTACACAACTCGGCATTACCCTGGCCAGTCTTGGACTCGGTTGGGTTGGCGAAGATGTGGTCTCAGGCTTGATCATCGAATTCATTTCTACACTGGGCTTCCAGATCAGCGAGCACCTCGCGCACCAGATCGCCGTACCGATAGCTTTCTGTACCATTACTATCCTTCATATTGTATTTGGCGAGCTGGCTCCAAAATCACTGGCTATACGCTACCCTACACAGACCACGCTAACAGTATCTGTACCGCTTCGTATATTCCACTTTGTGTTCAAACCGTTCATCGGGCTGCTTAACGGCTTTGCCAACCTGATTCTAAAGGTATTTGGTATCAAACCTGTAGAGCACGAAATACATTCGGAAGAAGAACTCAAGCTTATCATCGCAGAAAGCGAAGAAGGTGGAGCCATCGAAAGCAGCGAGCGCGAGCTTATCCAGAACGTGTTTGACTTCGACGACCGTATTGTGAAGCAGGTTATGGTGCCCCGCATAAAGATTTCGGGCATTAGCGCGTCGTCTACCCTGGATGAAGCGATACAACTTGTGCTTCGCGAAGGGTACTCACGCTACCCTATTTATGAAAAGAATCTCGACGAGATCAAGGGTATTGTCCACTCGAAAGATATAGTACAACATTATATCAATAAAACCGGCAAGAATCTGACGGAGTTCGCACAGCCTCCTTACGCTGTTACCGAGAACAAACCCATCGATCACCTGCTGCGGGAGTTCCAGAGAAAAAAAGTACAGATGGCCATTGTGATCTCCGAATACGGCGGCACGATCGGCATTGTTACCCTCGAGGACATCATCGAAGAGCTGGTGGGCGAGATCCAGGACGAGCACGACCACGAAGCCCAGGTTGTAACGCAAATAAGCGACACAACATTTAAGGTAATTGCCACCTCCTCGATACACGACATCAACAAGTCCCTCGACAACCCTCTCGAAGAATCCGAAGACTACGAAACCCTCGCCGGTCTCCTCCTCACACTAAGCCCTTCCGATCTTGCCGAGGGCGAAGAATTTGTCGTTGGCGACTACAAGGTCAAGATTCTGAAAATGAACAAATCCCTCCCCGAACTGGTCGAGTTACGACTGGAGCCGAATACGGTGGATAATGATTAATACTAAAACAAAAAAGCCTGGTGATACCAGGCTTTTTTTATGTTGACGTTCAAATTGATCAGACCTTTACCAACTGCCCCAACGCCGTCTCAAACGACGCCTGAGCAATCCCCGTCCGCTGCTGATTTACAGCATGAGTCTTGATCAGCGCGCTGCGGATAGTCTGGGATATATCGTCGAAGATAGCCCCATCATCCATACCTACTTCATTCTCCATAAAGTAAGCGAACACCCGCGCCATACCGCAGTTGGCTATAAAGTCAGGAATAACAGAGAACTTCTGGTCAGCATAAAGCCCCGTCGGCCCGAAGAATATCTCCGGATCGGCAAACGGCACGTTGGCGCCACACGAGAACACTTCCAGATTGGATGCCATCATCCTGTCCACCTGTTCTTTGGTGATAAGACGTGAAGCTGCCGCCGGAATAAAGATCTCGAACTCAAGATCCCATATTTTTTGATTTACTTCTTCAAAAGATATAATGTCCTTCGACACAAGCCTGTTCCCATCACGGTTCACGACAAGCTCACGAACCTCTTCAAACGAAAAACCTTCCTGCCGGATAACGCCACCTTCGTGACTAACGATGCCGATGATCTTCACACCCAGCTGAGCCAGGTAAAAACCTGCAGCAGCCCCCACGTTACCCCAGCCCTGCACAACAGCACGCTTACCCTTAAGCTGACCATCGCCCCAGAGCTCGTAATAATGCTTCACAGCCTGCGCCACACCGTAACCGGTACACATATCCGCTACCGTATATTTCTTCGTCAGCGAAGGGGAGTATTGCTCACTTTCGATAACTTTAACAACACCCTGACGCAGCTGCCCGATACGGTTTACCTTCTGCGCCTCGGTGGGCTTATAGTGGCCGGTAAATACACCTTCCTGCGGATGCCAGATACCGACATCTTCCGTAATAGGTATAACTTCATGAATCTCGTCTACATTCAGGTCGCCGCCGGTGCCATAATAATACTTAAGTATCGGCATCACCGCCGCATACCAGCGTTGTAACACACCAGCTTTGCGCGGATCGTTAGGATCGAAGTTTATCCCTGACTTCGCGCCACCAATCGGCGGGCCAGAAACAGTAAACTTAACTTCCATGGTTTTAGCGAGCGACTCTACTTCGCGTTTGTCAAGACCTTTGCGCATGCGTGTGCCACCGCCCGCAGCACCGCCGCGAAGCGAGTTGATAACAACCCAGCCTTCGGCTTCGGTTTCGTTATCCTTCCATTCAAATACTATCTCGGGTCGTTTCGTTTCGAACTTTTGAAGCAGTTCTTTCATGTGGTGGGTGAGGTTATTTTTTGTGGCGCAAAGATGGATAAATTAAAACCCAACCAAAATACCTCCACTGCAATCTTTTGAAGCCCCTGTAACGCTCTTCAAACAGTTTACTTCACCGCGGGCGCGCAATACGCCAAGGAACGCAAACACCAACGCCTCCTTGAATTTCACCACCGTATCGTCAGGGCGTATAAGCATCGCATGATCCGCGGCATGCTCCAGCAACCGTGTCATAAAAAAGGCATTGAACACGCCGCCACCAGTACATAGCACTTCGGTATTCGCCACGCCTTTTATCGCAATAGCGATCTCCTGTGCCGACGACTCCACGCTCGTGCGCAAACGATCGGCCAGCGGTATCTTCTCATTATCCAGCAAAGGTTGGATCCTGTGCTCAAAGATCTCACGCCCCAGCGATGGCCGCTTGTTCCGCAAGCCTGCATATACTTTGTCGAGCTGTTTGAGCAGCGTTGTGTTTATCTCTCCTGACTCCGCCAGCGCGCCATCCTTGTCATAACTGGCGCCGGTCTTTTCCATAAGGTAATTCAGACCCATGTTGCAAAAGCAAACATCGTAGGCCACGCGCTTTTTCTTGATGTCCATCGAAAGATTGGCGATGCCGCCAAGGTTAAGACAGATGCCGTAATCGCTAAAAAGGAATCTGTCACCTGCCGGTACAAGGGGCGCACCCTGTCCACCCAGTGTCACATCGAGGCTGCGGAAGTCATGTATAACCCGAATACCGCTTGCGGCATACAATGCGTTGCCGTTACCAAGCTGAAACGTAAAACCACGATCGGGCTGGTGAAAAACGGTATGCCCATGCGATGCGATAAAGTCAGGCTTTACACTGTACTTGCTTACGAAGTCGCGACAGGCCTGACCGAGGAACCGGCCGTAGTCCACATCCAGCGCCAGCAGTTCCTGCCCGGAGAGCAATTGGGCTTGCGACAGCTTCTGCTTCCACGCTGCAGGATACCGTTTCACCTCAGCCTGCTCGATAGAATAAGTCCAGCCGGAAGCCTTCCTGGTAAACTTGCAGAATGCCAGATCAAGCCCGTCCAGCGATGTGCCCGACATAAGCCCCAATACTTTAAAGTTGCTCTTCGATTCCATATTTTTGAAGCATTATATATCAGTTTATAAGCACCGTCACCTCAATACTAAATGAATATAGTTGTCGATTATGGTAACTCGTCGGCCAAAGTAGGCATTTTTAACGAGCATAAGCTTATACAGCGTCAGGTGTTCACCGATCCTGCAGTGTTAAAAGCCTTTCTGGAAAGCACCGGGGCAGAACATATATTGATCAGTTCTGTATCTCAGCCTGCTGCCGATGTAGCTTCGTGGGCAACAACCACGAAGCACCGCTATATTCTTGACCGCACATTACCCTTGCCAATTACAAACGGATACGCTACACCAGCCACCCTGGGCGTGGACCGCATTGCGGCAGCCTGTGGCGCATGGGCGCTCTATTCCGGCATCCCAAGCCTTACGCTGGACGCCGGCACCTGTATAACGTATGAATTTGTCGACGCGTCGGGGCGTTACCACGGCGGCGGCATCGCCCCTGGACTAAATATGCGCTTCGAAGCCATGCACGCCTTTACGGCACGGCTGCCACGCATACAGATAACAGAAAACCCACCCCTGATCGGCAACAGTACCGAAAGCTGCATGCAAAGCGGCGCCATACACGGAATGGCCCGCGAAATGGATGGCATAATAGCCAGCTACCGGGCGGAATATCCCGCCCTTCAGGCCATTCTTTGTGGCGGCGACGGACCCTTTTTTGAAAACAAGCTCAAAGAACCCATCTTTGCCTGCCCCGATCTTGTGCTGATCGGCCTTAATCATATTTTACAACATAACCTTGGCGCGTAGCCCTTGGCACTAATTTTGGGCCTTCCGGGCCAGAATAACGCACCAACCCGTTTACCTGGGAGAACCCACATGAACAAACTGACCATGAAAACAATAGCTCCGCTTTTCGTACTGGCTCTTTTAATTTCCGCCTGCAGCAAGACGGAGGTCAAAGAACCTTTGGAGTACAAGGGGCCGCTGAGTGAAATGGAGAAAGTTGAGATGTACTACAGCGAGAATGAGCTTGTAAAGGTAAAAATGCTCGCAGACGTTGCTTATGAGTATCAAAACGGCGACCGCGAGTTCCCGAAAGGCATCTATATGGAATTTTACGACGTGAACAATAAGTTAGAATCTACGCTGCGCGCAAACCACGCGTTCTACTTCAAAGAGGAGGATAAATGGCGCGGACGCGGTAAAGTGGAGGTCAAGAACGTCGCAAAAAACGAGCAACTCAATACCGAAGAGCTCTTCTGGACCCCGGCAAACAAAAAGATCTTTACCGAGAAATTCGTAACCATTCGCCAGCAAGGCGACGTCCTTTATGGAACCGGAATGGATGCCAAACAAGACATGACCGACTATACCATATGGGCTCCGAAAGGCGAAATAGAGGTGAAAGAGGGCGAGGAGGGTGAGCAATAAACAATTACTTTTGCGGCCCGCGCGCATTGTTGGCGTGCTTTAAAACACATGAAACTACGCGATGCTCTCCTGCTGTCCCTGGCAGTCGGCTTTATGATAATTGGAATCCACCAGATAATGACCGTAGGCTTTGCCAAAGGCTATTGGGCGATTATGATCTCGCTTATAGCCTTCTTTGTGTTCAACCTCCAAAAACGTAAATAGGGCGCTTCCGTCCGTTGCGATGCCGTTCCGGCAAACAATTGTGTGTCAATCCACCTGAAAAGGCGTTAAAATTTTGATAATCAAGAGCCTTTTGTCGCCTTTTCCCAACCGTAAATTTTTCTAATACAGATAACGGGTTAAATTTGCGGTCCTTAAAAAATTTTACCTTATGGCAATCATTGGAACGTTGCGCAGCAAGATGGGTACCTGGGTGGTAGTTTTCGTATTTGTTGCGATAACAGCATTCATTCTCGGCGACCTCTTCAGTGGAAATTCATCTATTCTGAGCTGGGGTCGTAACTCAGTCGGCGAAATCGGCGGCAAAGAAATCTCAAACGACGAGTATCAGGCCGCGATTCAGGAACAGGAAACAAATTACAGACTCAATTTCGGCCGCGAACCCGGCGAACGTGAGATGCTCGGCATCCGCCAGCAAGCCTGGGATCTGCTCGTAGCCCGCTATGCCATATTCCCCGAATTCAAAAAAGTAGGCGTTACCGTTACAAATGACGAGGTCGTGGACATGATCGTTGGAAAGAACATCGATCAGAACGTAAAGCAAGCCTTTACAAACCAGGAAACCGGCGAATTTGACCGCGCCCGCGTATCGGCTTACCTCAACGAGCTGAAAACTCCTCCGAGCGCTGACAACCCGCAAGCCCAATCCATGTGGCAGGAGCAGCGTGTTCGCTGGGACCTTTTCGAGAAGAACCTCGTACCCAGCCGCGAACGCATCAAGTATGAAAACCTGTTGCTCAAGTCAAACTACGTAACAGCTGCAGAAGCTGAACGCGAATACCACATGGCTACAGACGTAGCCGAAGTGAAGTATGTGTACGTACCGTACTACGCTGTAAGCGACTCTGCTGCAGTGGTAAAAGACAGCGACCTGAGCGAATATTACAACAAGAACAAAGAACGCTACAAAACTGAAGCTACCCGCGACATCAAATACGTAGCCGTACAGGTAACAGCATCAGCAACCGACTCGGCTGCCGTAAAAGAAGACCTGGCACGCGACGTGGCAGAATTTAAGAACGCAAGCGAAGATTCAGTATACGCTGCATCACGCTCAGAAGGCGAAAATCCTTACGGAAAGTATAACATCGGCTCACTGCCCGCCTTTATCAACAAAGAAGATCTCGTAAAAGGCAACGTAATCGGTCCATTCCTCGATGGCGACATCTACAAGGTTGTAAAAGTATCTGACGTAACAACCGACACCGTATCTTCAGCCCGCGCCCGTCACATCCTCATCAAGTGGACAGACACCAGCGATGCCGCTAAAGCCGCCGCTAAAGAACAAGCCCGCAATATTCTGAAAGACATAAAAAATGGTGCTGACTTTGCCGCCAAAGCTGCCGAGTTCGGAACAGACGGAACAAAAACACGTGGTGGTGACTTGGGCTGGTTCAGCACAGGTGCCATGGTGAAGCCTTTCGAAAATGCAGTATTCGCAGCTGGCAAGACCGGTTTGCTTAGCGACGTAGTGGAAACCGACTTCGGCTACCACATCATAGACGTAACGAATACCAAGACCAACACCGCTTACGAGCTGGCTATCATCGAGCGCCAGATCGCTCCCAGCGATGCTACCATCAACGAAGCATACCGCAAGGCAGAAACATTCGCAAACGACCTTTCAGGTGTAAGCGATTTCGAAGCCCGCGCGAAAGAGCAAGGACTCACAGTACTTGAAGCCCGTAACGTAAGCGCAGGCGACCGCCGCATCGGTACAATCGGCGAAGCCCGCCAGATCGTACAGTGGCTGTTCCGCGACGCGAAAAAAGGTAAAGTATCTCAATTCGATCTCCAGGACCAGAACGTAGTAGTGGTAATGACAGGCGAGATCAGCAAGGGATACAAGCCCCTCGAAATGGTGAAAGAAGATATCACGCCTGCCGTTCGCAACGAAGTAAAAGGCAAGCAGATCATAGAAAAACTCAATGGCCTGAAAGGATCACTCGAAGAGATCGCTACAGGCTTCGGCAGCGATGCCAACGTATATAGCTCGAGCGATCTGAAACTGAGCAGCAACGCAATGCCTACAGTAGGCTTCGATCCTCAGGCAGTAGGCCTGGCCTTCTCACTCGAAAACGGCAAGCGTTCAAAGGCTTTCGCAGGCGAGAACGGCGTGGTGCTGATCGAGATGCAGAACAAGACAATCGCTCCCAACATCGAAGACCTCAGCATCTACAGAAACCAGATTGAGCAAAACATACAGGGCCGTGCTGGATTCAGCATCGGTGAAGCTCTTAAAGAACAGGCTGACATTGTAGACAAGCGCTACAAGTTCAACTACTAGACTTATAACACATTCCGGCAACGCCTTCCTGACAACCCGGGAAGGCGTTGCTTTTTAAACTGGTGGCAAAAAGCACGCGAAAACAGAAATAAGGGAGTAAGAAAGGAGGAAAAATGGATCAGGATTGGATAGATTCGTTTCGTGAAAAGCTGGATCAGCACTATAGCTGGCCCTCGCTGTACATATTCAAATTTATCGTACCGCACGGTAAAGAGGACGAAGTGAAAAAGCTGTTTCCAAACCACACGGTAACCGAACGACAGTCGAATCAGGGCAAGTATACCAGTGTAACAGTAGAGATGATGTTGCCTTCAAGCCAGGCAGTGGTAGATGTCTACGTTCAGGCTTCGGCAATAGAAGGCATTGTAGCCCTGTAGTCAATCGAACCCTATAGAGCCATTGTAAAACCATAAACCCAAACAACATGATGGAGTGGAAACATGAAAACAACCGGCTTACCAAAACCTTTAAGTTCAAAGACTTTGGGGAGGCGTTCGGCTTTATGACACGCGTGGCGCTGCTGGCCGAAAAGATGAATCATCATCCTACCTGGACCAACACCTGGAACACCGTTAACATCGAGCTCTCCACGCACGATGCAGGCGACGTGGTAACAGACAAAGACAAGAAGCTGGCCGAAGAGATCGATCTGATCGCACACGGATAACCGGCCAGAATTATAGAACGACAGAAAGCATTTATACAGAACAGCATACAGCGGATGGAAAAATCGGAAATGATCTATGGAACCCGGGCGGTAATTGAAGCTATCGTAGCCGGGAAGGAGATTGAGAAAATCATGATCCAGTCGGGCCTCACAAACGACCTTATCAAGGAGCTAATCACAACGGCCCGTAACCATAGCGTGCCTTTTACATTCGTGCCTCAGGAAAAGCTCAAGCGCATGTCCACGCGCAATCACCAGGGCGTAATCTGTTTGCTGTCGTCAGTATCGTATGCCTCCCTCGATAACATCGTAGACAAGGCCTACAGCGCAGGGCGCGAACCCTTTCTCCTGCTGCTCGACCGCGTTACCGATGTGCGCAACTTTGGAGCTATAGCCCGTACTGCCGAGTGCGCGGGTGTAGACGCCATCGTTATTGGTGAAAAAGGCAACGCCCCGATAACCAGCGACGCGATGAAGACCTCCGCCGGCGCATTGAACCACATGCCGGTATGTCGTGAGAAAGACCTGAAAAAAACGATGAAGTACTTGCGCGAAGCTGGTATACGCGTTATTGCCTGTACCGAGAAAACGGAAAGAACATTATTCGAAACTAACCTGAGCGGTCCCATAGCCCTGCTGATGGGCTCCGAAGAGGACGGCATCGCCGATACGCTGCTGCGAGATGCAGACGAGCTCGCACGTATACCCATGCGTGGCAAGATCAGCTCGCTGAACGTATCGGTAGCAGCCGGTGTTGCTGTTTACGAAATCGTGCGCCAGCGCGGCTAACCTGGGCGGCGCTAGTCGCCCTTTTCCATACGCTTCAGCCTTCGCTTGGCATCCTTATACGCCTCGTCCTTGCGACCGGCTTTCTTCTGTACTTCTTTAAAGTAGCGGCGCGCTTCTGTCTTGTTACCTTGTTGCTCGGCGATTTCGCCGAGCGCAATCATCGAGTAGAGATAATAGCCGGTTTCTGTAGCTTCGATCTGTTCGGCAAATTGCAGACATTTTGTGTAGTATACTTTCGCATCTTCCGGCCGGCGGCGAGACTCGTAGATCTGTCCCAGGAAGAATGACGCATAGCGGCCACTCGTAGCCTCATAACCCACCATGCCGCTGTCGATACGCGCGAGAATGTCCCTACACACAGGCTCTGCATCGCCGAACTTGCCGGTGGCATAGAGCATACGGGCATAATAACGGTGGAAGAACGGATTGTCAGGGTAAGTTTGATAGAGATACTCGCTGATTTGCAAAGCCTGCGGCTGGTTCTTTTCATAGCTGTTCAGGATACGCATCAGCCACACCATAGCTTCTGTGCGCGTATAGAAGGCGTTGTAAGAAACCTCCTTAAGCTGCTTGAGGCCAAGCGCCTTGTCGCCCTTGGGAAAAAACCACAACACGGGCTTGAGCGCCGGGTAATTTTCAGGTACCCATACCGAGAAATAGTTATACAGCGCATCACCAAACAACAATTCGGGGCTGAGGTTCTGTTGTTTTTTGCTCTCTTCAAGATAATCCAGCGCGTCCTTACCGGTGGCCGCCGCCTTACGCCAGCTTCGGCGTTCCTCATCCGAATACAAACGGCCCTTGAAGCCATAAGCCGCCGCCAGGAAAAACGCAGCTTCCGTATGATAAGGCGGGTAATCGTCGTAAAGGCGCTCCGCCACCGATATGGTAGAATCCATATAGGCCAGGAACGATTCGTCGTGCGAAGTGTCCTTGGTGTTCGGCATGATCTTCCACCACTCGATAAGCCCCATCAGGAAATACGGCAGCGGATGCCAGCCCCAGTCTTTCTTGAGAGCCCGGAACTGAACTTCCGCCTGTGGAAATTTGAAATTATATAGATCGTTCAGCGCCTGTGTGCACTGCAATTGCACACGGGGGTCTGAAATCAATATGATTGTTGTATCTTTTTTGGCGCTGACCTGTGCCCGCGCGGGACTGGCGGCGACAAATAGCAAGAACCAAAGCCCCAGCAACCCGGGAAACACACGGGCCGCGGTAAAAGCCGGCTGCCGGAACGGAAATCGGAACGGATAGCTGATCATAACCCTTTTTGATTGCAAACGCTACATGAATACATCTGCCAGTCACGAAACTAAGTCATTCTTCGGTGCCGACAAAAAGCTTCTTTTTATCGTCCTCTGCCTGTCCACACTGTTACTGCTGTATGTTAAGATATCATTTATAGAAAATGAAACCGCGGCCTTCGAATTTCTGCAGGATAAGCCCGCCGGAACCATTTTAAAGATTATAAACGCCCTGAAGTTCCTGTCCATCCCATTTGTTTACCTGTGGAAATTTACAGTGATCGCCTTCGTCATCTGGGTCGGGTGTTTCATGTTCGGTTACCGGATAACGTACTGGCAATGCTGGGGCGTCGTAATCGCAGCCGAGTTTATCTTCCTGGTCCCCGAAGTGCTCAAAATCGTATGGTTCATGACCGTTGATACCGATCCGTCGCTGTACGCCATCAGCGGGTTCTACCCGCTTTCGGCCATGCACTTTGCAGACTATGAAACCATGGACAAGCGCTGGGCATACCCATTGCGGGCACTGAATGTATTCGAGATAGGCTATTGGTTTCTGCTGGTCGGAGGCATACACCACATTGCCCGTAAGGACAAAAAGTACGTCTGGATCATCGTGGCCTGCTCGTATATCCTGCTCTTTTTCCTGTGGCTGGGCTTCTATGCCATCGCCTACGATTAACCTACCGTCTCGAAAAAAGCCCGGATAGCTTTGCACACACGGGCAACATCATCCCTTTCCAGCCCTGGCCAGAGCGGCAGGCTCAGTGCTGTATCAGCTATTTGCTCCGTCAGTGGAAAATCGCCACGCCTATAACCCAGGTCTCCATACGACTGCTGCAGGTGCGGCGGCACAGGGTAATGTATCATCGTTCCGATACCAAGGTCTGCCAGGAAAGTCTTCAGCTTGTCGCGGTAGCTGCTGCGGATCACAAAAAGATGAAATACAGAATATGCCTCTTTGTCAGATAGTGGCAGTATAACATCACCAACACCCCGAAGCCTCTCCAGGTATTGGGTAGCCAGGGCACGGCGGGCATCATTCCACGTATCGAGATAACGCAGCTTAACATTGAGCACGGCTGCCTGCACTTCATCCAGCCGGGAATTTATACCTCGCTCTGCGCTTATATCCTTCTTTTCGAAACCATAGTTTCTATAACGCCGCACAAACGCGGCCATGCTGTCATCATCCGTAGTCACCGCCCCGCCGTCACCCAGCGCGCCGAGATTTTTGGTCGGGTAAAAGCTGGTCGCGTTAATGTGTCCAAAGCTCCCGGTCTTTTGCCGGCCCCACAGGGCGCCGTGTGCCTGCGCATTGTCTTCGATAACGATCAGGTTGTACCTCCGGGCGTGCTCCAGGATAGCTGTCATATTGCAGGGTTGGCCATACAGGTGCACCGGCATGATGGCGCGGGTCCGCGGAGTAAGCGCGGCTTCGATGCGGGAGACGTCTATTCCAAAAGTGGCCGGATCCGGCTCTACCGGCACGATGCGGGCGCCGGCTCGGCTTACAGCAAGCCAGCTCGCAATGTAGGTATGCGCTGGAACGATCACCTCGTCACCCGCTTTGATCCCCGCTGCCAGCAGGGCGAGCGTCAAGGCATCGAGCCCGTTACCAACGCCTATACAGTGCTGGCTGCCCATGGTCTGCGCATAAGCCCGCTCAAAGGCAGTCACTTCGTCACCCAGAATAAAGAAATCACTGCCATACACGCGATTCCAGGCCGCTTCTACCTCAGCCTGAACCTGTCCGTGCTGGCTCTGGAACGACAAAAAAGGAATTGACTTCACGTTAACAAACATAAATCAACCCTGAGGAAAAGTAAAATTTCCCTTATTTTCGGGGCGTTTTAATTTTAGCCAATCTTAGTCAGAACATGAATTTTAAGAAAACCAATAACATAGCCGGCTGGGTGGTCTTTGCCATTTCGCTGATAACCTACTGGCTTACGATGGAAGAAACAGCCAGCTATTGGGATTGCGGCGAGTTTATCGCTGTATCCTACAAACTGGAAGTGCCTCACCCGCCGGGAGCCCCGTTGTTCCTGCTTATCGGCAGACTATTCTCCTTCCTCTCTTTCGGCGATGTAACAAAGGTCGCTTACTGGATCAACTTCAGCAGCGTACTGGCCAGTGCCTTCGCCGTTCTCTTTCTGTTCTGGTCTATAACCCTCTTTGGCCGCAAGCTCATGAAGCTTACCAGCGCCAACGGGCTCGACTCTGATAAAGGCTGGATACTGATTGGCGCAGGCGTGGTAGGCGCGCTGGCATTGAACTTCTCCGAATCGGCCTGGTTCTCGGCCGTAGAAGCGGAAGTATACGCCATGTCGTCGTTCTTCACCGCATTTGTTATCTGGGCCATGCTTAAATGGGAAGTGATCGAAGACGAGTCGAAAGCAAACCGCTGGCTCTTGCTGATCTTCTACATGATGGGACTTTCTATCGGCGTTCACTTGTTGAACCTCGTCACAATACCGGCCCTTTCGCTGATATACTACTTCAAAAAATACAAGCCCACCGCATGGGGCATCATCGCTTCGATGATAATAAGCCTCGTGATCATCTTCTTCGTAAACGAGCTGATCATTCCCGGACTGCCCACACTCGCAGGTCACTTCGAAGTATACTTCGTAAACTCCCTCGGTCTTCCGTTCGGGTCAGGTGCCGTGCTGTTCGGCCTCATACTCCTTTCAGCACTCGTGTGGGGTATAATGTATTCACAGCGCACAAAGAGAGTGGTGCTTAACACATTCCTCAACGCAGTAGCCTTCATTCTCATCGGTTATGCATCATATGCCATGGTGGTAATACGCTCACGCTACAATCCGCCGATCAATGAGAACAGCCCTTCAGACGTGATGAGCTTCGTAAGCTACCTCAAACGCGAGCAATACGGCAGCCGTCCGTTGCTTTACGGCCCTTACTTCACAGCACAGATCACTGGCGTGAAGGAAGGAGCACCGGTATACGTGAAAGGAAAAGAGAAATATGAAGTACGCGACCGCAAGTTCGAATACGAGTATTCTCCCGATCACCTGACCATCCTTCCACGTATCTGGAGCAACGACCCCGACCATGTGGAGATCTACCGCGAAACACTTGGCCTGAGACCTGGACAGAAACCAAGCTTTGTCGATAACCTCGCGTTCATGTTCAAGCACCAGATCGGTGTAATGTACATGCGCTACTTCCTCTTCAACTTCGCCGGTCGTGAAAGCGATATACAAGGCGCGGCGGCTATGGGCCCGGGAAACTGGTTTGAAAAGCTGCCCGATCAGCTTGCCGAAAACCGCGGCCGTAACAACTTCTTCTGTATACCGTTTGTGATCGGCCTCATCGGCATCTTTTATCAATCGGTAAAGAACACAAAGAATTTCGTCGTGGTTGCACTGCTCTTCGTGCTCACGGGCGTGGCGCTGGTAGTATACCTCAACTCGCCTCCCACAGAGCCCCGCGAACGTGACTACATTTATGCCGGATCATACTATGCATACTGCTTGTGGATAGGCATGGGTGTCATCGCTATTGCCGAGGCGCTGAACCGCATTCTCCGTAACCAGAAGACTGTGGCAATAACGGCTACCATCATCGGCCTTACCGCTCCCGCACTTATGGCCGAGCAGGGTTGGGATGACCACGATCGTTCTAATCGCTACTTCTCAGTAGACTCCGCGATCAACTATCTGCAGTCATGCGCGCCGAATGCCGTGCTCTTCAGCGGTGGCGATAACGACACCTTCCCGCTCTGGTACTCACAGGAAGTCGAAGGCGTACGCACAGACATGCGTGTGATCGTATTGAGCTACTATAACACCGACTGGTATGTAGAGCAATCGCGCCAGAAGCACTACGGATCAGAACCGCTGCCGTATACACTGACCGCCGACAACTATCGCCAGGGTGGCCTGAACGATTACCTGCCGCTATACGATGCGGGCATCAAGCAGATGGACCTTCGCAAGTTCCTCGAGCTCGTACGCGATAACAACAAGAGCCTGCTCCACCCGCAATACGGTGGCACACGTAACATGCTCCCTACACGCGAGATCGTATTGAAGGTAGATGTAGAGAAAGTAAAAAGCCTGGGCATTATACCCGCAGGTATGGACAGCATGATCGTTCCGGAAATGCGCCTGCGCGTAACATCTGGTGGCCTCGAGAAGAAAGACCTCGCCATGCTCGACGTGCTCGCCAGCTCGGACTGGTCTCGCCCGCTGTATGTAAACAATACATCGCTTGCCCAGTTTGGAGTTGACCTGCGCCGCTACGTAGTGCAGGAAGGTAATGCTTACCGCATATTGCCGATATACAACCCCAGACCGTTTAACCAGTCAGAATTGGTAAACACACCGGTAAGCTTCGAGAACATGACGAAGAAATTCCAGTTCCGTAACCTCGACAATCCGAAAGTATATTACAATCAGGACTACCGGAACTTCGTGCTGAATCACCGCAGCAGCTTCAACACACTGGCCGAAGCGCTTATCGCAAAAGGCGACACAGCCAAAGCACGTGAAGCCCTAATCTTCAGCATTACCCGCATGCCTGACATAGCCATTCCTTATGATTACTCGAACGCGCAAACAGTAGGCTTACTGCTGGAAGTAGGCGAGAAAGAAAAAGCCCTCGCCATGGCAAACATCATGTGGCCACGCGCCGATGCACTGTCTGCATATTACATCCGCAAGGGTGAGTTTGGCCGCGAGCTGCAAGTCAACATCGTAATGCTCGGCGAGCTTCAAAGATCGCTGTACCGTTACGGCGAAGAAGAGTTGGCCAAGAAGATCGAAGATGCGTATAACAAACACGCCTCAACGCTCGAATCGCAGATGGGCCGTTCCGGCGGCTATTAAACGCTGCTCCAAAACATAAGAAAAGGCTGCCCGAAAAACGGGCAGCCTTTTTTGTACCTTCGCATCTGCTTAAATTCATTGAGAACAAGTGCCTGCATATTGTTGTTCGTATACCTGCCCGCCGTATTTTCATACAGCGTTCTGGAGATCACGCACGACACCCTGCACTTCCTGGCCGATCATTACCATTCTACATTACACCACCACACACACGATCACGACCACCAGTTGAGCGACCACCACGTCCATACTCATAGCCCACACAGCCATCCGCACGTCCACATAGCCGCCGAATCACACGATGACGAAGCCACCGAAGCCAATCTCAACAAAGTATTTTATCCAATCAGCTACCTCGAAAGCGGGTTCCGCTTCACATTTATAAATACGTTCTCGATGATAGCGTGGTGGAAACACATACTGCCGCTGACCTCCCTGGAACAAACTCCTCCTAATCCACCGCCGCAAGATCCGCGCGCCTGATTCAACTCAACAAAGCTTAGCCTTGTAACACACAGGGCCAGGATTGTTATGCTTTTCCCAAAAGCGAAACGGATCATATCCACACGCTTTTGGAAGAGCACGTATGTCCTTTTTTTTATTTATCAACAGTCTTCAGCACGCACAGGCAGAACATGTCATGGATGCAGTGCTATTGACTTGTTGTTGACTTTTAACACATGAAATATTTAATATTCACGATTATACTATTGAGCTTCATTTCCGCGGGCGCGCAGACGTCGACGGGATCCATAACCGGCGTTGTCACCAGTACCGCCGGTGTTCCGCTACCTGCGGCCAATGTGTTCATCGCGGGTTTGAATCGCGGCGCCTCAGCAGACGCGCTCGGCCGTTACCAGATGAGCGATATCCCTACGGGAGAGCACACGCTCACGATAAGTGCCATCGGCTACGAGACACAGACTCAAGCAATAACGATACAGGCAGGCGAAACCAACATATATTCAGCGTCCCTCAAACCCGGAGAGCTGATGCTGGCCGATGTAGTAGTTACCGGGCAAACCGAGCACGACCTCAACACCATCTCCCAGGTGGATATCAAACTCCGTCCTGTAAATACCTCGCAGGATATACTGCGCATGGTGCCGGGGTTGTTCATAGCTCAGCATGCTGGCGGTGGCAAAGCCGAACAGATTTTCCTGCGCGGCTTCGATATCGACCACGGCACAGACATAAACCTATCTGTCGATGGTTTGCCTATAAACATGGTGTCTCATGCACACGGCCAGGGCTACTCGGATATGCATTTTATCATTCCCGAGCTGGTAGATAATGTGGACTTCAACAAAGGCCCGTACTATGCCGATAAAGGTGACTTCACAACTGCCGGCTACGCCGCGCTACACACCCGGAATACCCTTGATAAGAATATGGTGAAAGTTGAAGGCGGCCGCTTCGGCACGTTTCGCAATGTTAACGCCATACAACTCGTTGATTCCAAACAAGGTGACCGCCGCGACCAGGCTTATATAGCATCGGAGTATTTCCGCTCCGATGGATTCTTTGAGAACAAGCAGAACTTCAAACGGATCAACCTCTCCGGTAAATACAACAGCTACTTCGGCGACAACAAACGTCTGACGATCGGTCTCTCCACATTCACCAGTAACTGGGATGCTTCGGGACAAATACCCGACCGCGCAGTAGCCAGCGGTCTCATCACACGCTGGGGCTCGCTTGACAATACCGAAGGTGGCGAAACATCGCGCACAAATGCCTATATCAAATATACCAACACCTGGGACGATGGAAGCCTGTTCGAAAACCAGTTCTATTTCTCTAAGTACGACTTCTACCTGGTCTCGAACTTTACATTCTTCCTGAATGATCCCGTAAACGGCGACCAGATCACACAGCAGGAGTCACGCCAGATCTATGGATACAACGGTACGTTCCAGCGCGCCGGCAAGCTTGGAAGCATCGGCCTGAACACATCGGCCGGCATCGGCTTCCGATACGACGATGTAAACGACATCCGCCTCTCACACACCGTTGCCCGCACAACCTATCTTGGAGATTACTCACGCGGTGATATAGATCAGACAAACCTGTTTGCTTATGTAAGCGAAACGCTACATCTCTCGCCTGCACTTTCAGTGATGGGCGCACTGCGTCTGGATCAGTTTACCTTCAGCTACACCGACGCACTGAAGCCCGGTTATACACATGAGACCGTAAACAAGGCAACGGTGAGCCCTAAGCTTACCCTCAACTACGCCGCGGCACGCAATTTCAATCTGTACGTAAAGACCGGTGTAGGTTTCCACTCAAACGACACCCGCGTAGTGGTGGCACAAAGCGGACAGGAAGTTCTGCCAAAAGCATACGGCATCGACATCGGCGGTACATTTAAAGTGGCAGACAAGCTCCTCATCAGCTCGGCCGTCTGGGCGCTGGATCTTCAGCAGGAATTTGTATACGTAGGCGATGAAGCCGTTGTAGAGCCGAGTGGCAAAACCCGCCGCACAGGTGTAGACCTGTCAGTGCGTTATCAGGCGCTGAATTGGTTATACTTCGACACGGACCTGAACCTGACCGACCCACGCGCCAAAGGCGAGCCCGAAGGTCAGAACCACATACCGCTGGCGCCGACATTCACCAGCATCGGCGGCCTTTCGGTAAAGCTGCCTAACGGTCTCAGCGCAAGTCTCCGTTACCGCTACATGGGCGACCGCCCGGCAAACGAGGACAACTCCGTAAAAGCCACAGGCTATTTCCTGGCGGATGCCGTTGTAAAATATACGCGACCCACCTATGAACTCAGCTTCACCAGCGAGAACATCCTGAACCGCGAATGGAAAGAAGCCCAGTTCGATACCGAGTCGCGCCTGCAAAATGAAGCAGAACCCGTCTCCGAAATACACTTCACCCCCGGAACGCCATTCTTCTTCAAAGCCGGCGTAAGCTTCTTCTTCTAAACGTTGTCACAAAATTGAATTCAGTGTGAGATAAGTGCGGGAGCGAAATATTTTCGCTCTCGCGCTCACACTCACACTGTTTTTTGCGTTAGGTTTCGAGCTTGTATGACAAGTAACCGGTTTGATTATATAATTGTGGGGCAGGGATTGGCCGGTTCCGCCGTGGCAGTGCAGTTGATGAAACTCGGGAAAAAGATCCTGGTTGTTGACCAACCCGGCAAAAACACATCGTCCCGTATCGCCGCAGGGCTCTTCAATCCCGTCACGGGCCGTAAAATGGTAAAAACGTGGCTGGCCGATACACTTTTCCCCTACCTGCACACCTTCTACCGCGAAGTGGAAGAACGCACCGGCAGCAGCTTTTTTCACCCCATGCCGCTGTACAGGCCGTTTATTTCCATCGAAGAGCAGAACGAATGGATGGGTAAAAGCGCCGACACCGCCTACATCCCGTACATCGACACTGTACACACCGGCCCCGCG
>Ga0247762_1000240_pt1 | contig 20272 bp, 18 predicted proteins | sample UWRJL081202R4_FD_181016 | JGI IMG/M metagenome (GOLD analysis project Ga0247762, IMG submission 181016) | Plant litter microbial communities from Arlington Agricultural Research Station in Wisconsin, United States - UWRJ-L081-202R-4 | ecosystem: Environmental > Terrestrial > Plant litter >...
CGGTCTTCAGCAGGAAGTTCGACCTGGTGTTTTCAAACTTTGGAGGGTTGAACTGTATCGATCCTGAGACGATGAGCCGTTTCTTTCACGAGCTACCGAATATTCTAAACCCGGGCGGGCGTTTTATCGGTGTTATCATGCCGAAGTTCTGCACCTGGGAAACGTTGTTCTTTTTGTATAAGCTTCAATTCGGGCAGGCGTTCAGAAGGCTTACATCGAAAGCGGTGATGGCCAATCTTCACGGTGTGTCGCTGAAGACGTGGTATTACCGTCCATCGGATATACAGGAGCGGTCTCTCGGAAATTTCAAATTGGTTGGGCTGAGGCCTTTAGGCATTGCGTTGCCACCGTCTTACCTGGAAAATTTTTTCAGATCACGGCGGGGCTGGTTGGGGCGTTTAAACGTGCTGGAGAAAAGGATGTCGGGCGCCCCGGTCTTTTCCGGTATGGCGGATCATTTCATCATAGATCTTGAATTAAGATGAGCGTATTACTAACCCATGGTTATTTTCTGGAGGACGATGGCAAAGAGCAGGGCATTATGCGTCCGTATCCGCCGTTGGGTATTCTCTATATTTCGGCGTACCTGGAGAAGAACGATATCGCGAACGACGTTTTCGATACTACTTTTTCGTCACGTCAAAAGTTAAGAGATTACCTGTTGGAGAACCGTCCGGATATTATAGGTCTTTACTGTAACCTGGTGACCAAGCTGAATATTATCGAGACGGTTCGCTTTATCAAGCGCGAGATGCCGTCTTCGACGGTGATCCTGGGTGGGCCGGACGTACGTTATAATGCCGAGCAGTACCTGAAGGAAGGTACGGACTATATCGTGATCGGCGAGGGGGAAGATACTACGCTGGAGCTGGTGAATTATATTGAGGGCAGGGGCGATGTACTGGAGTCGATTGCGGGCATTGCGTATATGCGTGATGGGGCGGTGGTTCAAAACCGGGAGCGCGACAAGATCAAAGACCTTAACGAGCTGCCGATACCGAACCGTGGTAAGATTGATCTGCATCTTTACCTCGATGCGTGGAAACGGTTTCATGGCAAGAACGCTATTTCGGTGAGCACGATGCGGGGGTGTCCTTACACCTGCAAGTGGTGTAGCCGCGGCGTCTATGGATTGAGTTACAGGAGGAGATCTCCAGAGAAGGTGGCAGAAGAAATTGCCCTGATAAAGCAGGAGTATAATCCGGATTCGTTGTGGTTTGTGGACGATGTGTTTACGATAAGTCATAAATGGCTGGAGACCTTTGCCAGTGAGCTGGCTAAACGAAACGTCCGGATTCCCTACGAATGTATTACACGGGCCGACCGGATGAATGAGACTGTGATAGCGCTTCTCCGGGAGACGGGATGTTTCCGCGTGTGGATCGGTGCGGAGAGCGGCTCTCAAAAGGTAATAGACCTGATGGACCGTCGTGTCGATGTAAACCAGGTGCGCGATATGATCAGGCTTACACGCAAGTCTGGTATTGAAGCGGGTACGTTCATTATGCTCGGCTATCCTGGTGAAACGCAGGAAGACATCGAGGAGACCATACATCACCTGAAAGAGAGCAACCCTGATATCTTTACGATTACAGTAGCCTATCCGATAAAAGGGACAGAGCTTTACGAGGAGGTGGAGGCTGATATCAGCACTAGCCTGGATTGGTCTTCCTCTACCGACCGGCAAATCGATTTCAAGCGTACCTATTCGCGGAAGTATTATGACTATGCGTTAAAGCGCGTGAATCATGAGGTGAATCTGTTCAAGATGGGAGCGAGGCATATGTCGGTTCCCGGCCTGAAGTTGCAAATAAAGTTAATGGCGGCCAAACTTGGAATGTGGTGGGAGCGGGATCGACGAATGGTATGATACTCCGGCTTGCGGCAGACCGCAAGTGGGTTTACTGGGTTCCGCTGGGTGTGTTCATGCTGCTCTGCGTGTACCGGTCATTGAACTATCCGCTGCACGATTTCGGGAATTATTACTTTGGGAGCTACTTCTTTTTGAAAGGGGAGTTCGGTAAAGATCTGTATGACCCTGTTATTTTTAACGAGAAGATTGCGTCGGATGGATTCGAGCATGTATGGCTCAGCTATGCGCCTAACCCGCCATTTACGGCGCTATTGTTTGTGCCGTTTGCTTTGCTTCCGCCGTTTGCGGCGAAGGTGCTTTTTAATCTGCTTACGATTGCCCTGTTTACTTCAAGCTATTACCGGCTGGCCAGATATCTGTCGCTCGATAGCCGTGTAGCGGCGTTTATTCCATTTGTGTTTTTGGTACCGTTTTATAACGGTGTTCTATTCGGGCAGGTTTATTTGCTGATGTTCTTTTTTCTGGTAGAGGGATACCTGGCGCTTGTTATGGGGAAGGTTTATAAAGTTTCTATCCTATGGTCGCTGGCTATTCTGCTTAAGATATTCCCGGCTATTCTTTTTCTTTATCTTCTTCTTCGTAAGGAATACAAAGTGTTCTGGTACCTGGCATCGGGCTGTGCATTGTTGTTTTTTGCTACACTCTGGCTTCATGGCATAGATGTGTGGTTGTTCTTCCTGAAATCTGTTTTATCTAAAGCTGTGAGGGGAGAGGCAACTGCTGCTACTTATATTGCCTCGTACCAGTCGGTTGCCATGTTGCTGAAGTTTCTGTTTGTGGGCAACCCGGTCGATAATCCTTTTCCGCTTGTCAACAGCCCGCTGGCGTTTATAGCGCTCATGGTTCTTTTCAAGGCGCTGATACTGGTGTGCCTGGTGTTTGCCACGGGTTCTTCAGACACGCATCGTTATAGGGCGTGGGCATTGTGGATAACGGCGTCTGTTCTGCTTTCGGCTTATGGCAGTACGTATTCCTGTGTGTTGTTGATTATTCCACTGGTTGCTATTTACGATACTAAACGGACTTTTATTTTGCTTTCGCTGGCGATGCTTCTGCTTATCAATGTTCCGTTGAAAGCGCTGTCATTCCTGCCTGTGTTTTTGCAGTTTCCGCGGTTGTTGGGGATAGCGATGGTCTTTATTTTGATAGTTGTGACGATACGCCCCGTGGTCAGCTGGAAGGTGCCGGCATTGTGCCTGTTGCTTGTGGCTTTACCTGAAGTGTTGAGTTCTCCTAAAAAGGATGACAATCAATATGTATTCCGTGACGGTCAGCAGGCGATGATCATGGATTTTCGTCTTATGAACAATGTGCTTACGTATCGGTATTGGTCGCCTGACGGGCCGAAGGAGATGGTTACGGATTTTAAAGCAGCACCCGCGGTAGAGCAATCGGTGAAGGTCAGCGGAGGGCAGATATTCCTGAACGGGCGGCAGATCACGTTTGGTGCAGATAATAAACGGCAGCCCCTGGCCACCAGCTCCGGAGTTGTGTATCTATCAGACGAGGACCGCGGTTATGGATTTTACGCATTTAAAATTATTAAACCATCCATGCCATGATCAACGGACAGAAGCTTGTGGTTATACTGCCGGCGTTCAACGCTGCGAGGACTTTGAGGCAAACGATCCAGGAAGTGCCGCGCGATATTGTGGACGAGATCATCTTAACGGACGATGCGAGCCAGGACGATACGGTTAGCCTGGCACGTGAGCTGAATATCGATCATGTCATCGTTCACACGGACAATAAGGGATATGGGGCCAACCAGAAAACGTGTTATGAAAAAGCTCTTTCTCTAAAGGCCGATATTGTAATCATGCTTCATCCGGACTACCAGTATACACCGAAGCTTATTACGAGCATGGCCTACCTGATCGCCAACGAGGTTTACCCGGTTGTGCTGGGCTCGCGTATATTGGGTAATGGTGCCCTGAAGGGCGGTATGCCGGTATATAAATACATAGCCAATCGTATACTCACGCTATTGCAGAATTTTGCTACGGGCGCCAAGCTGTCGGAGTACCATACCGGCTATCGTGCATTTTCGGCCAAGGTGTTGCACGCTGTTCCTTTCCGACAGAACTCTGATGGATTTATTTTCGATAACGAGATATTGTCTCAGATCATTTATGCAGGTTTTCCGATTGCAGAGATCACGTGTCCGACCCATTATTTCCGGGAGGCGTCGTCTATCAATCTTCGGAACAGCATTATCTATGGTTTCGGTGTGTTGCGCGTTTCCATCCGGCATGTTTTGCTACGGCTGGGTTTTGGGGCAAACCGCGCCGGCGAACGTGGTTACGGGCAATCGCCAGGTTTAAAATAATTTCATTATACAGGCAGATCCGGGCAACCCTTTTGGGAGGGTTTCCGTCTCGGGGCAGAGTTGGTCTACGAGGCGGGTTTAGCCGTCCGGTCAGGCTCCATTCAAAGTGTTTTATATTTTGTCGATATGCGCAGTATCAGGTTTTCGTGGCGGAATAGGATTAAGACAAGCTTGATTTTCTCGCTCTATAGCGTTTGCACTCCTGTTACCAATTTTGCGATAGCTGCTATCGTGATGAGGCTTTCGACGGCGGAGCTTTGGAACGAAACGGCGAAGTGCCTGGTATTGATCACTATCCTCACGCAGATCGTTTCCTGGAACAATAAAGACTATCTGATCCGGGAATTTAGTTTACGGAACAGGGTTACGGAGCATTGGAAGTCATCGTTTGTAACCCGGATGTCGCTATTGCTGGTTTGCGTGCCGCTGGTTTTCTTTTTTAAAGCGGAAGCCAGTCCCTGGTTGATGGTACTTTTACTGGCGAGCAATTTTGTTTACCGGTCGTTTGACAGTCTCATCACGTTCGGCCGGAAGTTCAGCCAGGCGGCGATTATCGAGGTGGTGTGTAACGGGCTTTTGCTGGTATCCGTGGCGTTGGTTGATCGTACGATCGATTCTATTGTGGTTTGTCTTATTCTGAGTACGCTGTTAAAGGCGGTGCTTTTTACTATTCTGTTCAGGGAAACACTGCTGACAAGGACGGGCATAGGATTCCGTAGTGAGCAGTTAGTGGCGGCCTTTCCTTTTTTTGTAACGTCTATGGTGAATACGCTTGGAGCCCGGGCTGATATTTTTGCGATGGCTACTATCAAGCAAGCCGAGCTTGGTAAGTACTATCTGCTGGTTAACCTGCTGTCGTATTGTTACATGCTGGCTACGATGGTGACGGAGCCGTATATAAAGAACTTTTACCGAATGGGCAGCGACCCGATGCAAAATGTAAAGCGGTTGTTTTTTTTCGGTGGTCTTGTATGGACGTTGGTATATGTAGTCGTAATACGGTTTATCATGATATTCGTATATCACCTCGATTATCCGGATTATACGTATTTATTGATCTGGGCTATTCTGATCCCTTACTTTCTGTATTACTTATCGATATACGAGCTGACGCGGCTTAACAAGACTTACCAACTGATGACTATTTCGATTGTAAGCTCTGTTATCTATTACCTGCTGAGCCTGCTGCTTATCAAGAGGCTCGGGTATACGGGTGGGTTGGTGGCGTCGTTGGTGGTGCAGTGGCTTTTGCTGGGTGCTTTTTCTTATCAAACTTCAAGATATTCTAAAAGACAATTCGATGGAGCGGTTAGTTAGTGTGATCATGCTTGCCTATAACCGGGAACGCTTTCTTAAGGAGGCGATCCAGAGCGTGCTTGGGCAGACGTGGCGGGAGATCGAGCTGATCATTTTAGACGATGGTTCTACAGATAATAGCCTGGAGGTTATCAGTAGCTTTAATGATCTCCGGATACGTTATGTATATGAAAACCACACGGGGCATGCCAGCCGCCTTCGTAACCAGGGAATAGCTCTGGCAAGAGGAGAATGGATAGCGTTTATAGATTCTGACGATGTATGGGAGTACGAGAAGCTGGAATGGCAGATGTCGCACGTATTACGGGAGACCGCGCCGTCTTTTTCTTTCACTTATTTCAAGACGGTGGATTCTGCGGGAAAGGTATTGAGCCAATCACATCCTTATGGCGCGGTTCTTCCTGAAACCCTCTTCGCGACCCTGGTAACGGGTAAAGCTTATGTATATCCGTCGACTGTATTGTTTTCAAAAAGCTGTATCGATAAAGCGGGGATGTTTCATGAGGGGTTTCCCTGGACGGATAACGAGTTCATACAACGGCTGGCTTATCACTTTCCTGTACACATTGTTTCGAGGCCCCTGGTATCGATTACCAAGCACGAGACCAACGTATCGAACAAGCTGTCGTTTCTTATCAACACGGTGGCGGAGATGGAGTTTGCAGCGACCCGGTTTTATATGCAGAAGGCGATCGATAAAGATGTGTTTCGAATTTGTATGGCACAATGCCACTTCTACCGCGGGAAGTCGTTGTTGTTTCAGCGCAAGGGTGTAGCTGCGTTACGGGCTTTTGTGAGGAGTATTCGCTACAGGCCGTTTTCCTTGCGAAGCTGGTATATGGCGGCCGTCTCGGTTGTCTTTCCTCTACTGAACGCGCCCATTGGGCGTGCGCTGATACCGGGTGAGAAGCAGGTGCTATGGAGTTAGAAAAGATTTTAAATTAATAGAGCGACTTTTTGGCCGTTCAATTTTTAATGAGAAGAACTGATCATGAATAAAGTAATTCTGTTCAATCCCTGGAGCGCGCAATACGGCTATCGTATTCCTAATTCTATACTGCAGATCGGTGCATCGATCGATGGAGAATACGACTATGTATTTGTTGATGGGAACCGGGAGAAGGATCCGTGGGCAACTATCGAGAAGCTTCTCCGTTCCGGTGAGTTCGGGTATTTCGGTTGTACGGTGATGCCCGGGCCACAGCTGCGACAGGCTATTCCTTTTACCAAGCGCATCCGGCAGGAGTTTCCCGATGTTGTTACGATCTGGGGCGGATATTTTGCTTCGAATCAATATAAGGTTTCCATCGAGTCGGACTTTGTGGATTATATTATCGACGGGCCTGGAGACAAGGCGTTTCCGATGCTGCTGGATGCTCTTGAAGATAAGCTCACGCTGGATCTTATTCCGAATCTTATCTATCAGAAGGCGGATAAGACCATCGTGAGGAATCACAAGGAAGCGTTGCTGGACCAGGATTCGTTGCCGCGGTTGCCGTATGATAAGTTAAACAGCTCATATTCGCTGAAGGGTTATCTGAAGAAGACTTTTCTGGGTACGAGAACGGCGGCATATCACTCGAGCTTCGGTTGCCCCTTTACCTGCTCGTTTTGCGCGGTGGTGCCGATCTATAATGCGCGGTGGAAGGCGAAATCGGCGCGGAATGTTTATGACGATGTTCTTTATCTCATCGAGAAACATGGCGCTAATGCTGTAGAGTTTCACGACAATAACTTTTTTGTGAACGAGAAACGGACGGTAGAGTTTGCCAGGCTGGTAGCCAGGCACAATATCAGTTGGTGGGGCGAGGGGCGTATCGATACTATCAACAAATACAGTGACGAGTCGCTTGCTATCATGGCAGGGTCTGGCTGTAAGATGATCTTCTTCGGTGCAGAGACGAGTAACGATGAGATCCTGAAGCAGATGGATAAGGGCGGGACACAAACGGCACAGCAGATACGTGATTTTGCAGCGCGAATGAAGAAGTTCAACATCATTCCCGAGTATTCTTTTGTTCTCGGTCTTCCGGCGGAGACCGAGGAGAAGGTGATGACGCAGATCGAGCGTGACATCCTGTTTATCCGGGAGATCAAAGAGATAAATCCAGATACGGAGATCATCATTTATATATACAGTCCTGTTCCTACAGAGGGCTCCGAACTGTATGAGATGGTTAAGAAAACGGGCTTTTCGTTTCCCCAGAAGCTCGAGGACTGGCTCGATCCTGTGTGGGAGAGTTTCGATCTGCGGAGGAATCCGTTAACCCCCTGGTTAAAGCCGTATATGATCGATGTGATCCAGGGTTTTGAAACGGTTCTGAACAGCTATTATCCGACGGCATCCGACTTCAAGCTCAGTGGTTTTCAGCGGAGGCTTATGAAGGCACTATCGTCGTTCCGCTATAAGTTCAGGATATTCCGGTATCCATATGAGCTGAAGATTCTTCAGAAGGTGTGGCTTCGCTACCGGCGGCCGGAGGTTGAAGGGTTTACCATGGAATAAATCATGAGGGGGATGCTTAAAAGAGTTGTTTCGTTTTTTCTCGTGCCGGCTACACGCTGGTATTTACGCAAGGAGAGGGGCTATACTTACAACGGTGTGGGTATAACGGTATTACCCGGAGTATTCCATCCCGGATTGTTCTACAGCACGAAATTCCTGTTGGCGTTTCTGAGGGAGCAGTCTCTTGTCAATGAATCATTGCTGGAACTCGGTTGTGGCAGTGGGCTGATATCGGTCATGGGCGCGAAAGCTGGAGCGAGAGTCACCGCTATCGACCTTAACCAGGAGGCTGTCAGGAATGCGCAGATCAATGCAAGGTCGGCGGGTGTGGTGGTGGATGTTGTGCATTCGGATCTTTTCGAACAGGTTGAGGGACAGACGTTCGATTGGATCGTTATCAATCCTCCTTATTATGCGAATGCTGTTCACACCGAGGCAGAGCTTGCGTGGCATTGCGGCGAGGCGTTCGAATACTTCAGTCGTCTATTCTCTACATTGGGAGCGCACCGGCATGCGGGTACGCGGGTGCTGATGGTATTATCGCAGGATTGTGAGCTGGAGCGGATTTTCGCTATCGCTATGGAGAATGGGTTTAAGTTTGTGGTGCTGAGGGAGAAGGATGTGTGGCTTGATGGTAAGAATTTTATTTATGAGATTAAGCCTGTTGTGAGCAAATAAGGTGCGGTATTGTCGTGAGACGATACGATTAATATCCGAAAAGGTCCATCAGGTCTTTTTTGTGATTGGGAGACACTTCGAGCTCCTTGTTGTTCTTAAGTGTAACGGAACCTCCTTTACCTTTGGCATAGCGAACGATGTATTCGGTGTTTATCAGGAATGAGCGATGGATGCGAAGAAAGCGGTGCGGACGGAGCACGTCTTCGAAATACTTCAGGGTACGACAGATAAGCAGGGGAGATGCGTTTTCGAAATGGAAGCGGGTGAAGTTATCTTCGGCTTCGCAATAGAGTATTCCGGCTACCGGTACAACTTCGAATCCTTCAAGCGTGGGCAGCATGATCTTTTGCTGGCGTGGTGTTTCCGTGCGGATGTTTTCCAGGAGCACGCGTGCGTGCTGGATGTATGAGCTGCCTGCACGTTCGCTGCTGATCTTCTCTACCGCTTTTATAAGCTCATCGATGTCGATGGGTTTGAGGATATAGTAGGCGGCGCTTTGGTTGAGCGCCTGGATGGCGTAGCTGTCGAATGCGGTGACGAATATGGTTTCGAAGGTTAGTTGTTTAACCTTATCCAGTAAGTCGAAGCCATTTCCATAGGGCATTTCGATATCGAGGAAGACTATGTCCGGGTTATGTTTTTCGATCGCTTCGAGGCCGGTGGATACGGATTCGCCGAAGCCACAGACGGTAACCGTGGGGCAATATTTATTGAGGTAACCGGCGAGTATGGTGCGGCTATCTTTTTCGTCGTCGATGATCACGGCCTTAAGCTGCATGGTGTGTTTCGGTTGGTGGCAGAGAGATCCGGACGCGTGTTCCGGTTTGGTTTTCTTTGTCCAGGTCTTCGATCTGTACGGTGTAGCGTGTCCGGTATACGCGGTTGATGATGTCCAGTCGTTCTTCCATATTTCGGATGCCGGTCGAGTTGTGTTTTTTCTGCTGATCGGTCTTTACTTCTGCCGAGCGTTTCCGGCCGATCCCATCGTCGGTGATCTCGACTTCGATGTAGCCGTTATTCTCCTGGCGTACGGTTACGCTCAGTGTTCCGCTACCGGTTTTGTAGCGAAGGCCGTGCCAGACCGCATTTTCGATGTAGGGCTGTATGAGCATCGGCGGCAGTACGAATGTTTCTTTGTTTATCTGATCATCTACGGTGAATGTGTATTCGAATTTATCACGAAAGCGGTAATGCTCCAGCTTGAGGTATAGCGCTATGATCTCTTCTTCTTTGTACAGCGGGATGAAATTCTCCTGTGAGTGCTCGAGCACCAGGCGCATGAGGCGGGAGAACTCGGAGAGGAATTTATTGGCAGTACGTTCGTCGTTCTGGGCAACGAAGTGGTTTACGGAGTTCAGGGCATTGAATATGAAATGGGGATTCATCTGGCTTCGCAGGGATTTCAGGGCCAGCAGGTGATTGGCGCGCTGCCGGGCCTGGCTGCTACGGTACATATAGACGGTGGTGAACGATACGATGACCAGGATGAGCATCAGTCCATAGATGATGAGGCGTTGGCGGGCAACAAGGCCCTGAGCGATCGTATCTTCGTGCTGGCTTATGGTGATGCCTTTCGTCAGCTCTTCGATATCTTTTTGTTTGCGGATCAGGTCGGATCGTTCTGCTGATCTGGTTTCGAGCCGTTGCTCGTTACGTGTAGCGGCATCGCTGTATTTGCGATAAGCGGAAAGCGCCTCCTTGCTGCGCCCGTTTTTCTCGTAAAGATCGGCCAGCGCCAGGTAGGCGCGGGTCTGTGTGGCGGGGTTGTCCGTAGTATCGGCAATGCGGGCGGCTTCCTCCAGCTCCCGGATGGCGGCGGTGGTTTCTCCTTTGACCACAAGGGTTTTGCTGATGGCGAGCTTGTCTTCCGATACTTCGTCGAACTTGTTTTTCTCTGTGTTTACTTCGATCGACAGTTTTCGAAGTGCTATTTCTTCGTCATACTGTTTATTATCATGAAGCACGTCGGCGATCTCCTTTTTTGTATCTTCCGTTGAGCCTGCTTTCTGTTCTGCCTGGGCCTTTGGCATTTGGACAGCCCGAGCCGAATTCTGGTAGATGTTCTGGGCCATGCCGACGTTGTTGGTGCGCGCATAGATCTTTGCTCGCTGATTGTCGATCTGTGTGGCAGATGCCTGGTTTGTTACAATTTTCCCGCTGACGTCCGGGCCCGATGTCTCTTCATCGATTACTTCGAGGGCCTTGGTGTATTGTCCCAGGCGATAATACGCTTCCGATATTCCGAGATTACATTCCTGTTGTTCGTCGCCCTTCGACAGGCCTGCGGCTTCTGTATATGCATCGATAGCGTCCGTGTAGCGGAGAAGATTAAGATTTGCCTGGCCTATACCCTTGAGCGCTTTCCGGTATTCGGCGGTGCGTGTATTGCTCAGGAACAACGCTTTGGCGCGTACGAAATTTTCCAACGCGAGGCTCCACTCTGCTATATTCTCATTGAGATTTCCCAGGAGCAGGTAACATTTGCCTTCATTGAAAACGTCGTTCCGTTCGATGCTTATAGCCAGAGCATCCTGTACTTTGTTTAGAGCGCCTTGCGGGTCCGTTTCCATAATCCCGGTAGCCTCCTCCAGTAGTTCCGGCGCGCTTTGCGCTTTGTTGTTTCCGAGGGAGTTCGAATACCTTGACATTCTCAAATCCTTCTTCTGGGCGCACGCGATACTGGCTACGAGGCACAATAGGAGCACCGCCAGCGGGATCTGTAAGGGTTGCATTACTTGCCTGATCATTATGCCGACAAGGTAATACTTTCTCCGGGATCTGTGCCGGGGGCGGGTTTACGGGGGCTGCGAAGATGGGCGTGGCAGACACCCGGAATGTCGTGTTTACCCGGTGAGATGGTGTCTTCACGCAGCGGGGCGGGCGGTTCACGAAGTGTAGTTATTTTGTTCTCTTTTTTCGATGGAGGTTTAGGGCAAAATACAACAGCTATGAAAACCATTCCGCTTTCAGCCTGGCGTTTGTCCGTAGTGACAGCGCTGTTTTTTCTCCTTACTTCGTTTACAATTGGCGAGCCGTCCGGGCCGCAAGTCGATGAGGGACCTGTTAAAGGCCAGCGTATCATGCTGGCATTGCTGCTGGACACGAGCAACAGCATGGACGGTCTTATCGAGCAGGCCAAGTCGCAGCTGTGGAAGATCGTGAATGAGCTGGCAGCGGCGAAATGTGATGATGGTCAGCGCCCGGCCATTTCGATCGCCCTGTACGAATATGGTAACGACGGACTATCGTCCGAGAAGGGATATATTCGTCAGGTCAGCGCGCTGACGTCCGACCTGGACGTGATCTCCGAAAAGCTTTTCGCCCTGCGTACCAATGGCGGCAACGAGTATTGCGGTCACGTGATCCGAACATCGTTGCAGGAGCTTGCCTGGTCTACATCGGAGGCCGATCTCAAGATGATCTTTATTGCAGGCAATGAGCCTTTCACACAGGGGAGCGTTTCGTATCGCACAGCCTGCTCGTTGGCAAAGGAAAAGGACGTGGTGGTGAACACTATCTTCTGCGGTGGTTTTGACGAGGGTATCTCGACGAGCTGGAAAAGTGGCGCCGACCTTACAGGAGGCAGCTATATGAGTATCGAGCAGAATCGACAGACTGTCTATATCGCTACTCCCTACGACGACCAGATCGCCGCGCTGAACGATCAACTCAACGATACTTACATTTATTATGGCCGGGAAGGATCATCCAAGAAGGAACTGCAATTGGCGCAGGATGTTAATGCGAGCAGGTATAGCAATTCGAATAAAGTAGAGCGGGCTGTTTCGAAGAGTTCTCACGCATACGGGAACTCGAGCTGGGATCTTGTAGATGCGGCGAAGCAGGATCCGAAGGTTGCAGCCACTACCGATGAGAAATACCTTCCTGCTGAAATGAAGAGTATGACGCCGGCTCAACGTGAGGCCTACGTAAAAGACAAAAGTGTGGAGCGTGCACGTATACAGGGCGAGATCCAGAAGCTGAGCGAGAAGCGTAAACACTATACCACCGAGCATTCATCCGGTGCAGCGCAGGATGGCTCGCTGGATGCTGCCCTTATTAAAGCGGTCAAAACAAAGGCTAAAGCGAAGAACATGGAGTTTTGATCTGCTTTCATTGTGTGTATTCGCGAGGCGGCCGGATTTGATAATCCGGCCGTTCTTATTTTACGGTGTTTGTTTCCTGAATATTATAAATGAATAGATTCCCGGAATTACGAGGTAACTGATACCTGTTGAAATGAATATCGGGGCCATATAATCCGGTTTGATCAGTAAGGCCAATATAGCACACGCAATTCCCCCGACAAGACATAATACGCCGGCCAACCGGTGAGTTCGCGCCCAATTGTCTTCATTGTCCAGGGTCCAGGGTAACCTGAGCCCGATAAAGTAGTTTTGTTTTATGCTGTAGATCGTATATCCAAGGAAGGCAAAGAATATGCTGACAATGACAAATAGCGCGCGGGATGCATCGTGCCCACTCGCGGCGGCCCAGAGGTTGGTTGTAGCCAGCGATGACATTACGGCAAGCGCTGCCAGGCCGACACTGGCGGATGTCGACTCATCGAGTCGTGCTGTTTTTCCGGGGTCTATTTTCTTTATGAATCGGAGTAACAGATAAACGACGATGCCGATACCGATGGTTATTGCCAGGTAGGAGGGCATCTTCTCTTTATCTTCCCAATCGTCCGGTTTCCCGGCAATATCCCAGTGTATGGGAACCAGGTCTGTCAGTGAGCTTCCAACCTGTAGCCAGAGGGCGAAGGGGACGGCGGCTATGATAACGGCGAGGGCGTCGTGTATTCTGATTTTCATTGCAACTGTGTTTACCAAACAAAGATAATAATGATATCAGACTTTTGCTATTTCACTTCTCCGTAGTAGTACTTCTTTTGGAGTACTACTTTATGGGTATGTTATGGTGTATTTTCAATATATGTAACGAATTGTTCGTGATGTTTATGTATGTACTGGATATTTTCATATATATGTATACGAAAGGTATGTCTGTTGTTCGTTGTGATGATGTAATGACTACCTTTTTAAGGCTTGTGTATCAGCGATCGCGTATGTATATGTTTTGTTCCATTAATTAAACCAATCTATTGTTATGAGAATTTTCAAGAGAATTGCATCGAAGTGGTATGTCACATCATCACTGGCGTTGATGTTGTTTGTAGTGAGTTGCCAGAGTTCCGGCAGCACGTATTCGAGTGTAAGCCGGTTTTCGGGCGAAGAGCTTTTTGCAGGTCTATTCTTTGGCGAGGGTGAAGTCGTAGAGATAGTCCCCGAGCTGCACGAACGGAGCCAGCTCAAGAGCTATCTCTCTTCGGAAGAAGAAGTGGCCGGGTTCCGGGCATTTCAGGTAAAAGCCATCGAGGCTATCCGAAAAGAGAATCCCCAGTTCTTTGCCACCTTTAAAGCCGATATTCAAAGCGGGGATCATTTACGTATTCAGAAAGCCATGCAGAACTCCAGCGAGGTTTTAATTGGCGCGCTTGAGGATATGTACGGGATCAAGAAGAAGGATTTTATCCGATTAAATGAGGAGCTCAATGCGAAGACAAATATTCGGGAGGTTGTCTTGAATAAGGGAACGATAGACCGGAAGCAGTTCAATACCCAGGTTGGTACGCTTGCGCTGAGCTACCTGGATGTCAATAAGTACAGCGACTCATCCAAGGAAGAAGCAGCTGCTGCCGTGCTAGGGCCTATAGCTATCGCCGTTGCGGCCGTGGCCGTATTGGTGATTACGCTTGCGTGGGTTATGGTTGATGAAACAGAGAGTGCGGCTATAAGGCCTGACCGTCCGGGGACGATCCTCACGGATCGGGTGATCAATTCGATTGCCATAAAGCTACGTGCTTTACCGGCAGAATAGCATTTTGTTTTGGGAGCAGCGCTATACCGCGCTGCTCTTCACCTTTAATCGTTCCAAAGCAACGTGAAAAATATTTACTATAAGATGGGCTGGCAGGCGCTTGTACTCATCATTTTTTGGGGTACCTGTATCGGTGTGGTTGCGCTGTCGGCATTACCACGTAATGCTATATCGTTTCCATACGTGCCTAAGTTGATCGTTAAGACGATCATCCCGGAGGGGTGGAGTTTTTTTACAAGGAATCCCCGAGAAGCGTTGGTGTATATCTACAGACGGGACGAGGATAACGGTACGACTTGGGTGGAAGCAGACGAGACGGTCAATGGTGCTATCGATAATTTTTTTGGAATGAGTCGTAAAGCCCGCGCTATGGGGAGCGAGTATGCGCTTGTTTTTGCGCAGGAGCAGGTAAAATGGGATTCGTGTGCTACGGGGACGTTCGACTGTATCAATGAGGCGTTGCGTATAACGGTAAAGAATGAGCTAAGCAGCCCGCAGCTTTGCGGTGAATATCTGTTTGTATCACGAAAACCTATTCCGTGGGCCTGGAGCGGGAGCGCGGCTACTATCAAGATGCCATTTCAATATGTTTTAGTAAACTTTGAGTGTCGATGATTCAGTCAATCGGGAAGTATTTTTATACCAGGATCGCGGAGTTCGAGCCATGGGGGCAAACATTAGCCCTGTGTCGCACGGCTCTGGCCATTGCTACGCTTGTGACGCTTTTGTTTAACGGTACGGGAGACGTGTTTCGCCCGATATTGGGAAGTCCGAATATCCCCAGTTGTGTCGGGATAAGCCAGATCAGTATTTATTGTTTACTGAACGGGCATCTTGATGTGGCGCGGTGGATTTCAATAGGCATACTGGTTGTGACGATTTCGGGATATTATCCGCGTATAACCTGCGTATTGCATTGGTGGGTTACGTTTAGCTTTATTTCCTGCGCCACCATCGTCGACGGCGGAGATCAGATAGCCAGTGTACTGACATTACTGTTGATACCACTTTGTCTTCTCGATCCACGCGTGAATCACTGGAATGCAAATGATCGGGACATGTCACCGGGGAAGCGGCTGTTCGCTTATTTCACGTTCCAGGTGATCCGCTTGCAGATTGCGTTTATTTATTTTCAGGCCTGTGTCTCCAAGTTTTCTGTTACGGAATGGGTAGACGGTACCGCCGTGTATTACTGGTTCCTGAATCCCATGTTCGGGGTGTCGTCTCATATAAAACCTTTTCTTACATTTCTACTCTCGAAACCTCTCATTGTTGCTGCAATGACCTGGGGCGCGCTTGCTATGGAGTTTATTATTTTCCTGTGTATCATGCTCCGCTTCAGCCATCCTGTTAAAAAGTATGTGTTTATAGCGGGGGTATTATTTCATGGTATGATCATGGTGATTCATGGGCTTGTGAGTTTCTTTTTCAGTATGTCCGCGGCACTTATTATTTATTTACTTCCGTTACGTCCAGACCTGTCGTTTTTTCAAAAAAGGCGGCCGGTAAATTCTGTTGCCATCGTGGCCGATCGGACGCCATAATATTTTTTGTTATGCGGCGGCGAAAAAGATGGTAATTTTGAAGCCGAATACTTCTTGCAGCTATCATGACCGACGTGCGGACCAGTTATATTTTTAGGGTAAACAGGGCTTTGCGGTTTATCGATGAGAATCTTGATGCGGCGTTGGACCTGGATACGGTTGCGGAGGTTGCTCATTATTCGCCGTTTCATTTTCATCGGATCTTTAAGGCGATCACGAATGAGAGTCTTAATGTGTACATCAACCGGAGGCGTATAGAGAGGGCCGCTGCGGTGCTGATGTATAAACCGGAGGTGAGCATTTCGGAGCTGTCGGTTCAGTTCGGGTTTAATGGAAATTCATCGTTCACGCGGTCTTTTAAGAAATTCTATGGTGTGAGCCCTGCGGAGTTCAGGAATACTTTGCCGGACAGATTTAGCAAGATCCGTCAAGCAGAGAGCAAGAATGGACAAGAGGAGGACCTGTTTGAAAGATACCTTTGCAACATCGATAATCTTAAAACCTGGATTAGTATGAATGCAAAAGTAGAGATCAAAGACATGCCTGAGATGAACCTTGCCTGTATAACGAGCATCGGTGTGGAGGGGCTATCCAATGCTTATGAGGAACTGGTGAAATGGGCGATTCCCCAAGGCTTTCTGAGTAAACCTGAAACAATGATGGTTACTGTTTATCACGACAGTTTCAAAATTACGTCGCCGGATAAGGTGCGAATCAGTGCGGGAGTAAAAGTAGATCAACCCGTTGAGGCGATCGGTAAGGTTCACCCGGAGACGATCGGTAGGGGCAGGTGTATTGTCAGCCGTTTTGAGATTCCTGTTAGTGAATTCGAAAAATCGTGGAGCTCGCTGTTTATCTGGATGAATGAGAACGGGTATACTAAAGCAGAGAGAAGACCGTTTGAGATCTATCACAACGATTTCCGGCAGCATCCGGCGAAGATATCCATCGTGGATTTTTGTATCCCGATTGAATAGCCTATCAACTTGTTATTAACGTACCCCTGAATTCAGTTTGATTGTTCCTGCCGTCTCCTCTATCAGGAGATGGCAGATTTTGTCGCATTAGTTGTATTGAGGCTCTTGAAAAGGGCGTATGGATCCGTGCGAAGGTGGTGGTTGAGAAGGCATTACCGTTATCATGGTTCGGTAGCCGGTCGGCTTTGTGGGTTATTATGTTGCTGGCAGCGTTGATTGTCGTGGGCCTTTCTCTTCATTGCGCTTATTTTCGTCGTTACTCCACGAATTGCTCTTAAATGGGTAAAGCGGAAGGCTGTCAGGTATTCGTTGAAGACCGTTTTGAAAAGTATTAAAGGCTGGGGTATCAAGATAAACGTATAGTTGGTACTCAAACCTGATAAGAAGTAAGTTCTCTGGATGAACTATTTTGGTTCATAACAGGCCAACCGAGCGTTTTTAGGGGGGCGTGCAACCTTCCATCACTTTTGCGCATCATGTTTTTGCAGAAGTATTTCTGTTTGGTAAATTCTAAGCTTACTTTTAGTGTATACAATATGCTGATAACCTTTTTCGGTGCGGATAAAATTCCGCTACATGCCATAGATCATGTTCACGGTGCTGTTCCCGACATTATTGTCTGGGCCGCGCCAGCGATGTTCTTTTTTGTACTGCTGGAATATTTTATTTCCCGATGGCAAAATCGTAAGTATCACAATCACAAGGAGATGTTAGGTTCGACGTTGGTCGGCCTGGGTAATGTAGCCATCGGGTTGATTCTTAAGACCGCATTGCTTTACCTGTTTATTATTCTCTACAACCTGATTCCCTGGAGAATGGAATTCAGCTGGTGGACGTTTATCCCCTGCTACATTATCTTCGATTTCTGTAGCTATTGGGCTCATAACGTTTCGCACCGGCTGCGTTTTTTGTGGGCGACCCACGTGGCGCATCACTCCGGGGAGCACTATAACCTTACGGTGTCGTTTCGCCTCAGTTGGGTACAGTATTTCAAGATTATCTTCTTTATTCCGGTAGCATTGATCGGATTTCACCCGATAATCATTTTTGTGGTTAACCAGATCGCTGTGTTGTTCCAATTCTGGGTACACACGGAGTATATACGTAAAATGCCCCGGATAATCGAGTATATCTTCGCCACGCCTTCAAACCACCGCGTGCACCACGGCTGCCAGGAGAAGTACATCAATAAAAACTACGGCGCTACCTTTATTATCTGGGACAGGATGTTCGGTACTTATCAGCCGGAAGAAGAAGAGGCCATTTATGGTATAACACACAATATCGATCAAAAGGCGAATCCTATCCACATCAACTTTCATGAGTATTCGTCTATTATCAAAGACGTGAAACAGGCGAGAAGCCTGAGGGAGGGATTATTTTACATATTCGGGGATCCGGGTGATATCGATCTGTATAAGAAGGAACAGGTCAGGAAACATGCGGCCAGCCAACCCGCGGCCATGACTTTAGTAGAATAAGCTCCCCGACATCTACTATTAAAAGGCTCCTGAGTTCAGACTTCAGGAGCCTTTTATTTTTGTGGTTACAGTACGCGCCGGCTGCTTAGCGGTGTTTATTTTTTGATGATCTTCTGTGTAGAGATGCTTCCATTCAGCGATGTTAGTTTCAGGATGTAGAGACCGGGATCCAGTGACGAGCAGTTGATGGGTGCGGCAGGTCCGCTGTAGACTGTTTGGCCGTAGAGGGTCAGCAACTCGGCTGAGCGCAATGTTTTGGCGTTTGCTATGAACAGTGTTTCCTCGATGGGATTGGGGTATACCTCGGCTTGTACCTGGGGTTCGGGCTCGTTTGCCACTACCTGGTTACCCATGTCAAACCAGTTGAAGTTGAAGGCGGCCGTGGCCTGAAGACGGAGCGTGTGCCTGCCGGCAGACAGCTTGAGATTGCTGCTAACGGTTTGCCACTTCGTAATGTCTTTACCGTCGGGTATTGATACGGTGAGCAGCGTTTGAGCGCCTTCCATGATCTTGATCGATGCGACATTTTTGGAGGCTACTCTGAACCGGAGCGGGTAGGTATCGGCCGCGGAAACGTCGATATTGTAGTCCAGCCAGTCACCGGATTCGATAGCCGTTACGTGGGCGGTGCCGGTTACATCTTGCGTGGCTTCGAGCGATATCCCGTTCATTGCGGTGTAGGCTTCGGCTTCAATGCGGGCAGGGATCTTTATATACGCGGTTGTATTGTGAACGGGCATGTTTACGTAGATACTTCCGAGGTCGCTCAGAGCACCGGAGCCTTTTTCCAGCAGCGTATTATACGGTACGCCGGTAGACCGGCCCGTAAACCAGGCGTAGCGTTCTATTTTAGGATTGTTTTCCAGATAGTCTACGGCGCCGATCATATAGTCGGTTTGCTCGGCCAACGTGGGTGAGTTTTCCCAGGCGCAGAACTCGGTGAGCCAGATGGGTTTGTTATATTTTTCGAAGAGTGACACGTACCACTGCAGCGCGCTTACGTGGTTCATGTAGCAATGGATTGCGATGAAGTCTACACGGCAGTCCTTGCAGGCGGCGAAGAAGTCGTCGAGGTATTTTACGGGGTCGGTATAGGTTGTGCCGTTTTCGCTCACACAGTTCCCGCAGAAGTTCACGGCCGGGCTACCTATTTTCAGGTTGAATTCGGTTGCGAGCGCTTCTATATCTTTCCATTGGGCGGCGGCATCGGAGGGTGTCATGTTGGCCTGCTCGATGAAGTTCGGCTCGTTCCATCCGAGGATATACTTTACATCGGGATGTGTCAGCAAGAAGCTGCGCATGGCGGTTTTGTTAAACGCCTTGTTCCAGGCCATGGTAACGTAGTCGACGTTCATGTTTTTATAGTCGTTGATGACTCCCGGTTCGGGCTGATGATACCAGTTGTACCACCAGCTTATGCCGGCCGACAGTGCTTGGAGGTCTTGTTTTGAGTTTTCGCCGTAGGCCACCCCGCGTTTTCCGCTACGGGTCTGGCCGGGACTGTGTTGTACCATACAGAATATGGCCAACACCACCAGGAAATGTTTCATAATAGGGTATTAATAATAGATACGGGGTTAATACCCTTATATACCCGAATGTAATCGGCTTCTGTATGCTATAATATGCGCTTCAACGGGATATATATCCGTTTCGTCTGGGTTATTTACTGTTTGGTTGGGGT
>Ga0247762_1000241_pt1 | contig 20107 bp, 20 predicted proteins | sample UWRJL081202R4_FD_181016 | JGI IMG/M metagenome (GOLD analysis project Ga0247762, IMG submission 181016) | Plant litter microbial communities from Arlington Agricultural Research Station in Wisconsin, United States - UWRJ-L081-202R-4 | ecosystem: Environmental > Terrestrial > Plant litter >...
AGTTACCGTAGCTACAAGAATCGCGTCGATCTCGCTCGCATCGATGCCGCGCCTGGTCAGGCATTGCTTCGCCGCCTCCACCGCCAGATCGCTGGTCGCCACGCCGGGTTCGACGATATGACGTTCGCGAATCCCCGTCCTCTCCTGGATCCATTGGTCGTTGGTGTCTACCATCTTTTCCAGGTCAGCATTGGTCAGCAACTTGGGTGGAACATACGTTCCCACGGCGGAGATCTTTGCGCGCACCGGAACGCGCGCCTTCAAGGTCAAGCTCACTCTTTGGTCCTCCGTGGCCGTGTTGGCCACAAGCACAAGAATACCGGAGTCGCGAACCAGCGCGGAGCCTGCAAGCTATGGAAAGAATTTGTATGAGGGGAAATAAGCACCGGGCGACCTACTGCGCACGCACTAGCCCGTTACCGTTGCTTCCTTCCGGACCTGGCGGGGTTGGCGGGATTACGTCGCGTAGGGCCCGGCACTGCTCTATCGTACCATCGCCGGACGGAACAAAAAAATCGCGCTGCCGTATCTTCGTTCGTACCCAACGGGGAGATCGACATGACACGCATTCTGCTGACGGCAACTCTGCTCCTGTCCCTCACTACACCGGCTCTTTTGGCGCAGACAGCTCTCGCCAAACCGGGCAGCGAGGCATACACCACCATTGCCGCACTGGATACCGCCGTCTTCCATGCCTACAACACCTGCGACCTCACAACCTTCGCGTCCTACCTCGAAAAAGATCTTGAGTTTTACCACGACCAGGGCGGCCTAATGCTAGGCGCGGATGCTACCGTGGCCGCAACGCAAAAGAACATCTGCGGCAAGGTCACACGCGAACTTGTCCCAGGCTCGCTGCAGATTTATCCCATGCGAGGCTATGGCGCTCTCGAAATCGGCATCCACCGTTTCCATCACCCGGGCCACGACGACACCGAACCGCTGGGCGAAGGCAAGTTCATCCACCTGTGGCACCTGCAGGACGGGAGATGGAAGATCGCCCGGATCATCAGCTTCGACCACTTCGCCTTGCCCATGGCGGGCACGAAGAAATAGACCAGCAGCGGATTTTGGCGCGATTCCCTGTAAACTGGTAGGAGTGCTCATTGACTCCAATCCGACCGATCTAGCTGTAGTTGAAAGCCCTTCCAGCGACAAACTCCGCGTAGGCTTCGTCTCGCTCGGCTGCCCCAAAAACCTCGTCGACTCTGAAGTCATGATGGGCATGCTTCACCACGCGGGTGCGGAACTGACTCCCGCCGCCTCAGACGCAGATGTCATCGTCATCAACACCTGTTCCTTTATCGACTCTGCCAAACAGGAGAGCGTCAACACGATCCTGGAGATGGTGCAGCACAAGGTCGCCAACGGCGGACGCGCACAGAAGGTTATTGTCGCCGGATGTCTCGTCGAGCGCTATCGCGATGAGATTATGAAAAACATCCCTGAGGTCGACGCGGTGGTCGGCACGGGCGAGCTCGACGGCATCCTGGCCGCAGCCGGAATCCACCAGCCGAAGAACGACTCTCCGTTCAACATCCTGAGCGAATCCACCCTCATCGACCGCGCACCTTCGGCGGTCCACAAGCACTCTCAGACGGAAGTGAACGAGCAGGCATCGCGCGCCGAAGGCGACCTTCGCGAGCAGCAGGGCCGCTTCTCGCGCATGGACTGGGATGGTGCAACTGCCGCGCTTCCCTCGTATCTCTACGACGACGAGACGCCGCGCATCCTCACCACCCCGCGTGCCTCCGCCTACATCAAGATCGCCGAAGGCTGCGACCATCCCTGCGGCTTCTGCATCATTCCGCAGCTGCGCGGCAAGTTCCGCTCGCGCCGCATCGGCTCCGTCCTCGCCGAAGCCGCTTCGCTTCTGAAACAGGGCGTCCGTGAGATTACGCTGATCGGCCAGGACACGACCTGCTACGGCGAAGATCTCGGCATGAAGGACGGCCTGGCCACGCTGCTCGAAGCGCTTGCGACCATGAACGTGGAAGGCATCGGACCCATCAAGTGGCTCCGCTTCCTCTACGCCTATCCGAACAAGGTCACGACGAAGCTGCTGGAGACCATCGCTGCGCACGACAATATCTCGAAGTACCTCGACGTTCCGTTGCAGCACGCCGCAGCTGGAACGCTCAAGCGGATGAAGCGCGGTGGCTCGGGCGCGATCTTCCTCAAGATGATCGAAAAGGCACGCAGCACCGTCCCCGGCATCGTCATCCGCACCAGCTTTATCGTCGGCTTCCCCGGCGAGACGGCTGCGGAGTTTGAAGAACTCGAAAGCTTCATCCAGCAGGCCCGCATCGACTGGCTTGGCGTCTTCACCTACTCCGATGAAGAAGGCGCAGCCGCCTTCGATCTGGGCGAAAAAGTTCCGAAGCGTACCATCGAAGCCCGCCGCCGCCGCATCATGCGTACGCAGCAGAAGATCTCTGCAAAGGCGCGTGAGCAGTGGATCGGCAAACAGATGGAAGTGCTGGTCGAAGGCGTCTCGGAAGAGACCGACCTCCTCTGGGAGGGCCGCACCATGCTGCACGCCCCCGAGATCGACGGCAAGGTGCTCATCAATGACTTCGGAGACCACGAAACCCTGGTCCCGGGCAGCTTCTATCGCTGCGAGATTACCGAGGCCCACGACTACGACGTGGTCGCCCGCATCCTCGACTAGTTGCAGGCTTCAGATCATCCATTGGAAGACCGACCCAACGTCCTGCCTGACTTTTCAAAAATGTTTTTTTAATTACATTTCATTTTGAATTTTGCTTCATCCTAGGTCAGAAAGCGCCAATTGGCATCAGCAGCCTGAGGCGTCAGAGACCCGCCAGCAATGCAAAACCTAGCAACAACATTCGCCTCATCTGAAACCGATTTTCTCTCAGCGTCTCATGACGTGAAGAGCGGCCAGGCCGATCAACATGCCTCCTCAAACTCGAGTGATCTATGGGTTCTACTCGGTAGCGCCATTTATCTGCTGATTGGCCTGTTTCGATTTCCCGGCATCCCTATCCTACTCGGCGGTGACCAGGTCTTCTTCTGGATGGATGCTCAACGTCTGCTCCATGGCGAGCGCATCTATCTCGACTTCCTCCAATTCACCCCGCCAGGAGCAACTCTGATCTATCTCGGCGCCTTTCATCTTTTCGGCCCTCGGATCTGGGTTCCCAATCTCATCGTTTTCGTTTTAGGGATTGCACTTTGCTGGATATGTTTTCGCATTGCGCGTCAAATACTTCCCCAGGCCCAGGCTTACCTCGCGGCCTCTCTGTTCCTCGTCGCGATCTATGGAAAGCTGCTCAACGCGACGCATCACTGGTTCAGCGAGCTGGCCGTCCTGGGCGCTGTCTCTCTCCTCATGGACAGCACGAGCGCGTCACGGATCGTCTCTGCTGGCACCCTGCTAGGGATCGCCACCTTCTTCACGCAGACCCGCGGTCCCATCGCGGCCGTCGCGTTCCTCGCTTATTTTGTCTGGAAGCGGTATCGCACACGGAGTTCCTGGCGTCCTTACTTCCAGCAATTCGCCTTGCTGCTCGCACCTATGATTGCGACATGGCTCGCTTTGAACGGCTATTTCTTTGTAACCATCGGTTGGCGCGAGCTGAGCTACTGGCAGATTACTTACACCTTCCAGCATCAGGTAACCGGTGCGCATTCCCTGAAATTGCCCTTTCCGCTCACGTGGAAGACGCTGGCCGCAAATAGTCAATACCTGCTTGTCTACTTGAGCCTTCCGTTCGTTTATGGGTTTTCACTATGGCGTGCCTGGCGCGAACGGTCTGAACCACTCGGTCCCAGAGAATCATCCCGCATGCTGCTCACGCTAACGGGGGTTGCCACAGCGATCGAAGTAGCACAGAGTCCCAGTTGGCTCAGAGTCTACTGCGTAGCCGCCCCGGCTATTTTGTTAATTGTCTGGGTGCTGCATCAGACGGGCAGATCGCAACGCTTACTGCGGAAACTCCTTTGGGTCATCCTTTTTTGCGTGGCCCTGGCGCAGTTCCGGGGACAACGCCAGTTCTTGCATACCAGGGTCGAGACGCCATCGGGAAGCGCCGTGACCTTCGACGCTATGGCAGAAAAGCTGAACTGGATAGGGCAGCACACACGGCCCGAAGACTTTTTCTTTCAGGCGCCGTGGCCTGGCGTCTATCTCCCCATGCAGGTTGCATAATCCCATCTATGCAGACGATTTCGGGATCGACGAGTCCACCCGTCCTGAGTTTGTAACGGATGGGATTCGTCAGTTGAACCCGAAGCACGTGGAGTACATTCTGTGGTCTCCAAGACTTGAACAACCCGAATCACCTGCGACTTCAGTCCAGTATCACCTTGGCTCTTTTTGGACTTTCTGCACGAACACTATCAGCGCGTCGCCACATTCGCGGACCACGATGAGATATGGCAGCGTAAGTCCAGCGAAGAGCTCTCCCTTAGCGGCAGGTGAGCCTTTTCCCCCTTTTCTCTGCCAAAAGCGGGAGATTAAGATCCCTGCTTGGCCTGCGCGTAGCCCTTCTTGAAGGTTTCGCGATTAGACCTCGCGCTTGTTTTTCTTCACAGGTGGGTGGACGTACAGATGAGTAGGTGGTGGCGTCGATCTTGCGCTTTGCCGCCGTATCCATCTTGAGGGCTTCCTGGCCGTCGCGGAATGCCTGTTCCTGCTCGGGATTCATCGACATGTTGGTGGCCGCAGGAGCGCTGTTTTGGGCAATTTGTGCCGAAGCAACCATCGAGGTGCCGGCGAACATCGCTACCGCGATCAGGGGTATTACGAATCGAATTGTCTTATTTTTGCATGTGTCATGGTGAAACCTTTCATACTGCCGCCGGAGATAGGACGCCTGTGGAAACAGGAAAAGCAATGACCCAGCCTCCCAGTGGAGAGTCGCGGAACACGGATTTATCATCAAAGATTGAAATGGCAACCCAAAAGACCCTGCACTGCCCGATCTGTCGCAAAGACGTCTCTCTGGACGACCCGAATGTGCCCTTTTGCAGCGACCGCTGCCGCATCATCGACCTGGGGAAATGGGCCTCTGGCGAGTACAAGATCACCTCGCCCATCCTCGATCCCGACGTCCTCGCCGACCTGGACAACGCCCAGCTTCGCAAATTAAACGAAGACACGGGCGACGATGATTGATCCCGCGATCGAAGAGATGACGCATTCGACCGTAGGCCTTGGCGGTCTCCACCGGACGCGCTGGGCCTGGCTGGTCGGCACGTTTTGCGGCGCAGGCCTGCTTAAGCCCGGTCCCGGCACCTACGGTTCCATCGCCGCCACGCTGATCTGGTACGCCGTGGCACGGAGCGTACATCCACTCCACCTGGTCGCGATCACGCTGGCCATGGCGGTTGCCGCAACGCTTATTGGTATTCCCGCAGCGACGCGGGTGGCCGTGGAGAGCGGACGTAAGGACCCCCAGATCGTCGTGATCGACGAGGTCGCGGGGCAATGGCTCGCGCTGGCCTTGATGCCGCCTCGATGGGAATACGCCCTGCTCGGCCTTCTCCTGTTCCGGCTCTTCGATATCACCAAACCCCCACCGGTTCGGCAGCTTGAACGCCTTCCCCAGGGCACAGGCATCGTCGTGGATGACCTTGCCGCTGGAGCCTATGCCTTGATTGTGGCGGGCATCGTTCTGCACTTTACCGGACGATAAGATCTTCTTCCAATACCGATGTCCAAAGTCGTTGAATGCCCGACAACGGGCGGAAATATGACGGCCAAAGGCCTAGTCTTTGCCTACAATCGAGTGAATTATGGGACATCCGGAGCCACCTGAACTTCCGCCGAACACAGTGAATGCGTCCACCGTCGATGAAGTCATTGAGGCTAAAGCGATCGGATCGCGGATCCGTGCTCTAAGGCTGCGCCGCTCCATGGGACTCGCGGAACTGGGAAGTGCCTCGGGACTCTCGGCCAGTTTTCTTTCGCAGCTGGAGACCGGCCGCGTCGTCCCTACGCTGAGAAATCTTGCGCGCATCGCCTCCGTCTTTGGGAAAGACCTCTCCTATTTTTTTCGCGATGAGAAAAGGAGTTTCTTCAGAATCTCGCGCGCGGACAATCGTATCCGTCTGCCTGCTGGCGACAGGAGCAATCCCGTCCTGATGGCAGAAAGTATGAGCGTTCTGATTCCGGATCGCAGCACAATCCCCTGCATCGCGGACTTCCTGCCCGGAAACAGTGATGCCTTCCACCCGCGAACCTTCGCCGGTCTAGAGTTCATTTATGTCATTGAGGGATCGTTGATGGTCCGTACGAACCAAGAGACGGAGTTGCTGGAGACGACCGATTCAGCATGGCTGAATGGCGCTGCCAAACGCGAGTACCAGTGCAAGTCTGAAGGCCCGGCAAAGGCCCTTATCATTACCTTCCCCGAAAACGCTGCTGTCGCAAACTGAGCAGGCAACTGCGGAAGCCATTGCGCCGCCACAACACCAGGCATACCCTTAAGCTATGACCTTGCTCGGTTCTCTCCTCCACCCAGCGCATCCTCCCTCGCCCCATCTGGACCAGCTGATCCCTCCGGCGGCTATGCCCGGCGGAGAAATAGAGATCCGGGGTACGAATCTCGCCGCGCAAAACGGAATACCGCCGACCGCCACCATAGGAGACGTAGCCGCGCGCCTCACGATGACGGGCAGCGCGCGCGCCATGCTCCACGTCAACGATGGAACGATCTCCGGAGACATAGCACTTCTCAAGCAGCATACGAAATCCAATCTTCTGCCTCTCAGCGTCGCTGTGCCTCTGGCTGACAACCTGAACCCTGTCGCCAACCCTGCCATGGACGCAGACGGAAACCTCTACTGCACGCTCTCGGGACCCCGCGGGCAGCAGACACCGGTCTCCATCTTCCGTATCGACCGCGACTTTCAGATGCGGCCCTTCGCACGCGAAATCCTGAACGCAACGGGCCTTGCATTCGACCGTGACGGCTATCTTTACTGCTCTTCGCGCGCGGAAGGAACGGTCTATCGAATCTCTCCCGCAGGCGCCGTCACCACGTACGCCGAGGGCATGGGCATTGCCACCGGATTGGCGTTCGATGAATACGGAAACCTCTTCGTCGGCGACCGCAGTGGGTCCATCTTCAAGATCGCTCCGGGCGGAGAGATCTTCGTTCACGCGACACTTGAGTCGTCCATGGCCGCGTACCACCTCGCCATGCTCGACGACGGAACCCTGCTCGTCTCCGCACCCACCACAGCAAGCCACGACGTGATCCACGCCGTCTCTCCGGATGGAGAGGTGAGCGTCTACTTCCGTGGCCTCGGTCGGCCACAGGGTATGGCCGTGGATGTGAAGGGAAACGTCTTCATCGCTGCATCGCTCGCAGGCCGCCGAGGAATCGTCCGCATCACACCGCAGAAGCAGGCAAGTCTCGCCGTCTCCGGGCCTAACCTCATCGGTCTTTGCTTCACGGAAGATGGGACGGCTGCTCTCGCTACGCGGGATGCGCTCTTCCACATCGATCTACAGACTGAGGGAAGGCCTCTCTTTTGATCTCAGCTATGCAATCGACCCGGATGTCTCCTGATGGCCGCGTCGCCCGCGTGGAGGCACGCCCATGATCGCTGAAATCATCGCCGTCGGCTCCGAGATGCTGACCCCCTTCCGGCAGGACACGAACTCGCTCACCCTTACAGCAGAACTCAATCTTCTCGGCGTCCAGGTGGCCTTCAAAACGGTCGTGGGTGACTCTCTCGAACACCTCACCGACGTTGCGAAGATCGCGCTCTCACGCGCGGACATCATCGTCTTCTCCGGCGGTCTGGGGCCTACGGAAGATGACCTGACCCGCGAAGCCGCTGCCTCTGCGCTCGACATACCACTTGTCCGCGACGAAGCGATCATCGCCGGTCTGCACCAGCGATTCGCTCAACGAAAGATCCCCATTACACCGAACAATCTTCGACAGGCCGACGTGCTAGAAGGTGCGGAGAGCCTGCCCAATGCCAACGGCTCGGCACCCGCGCAGTGGCTCGACACCGCCTTCCGCGCGCCGAATACAGAGACGGCGCATCGCAAGATCGTCATCCTTCTTCCGGGGCCGCCAAAAGAGCAGCAGCCGATCTTTCGCGACCAATGTGTACCACGCCTGCGCATCATTCTGCCGCAGCGTTCCATTGCAAAGAGGATGCTTCGCATTGCCCTTGCACCGGAGTCGCAGATAGACGCGCGCGTCTCTCCGATCTACAAGACCTACCCGGATGTGGAGACAACGATTCTCTTCACCCTCGGGGAAATTCAACTGCACTTCCTCTGCGCCAAAGCAACGTTGGAAGAGGCACAGCAGCGCGTTGATGAACTAACGGAAAGATGCGAACGCGAACTGGACGACCTCGTATTCTCCGCAACCGGAGAGTCGCTTGAAGCCGTGGTCCTGCTTTTGCTGGGCATGCGCCACCTCACTCTCGCTACCGCGGAGAGTTGCACAGGTGGACTTGTGGCCGAACGCCTTACCCGCGTCCCCGGCTCTTCGCGTACCTTTCTTGGAGGCGCGGTGGTCTATGCCGATGAGATGAAAACGAAGTTCGCGGATGTTCCTGAGGAGCTGATTCGACAACATGGTGCCGTGAGTGAAGAAGTCGCGCGTGCACTCGCGGAGGGCATTCGCCGCCGTACCGGGGCGGCTCTCGGCATTGGCATCACCGGCATTGCAGGCCCCGGCGGAGCCACTCTGAACAAGCCCGTAGGTCGCGTGTATGTCGGTCTCGCCGACGGAATCTCCGGTGAGGTCAAACAACTCGATCTCACCGGAGACCGCGAACGTGTACGCTGGTTTGCCGCACAACACGCGCTGGATATGTTGCGTCACAAGCTGATGTAAACTCACCCTCGGTCGCAAGGGAAATCATGCACATCTGGATCATTGCTCTCGTCATCGCCTATCTGCTCGGTTCCATCCCCTTCGGATACTTGCTCGTCCTCATCTTTCGCAAAGAAGACATTCGCGCCACGGGTTCCGGCAACATCGGAGCGACCAACGTAGCGCGGTCGGGAGCGAAAGGTCTGGGCGCGCTCACGTTGTTTCTCGATGCCCTCAAAGGCTTTCTCGCTGTCGTCATCGCCCGGCATCTCGCACAACAACTCACGTCGCCGCAGGACTACAAGCTTGTCGCCCTGGCAGGCGTCGTCGTCGTGATCGGCCATATCTTTCCCGTCTGGCTCGGCTTTCGTGGCGGCAAAGGCGTAGCTGCAGCGCTGGGCGTCTTCCTCGCATGGGCTCCGCTTAGCGCTGTCATCGCCGTTGTAGTCTTCATTGCCATCGTCTTTCTGACGAAGTATGTCTCCGTGGCTTCTCTGCTGGCAGGGTATGTCTTTGTCGTGATTGCAATCGCAACCGACAAGAAGCATCTGCTCTTCGTCGATCTTTGCTACGTCGCTATCCCCGTCATCGTCACTCTCAAACATCACGGCAACATTCGCCGCCTTATGGCTGGCACAGAAAATCGGTTCGGAAGCAAAGCATGAGCAAAATCGCAGTCCTCGGTGCCGGTGCCTGGGGCACCGCCATCGCTATCTCTCTCGTTCGCCGCGGCGGTCATGACGTCGCACTCTGGGCGCACTCCCCCGCACACGCGGATGAGATGCGCGTCACCCGCGACAACATGCGCTACCTCGCGGGCTTCGTTCTGGATCCCGCGTTAACCCTTCCGCTTTCGCTCGAAGAGGCTGTCACGGGTGCAGACATTATCGTATCGGTCACGCCATCGCAGCATCTCCGCGCCACCATCACCGAGATCGCTCCGACCCTGCAGCTGCACCAGGTGCTCGTTTCCGCCAGCAAGGGCATTGAAGACGATAGTCACCTGCGCATGTCGCAGGTCATGCAGTCCATCACCGGCAATCCCGTGGCGACGCTCGGAGGACCGTCTTTCGCGCGCGAGGTCGCTGCGGGTATGCCGACGGCAGCCGTCATCGCTTCGGCAGACCTCGCCCTTGCGCAGCGTCTGCAGACGGAGTTCTCCTCGGAGTCCTTCCGTCTTTACAGCAACTCGGATCTTGTGGGCGTGGAACTCGGCGGCGCGTTGAAGAATGTCATTGCCCTCGCGGCAGGCGTGGCCACCGGCCTCAACCTGGGCAGCAACACCGCCGCCGCCCTGATGACGCGGGGCATGGCGGAGATCACGCGCCTTGCCATCGCCTGCGGAGCGGAGCAGAAGACGCTTGCCGGTCTCGCGGGGATGGGTGACCTTGTCCTCACCTGCACCGGTACACTTTCCCGCAACCGCACCGTTGGCGTAGAGCTGGGTAAAGGCAGGAAGCTTCCCGAGATCATCGAAAGCCTGAACGGAAAAGTCGCCGAGGGCGTTCGCTGCACCTCCGCCGCTCTGGGGCTCGCTTCTATCCATGGCGTCGAAATGCCGATCACCGAGCAGATGAACCAGGTCCTCCACCATAACCAGGCTCCCCTGGACGCGATCCGCGCCCTGATGACCCGTCCGGGCAAGGGCGAGTAACTCCACCTGCGAACGATTACACTGATCTCTATGGCCTTCTCCCTCTTCGGCAAAAAAACCAAGCCCACATCCGAAGACGAACAGCCGAAGCGCAGCTTCTTCGAACGCATGCGCGACGCCGTCGCACCGGATCTCTCGCTCACGCAGGAAGTAGAGCGCGAGGAAGAACTGCAGCGTGAAGACGACCTGCAACCGGAAGCTCCGCCAGAGCAGATGTATGAGCAGGAGGAGGAAGAGAGCTCCAGCGGCTTTTTCTCCCGCATGCGCCAGGCAGTTACGCGCACACGCGAGACGCTCAACAGCGGCATCGACTCCGTCCTTGCCCTGACGCGCGAGGTAGACGCGGCAACCCTGGACGAGTTGGAAGCCGTCCTCATTACCTCAGATATCGGCGTCGACACATCGCAGGAGATCATCGCAGCCCTGCGCCAGCGTGCCCTGCGCGAAGGCATCGACGGTGGCCCTGAGCTCAAGCGTCTTCTGAAGCTTGAACTTTTGAAGATCCTGAACTCGGTGCAGTCGCCCACGGCGCGCGCGGCAACGCCTCCCGAAGTCATCATGATGGTCGGCGTGAACGGTACGGGCAAGACCACCACCTCGGGCAAGCTCGCAGCGCACTTCCGTGCGCAGCATCGCACAGCTCTCCTCTGCGCGGCAGATACCTTCCGCGCCGCGGCCATCGAGCAGCTTGAGGTGTGGGCGCAGCGCTCTGGCGTCGATATCGTCAAGACGAAGCAGGGTGGCGATCCCTCTGCCGCGCTCTACGACGCGCTGAATGCAGGCAAGGCGCGCAAGGTGGACGTCGTCATCATCGACACGGCTGGACGCCTCCACACCAAATCCGGCCTGATGACCGAACTGGACAAGATGCGCCGTACCGCCGCGAAGGTCATCCCGGATGCGCCCCACCAGACCTTCCTCGTGATGGACGCCACCACCGGCCAGAACGGCATGCAGCAGGCGCGGCTTTTTACGGAGGCCGCGCAGGTTACCGGCATCGTTCTGACCAAGCTGGATGGCACGGCGAAGGGCGGCATCGTGATTGCGATCGCCCGCGAACTTGGTCTGCCCGTCGTTTACTGCGGCATCGGCGAAAAGATGGAAGATCTCATCGCCTTTGACGCGGACGCCTTTGTGGACTCTCTTCTCGGGGACTAAGACAACCGTCCGATAGGAGGAAACGCTGGCATTGCGTATCGTGGAAGAAATTCCACGATCTCGAAAGGGTGCCCATGCTCAACTCCTCCCTCGGTAGTTCTGTAACCAGAAGACGTTTCCTCCGCTGGTCCCAGGCTGCAATGGCCGCAGTAGGCGCGGCACCTCTCTTCGTGCGTTCCGCAGAGGCCGCAACTCCCGCCAGCGCCGCTGGTTCTATCGACTACTACGAGAAGCTCAACGTGCGGAAGCTCATCAACGCACGCGGTACCTTCACTGGCCTGACCGCAGCCGTGATGCCACTGCAGGTTCAACGCGCTGTTGCAGAAGCCGCGCTGCATCCCGTCCACCTGGAAGAGCTCCAGACAAACGCCGGAGCGTATATCGCGAAGAAGCTACGCTGCGAAGGCGCCATGGTGACGTGCGGAGCCTCCGCCGCGCTCTCGCTCGCAACCGCCGCCTGTATCCAGTCCGCAAACAACTGCCTGCCGATGAACATTCCGCAGGACATCGGCACGGCAAAGTTTCCGAAGAACGAAGTGATCGTGCAGAAGTCGCACCGCTACGAGTACGACCACGCCATGTTCCTCTGCGGCATTAAGATCGTGGAGGTCACGACGCTCGAAGACTACAAACGTGCCTTCACACCCAACACCGTGATGACGAACTTCTTCAACTCCACGCGCTCCGGGCAGATCGACCAGCCGCAGTGGCTTGAGATCGCGCACCAGCACAACGTACCGTGTCATCTGGACGCGGCTGCGGACATGCCTCCTATCGAAAATCTGTGGAAGTACACGGGCATGGGCTTCGACCTCGTCGCCTTCTCCGGGGGTAAAGGCATTCGAGGACCGCAGAACGCCGGTCTCCTTCTCGGAAAGAAGAGCCTCATCGATCTCGCCGCACAGAACAACAATCCGCACATGGGCGTGGGCCGAGGTATGAAGGTGGCCAAGGAACAGATCGTCGGCATGGTCGCCGCCGTGGACTGGATCCTCGAGCAGACAGACGAAGGCATGGAGCACGAGTACCTCCGCCGCGCGAATGTCGTTCTGCACGCGCTCAAAGACATCCCGACGATCCAGTCGACCTTCTTCACCGAACCCATCGCGAACCACGTCCCGATCCTGATGCTTACGTACGACCCTGCGGTCGTAGGCATCAAGCCAGAGGACGTTCTTACGCAGCTGCGCGCTCTTAATCCTTCCATCGAACTTGCCAGCGGCCGGGACAATACGATCGGCGTCAGCACATGGATGCTCCAGCCCGGCGAAGAACTGATCGTCGCCCGCGAGCTGCACAAGGTGCTCAAGTCCGCGAAGACGTAAACTCCCGCCCAGTAGCGTGGAAGGCGTCCTTTCCCTACGCGAGGGCAGATCCGGATGAGCGTACGAACCAGCCGGCTCATCGGAAACTCCTGTCACATTTGTGCTTCATACTTTCCCGCCTCCATCGCGAAACAATCCTCTGCGATGACTGCTTACCTGGGTAAACGTCTAAACCTGGTGCGTCATCAGGCGGCGCGAGCATCCATGGCACGAAATCTGTCATCCCGAGCTACCCCTCGCGCATCGTACAAAGGAGATATGACCGAAACGTTCACCGAGATCGACCGCAGGCACATGGAGCAGGCCCTCACGCTTGCCCGCGCTACAAGCGGCCTTGCCTCCCCCAATCCTCAGGTGGGATGCGTGCTGGCGCACGGCGAAGAGATCGTCGGTCAGGGCGCACATCGCTACGTAGCGCGAGACCACGCCGAGATCGTCGCGCTCAAGCAGGCGGACGGTAAGGCGAAGGGCGCGACCGCCTACGTCACGCTCGAACCCTGCAGCCACCACGGCCGTACCGGTCCATGTGCCAATGCGCTCATCGAAGCAGGCGTAGCGCGCGTCGTCGCTGCCACGCTCGATCCGAATCCAAAGGTCTCGGGAACCGGCATGGCGCGCATCGAGCAGGCAGGCATCGTTGCACAGCACGGTCTGTTGGAAGCACAGGCGCGCGCGATGAACGATGCCTTTGCGCATTACATCCTGACGAGGCAGCCCCTCGTCACCCTGAAATCCGCACTCTCCGTCGATGGCAAACTTGCTCCGCTACCCGCCAACCGCATCGGCAACTCCCCTTTCTGGCTTACCGGAACCGCGGCGCGCGAAGAGGTCCATCGCCTCCGGCACAGCAACGACGCCATCCTGACCGGCGTTGGAACCCTGATCGCTGACGATCCGCTGCTTACCGATCGCAGCAACCTGCCACGGCGGCGGCCCCTGCAGCGCATCATCCTCGACACGCACCTCCGTCTGCCGCTGACGGCGCGCATCCTGGACACAATCAACGACGACCTGATCGTGCTCTGCTCTTCCAAGGCCTCGGATGAAACGCAAAAGCACCTTCGCACGCTGGGCGTACGCGTCGAACACGTGAGCGAGATCCTGACGAAGCGCGGCACGCATGAGCTCGACATCCCCGGAACGCTGAAACTTCTCGGCACCTTCGACCTTCTTTCTGTCCTTCTGGAGGCCGGGCCGCGCCTGAATACCGCCTTTCTCGATGCCGACATGGTCGATAAAGCCGTGCTCTTCTTTGCGGAGACGGAGTTGGGCAACGACGCCCTGCCCTTCGCCTACGGCAATCACTCGCCCTTCCGCCTCGTGGAGCACCTGCAAAAGGTCTCCAGGTGCGATTTCCAGAACGAATCCGGATCGCTGGATGCCTGCATCCGCGGCGATCTACGCGATGCCTGGGCGGATGTCTTTACCCTCACACCGCCCAAAGTGCGTTAACCTGAAGATATGTTTACGGGATTAGTTGCAGAGACGGGCACCATCGAAACCCTCACACCCACCGAAGGCGCGATGCGCATCGTCGTCAGCGCACCTCTGCTCGCCAGCAAGTTACAGCTGGGCGACTCCATCGCCGTGTCGGGCGTGTGCCTCACGGCCCTGGACATCACGGAAAATACCTTTGCCGCAGACCTCGCCGCCGAGACGATCGCGCGCACCTCGCTCTCGCGCATGACCCAGGGCACCGTGGTCAACCTGGAGCTGCCCACTGCGGCCGGTTCTCCCCTAGGCGGGCACATCGTGCAAGGGCATGTCGATGGCGTCGGACACCTGCTCTCCCTTACGCCCATCAACTCCACCGCGAACACACAGACCGACTGGCTCCTGCGCATCGAAGTGCCGGTTCCGCTGCGCCGCTACATCGTGAATAAAGGCTCCATCACGCTTGAGGGCATCTCGCTTACGGTTGCCGCCTTTGACGAGGGCGTCGTCACGGTCGCCGTCATTCCCCACACCTACGCGGCGACGAACCTGCACACCCTCAAGGAGGGTTCGGAGATCAATGTCGAGGTCGACATAATGGCGAAGTACGCCGAGCAGCGCGCTCAACCAACGCACACCGAAGAAATCACGGAAGCGTCCTTGATCAGCGAAGGCTACTGATCAAACTTCTCTGCTTGTTCGTTAGTCCGTAGCTCCACTTTTGTCCTTCCGTAGCCAAGCGCAGGAAGCTGCTGTTAGTCCTTCACCACGTTAAGCTCCAACTGTTCCGCTACACCTTCTTCCACGTACGGATGAAAGTGCGTGCGGCAGCGGGCCTCGTAAAGCCCAGCAGCCCCCACCACAACAAGCTGCTGGCTATTTCCGAGGCGCTGCGTATGAATCGCGGGCTGGCCGCAGACCATGCAGACTGCAGAGAGCTTCGTCACATTGTCTGCAAGCGCCATCAGATTCGGCACAGGACCGAAGGGCTCCGCGGTGAAGGTCGTATCCAGCCCAGCCATGATGACGCGTTTGCCAAGGCCTACCAACTCCATCGTGAGCGGCACAATCCCCTCATCGAAGAACTGCACTTCATCCACACCGACGACTTCCACGGCGTCGATCTGCCCCGTGCTGAAGAGGGCCTCGCGCAGACGCTCCGCGTTCGGCGTCACAACGGCTGCTTCGTGCGTCTGTTCGGAGTGCGATGCGATATGCGTGCGGTGATAACGGAGATCGATGTCCGGCTTGAAGCAGGCGACGCGCTGCCGTGCGATCCGCGCGCGTTTGAGACGGCGGATCAACTCTTCGCTTTTGCCTGAGAACATGGGCCCAACAACGACCTCCAGAATCCCCGGATGACATGGATCAATCACTCACAATCTCCCGTGTGACTATCGTATCCCGCCATGTACTGTGGAGAAGCCGTCCCAGGGTCTCAGCCCGGAAGCGGTTGCCACAGCTCCACGCGGTTGCCGTCGCAGTCCACGATCCAGGCAAATTTTCCATAGTCAGCGTCGTCGCGCTTCGGATCGATGGTGACACCGGCGGCTTGCAGATGTTCCAACAGCGCGTCGAGATCGTCCACGCGATAGTTGATCATCGTGCGCTGCGCACCTTCGCCGAAGTACTTTGTGTCTTCGGGAAAGGTGCTCCATGCCGTAGAGCCCGTACCTGCAGGCACCTCGTCGGTCCAGGCAAAGGTAACTCCCCACTCCGTCGGCTGCATACCGAGATGTTCGGCGTACCAGGCAGAGAGCCGCTTCGGATCTTTGGATCGCAGAAACACGCCGCCAATGCCGGTCACACGTGCCATCGTCTCCTCCACTAGATCTTCTCTACATACACAGCGGTGCCGTAAGCCAGCACCTCTGTCACACCCTGCATCAACTCGTTCGCGTCATAGCGCATACCGATGATGGCGTTCGCGCCGTGCTCCACACCGTGCTGCGCCATGCGGCGGAAGGCGTCTTCGCGCGTCTTCTCGCAGAGGTCGGTGTACAGCGTAATGTCGCCGCCGATCATCGTCTGAAGGCTTGCGCCCAGCGTGCCGAAGACGCTCCGTGAACGCACAACAATCCCGCGCACGATTCCCAGATTACGGACGATACGAAACCCCGGAAGCTCAAGACCGGTAGTGACCATGCCTGTTTCCATCACGCGCAGACTCCCAAGCGCAGAAGCGCTTTTCTGTCATACGGATTCTATGTCAGCGAAAGTTCCGTAGCGCAGGAGAAATTTGAAGATTCGTTAGCGTTTGCCGAGGCTGTAGACCAATCGCGAGACCGCGCCGGAGTCAATGGCTGCAGCGGCTACTTGCACACCTTTGCGCAGGGAGTTTGCCTTGCCTGCCACCATCAGCACGGCTGCCGTATTGAGGAGAACCACATCCCGCCGAGGCCCGGGCTCACTGCCAAAGACTCCGCGTAGGATCGCGGCGTTCTCCTTCGCGTCTCCACCGGCCAGAGCGCTCATGGGAGCGCGCTTCAGGCCCGCATGCTCGGGAGCTACGGTATAGCTCTTCACCACACCATCGCGCACTTCGGAGATCTGGCTGACACCCGCAAGCGACAGTTCGTCGATGCCGGAGCCGCCCTCATCCCCCGCGCCATGCACCACCATCGCACGTCGCATGCCCATCAGGGCCAGCGCTTCAGCGACGATCGGCACCAGGTGCGCCGAGTAGACGCCCATCACCTGCGTGGTTGCCCCTGCGGGATTCGTCATCGGTCCGAGGACATTAAAAACCGTTCGCGTAACGATGGTTTTGCGCACCGAAGCAACGATCTTCATCGCAGGGTGCATCTTGGTCGCCAGAAGAAAGGCAAAACCCTTCGTGCGAATCGCCTCGGCAGCCTCTTCGGCCTCCAGCCCCACGGGAATATTGAGAACCTCCAGAACATCCGCCGAACCGCATTTGGAGGTAACAGAACGATTGCCATGCTTGGCTATGGGAACGCCCGCACCCGCCGCCGTGAGTGCAACGGCGGTAGAGATGTTGAAGCTGCCACTGTCATCGCCACCGGTGCCGCAGGTGTCCACCAGAGTGGCGCGCTCTTCGTCCGTCAGGGGAAGAACGACGGAGGCAGACCGCATCGCCTCGGCAAATCCGGCCAGTTCCTGAGCCGTTTCTTCTCTTTGCTGCAGGGCGAGCAGAAGCACCGTCATCTGTTCTTCTGAAAAGTCTCCGCGCAGGAGCGCTTGCATCAGATTGCGTGCTTCTTCTCGGGAAAGGGGGGTGCTGGCGGCTTGCTCTAAGAGATTCGTCATCCTCTCAACCGTAGCACTCGCCCCGGAATTGCCATCAAATGCGGTAATCGCACGATTGTGCGATTACGATTTGCCCCTTGTTTATGCGCTTCGGTACGATGACTCGTTAGTACTTTGCCCGGAGACATTGATGAAAATTCATGAATACCAGGCCAAAGAGATCCTGCGCCACTATGGCGTTCCGGTCCCTGAAGGCGAGATGGTCAGCACGATTGAACAGGCGGACACGGCAGCCAAGCAGCTATTCTCAGCCGGTAACCCCGTCGTAGTCGTCAAAGCGCAGATCCACGCAGGCGGTCGCGGCAAGGGTGGCGGCGTCAAGGTCACCAAGTCTCTTGAAGATGCCAACGCAGCCTCCAAAGCCATCCTCGGCATGCAGCTCATCACGCACCAGACCGGACCGCAGGGACAGAAGGTACAGCGCCTGCTGATCGAAGCGGGTTCCGCCATCGATCGCGAACTCTATCTCGGCATCGTCCTTGACCGCGCCACCTCCAAGCTGACCTTCATGGCATCGCAGGCGGGCGGCATGGAGATCGAAGAGGTCGCCGCAGAGAATCCCGACGCTATCTATAAAGAAGCGATCGAACCCGCTCTGGGCCTCCAGCCCTACCAGGCGCGCAATCTCGCATTCAAGCTGGGTCTCAAGCCGACACAGATCAACCAGGCCGTTCAGTTCATGATCGGCCTGTATAAGGCTTTCATCGAAACCGACTGCTCCCTGCTCGAGATCAACCCCTTCATCACCACGAAGGACGACAAGCTGATGGCGCTCGACTGCAAGATCAACTTCGACGATAACGCGATGTTCCGCCACAAGGATCTGAAGGAACTGCGCGACATGGCCGAGGAAGACCCCCTCGAAGTCGAAGCCAGCAAGGACGCCCTGAACTACATCAAGCTCGATGGCAACATTGCCTGCATGGTGAACGGTGCAGGCCTCGCCATGGCGACGATGGATATCATCCAGTACGCTGGCGGCTCCGCGGCAAACTTCCTCGACGTAGGCGGCGGTGCGAACCAGCAGCAGATCGAAGCTGCCTTCGCCATCCTTCTCGCAGATCCCAACGTCAAGGCGATCTTCATCAACATCTTTGGCGGCATCCTGCGCGTCGATGTTCTCGCCACGGCAGTCGTTGCCGCAGCGAAGAACCTCAACGTGCAGCTTCCCATCATCCTTCGTCTGGAAGGCACCAACGTCGAAGAGGGCCGCAAGATCCTCGCGGACTCCGGTCTTCACTTTGAAGTGGGCGCAACGATGAAAGAAGCCGCAGACCTCGCCGTCGCAGCAGCCAAAAAATAGCTGTTCGCTTTTAGCCGTTAGCTCGTAGCTGGAGAGGGAGATTGGCGCAGTCATTCAAAGATTTGACCGTGTGGCAACGTTCCATCGAGATGAGTGTCGCGATCTACGATCTGACAAAGGAGTTTCCGCGGGAAGAGATTTATGGACTCACTTCGCAACTCCGACGCGCTGCTGTATCTGTATCGAGCAACATTGCCGAGGGTAGAGGTCGACTTACGCAAGGCGAGTTCAAACAGTTTTTAGGTTTGGCGCAGGGTTCTAACTGTGAAGTGCAAACGCAACTGATTATCGCTGGACGAATGAAGTTTGGAAGTTTTGAAAAGCTAAACAAAGCGGAAGGGTTAAGCGTGGAAGTTGGGAAGATGCTTAGCGCTTTGATCGCCAACGTTTCAGCTAAAAGCTAAGAGCTAGGAGCTAAAAGCTATATGGCAGTTCTCGTAGATAAAAATACACGCCTCATCGTTCAGGGCATCACGGGCCGCGAAGGCACCTTCCACGCCAAGGGCTGCGCGGAGTACGGCACCAAGGTCGTCGGTGGAGTCACGCCCGGCAAAGGTGGAACCACCCACGAAGGCTGGCCCGTCTTCAACACCGTCGAAGAAGCAGTGAAGGAAACCGGCGCGAATGCGACCGTCATCTTCGTTCCGCCACCATTCGCGGCAGACGGCATCCTCGAAGCGGTTGCGGCGGAGCTTCCCCTGGTCATCTGCATCACCGAAGGCATCCCGACGCTCGACATGGTCAAGGCCTGGAGCGTCGTCAAGGACTCCAAGTCGGTGCTCATCGGGCCGAACTGCCCCGGCGTCATCTCTCCCGGCAAGGCCAAGATCGGCATCATGCCCGGGCGTATTCACAAGGAAGGCAACGTCGGCATCGTCTCCCGCTCCGGCACGCTGACCTATGAGGCCGTCTACCAGCTCACGACGCGCGGCATCGGCCAGTCCACCGCCATCGGCATCGGCGGCGATCCTATCATCGGAACCAACCACGTTGCTGCTCTGAAGCTCCTCAACGACGACCCCGAAACCGAAGCCATCATCATGATCGGCGAGATCGGTGGAACCGCCGAAGAAGCAGCCGCAGACTTCATCAAGCAGTACGTGAAGAAGCCCGTCGTCGGCTTCATCGCCGGACAGACCGCACCTCC
>Ga0247762_1000242_pt1 | contig 20024 bp, 12 predicted proteins | sample UWRJL081202R4_FD_181016 | JGI IMG/M metagenome (GOLD analysis project Ga0247762, IMG submission 181016) | Plant litter microbial communities from Arlington Agricultural Research Station in Wisconsin, United States - UWRJ-L081-202R-4 | ecosystem: Environmental > Terrestrial > Plant litter >...
GTCGCGAAACCGACGCCGCATTCCTGCACCGTCACAACATCTCCGCCGACGCCTGGCCCGCCATGCTCGCCCAGGCCAAACACACCCTGCTGCAACGCCGCGAACGACGCATCAAGCCCGGCCTGGACGACAAGATCATAACCGCCTGGAATGCCATGATGATCACCGGCCTCACCGATGCCTACAAGGTCTTCGGCGACACCCGCTTCCTGGATGCCGCCACCCGCGCCATACAATTCATCGAACAGCTCCTTACCGAAGGCAACACTATATATAGATCATTCAAAACCAAACGAACCCATGTGATCGGCTTCCTGGATGATTACGCATACATGATCCAGGCCTATACACGCCTCTACCAGGTCACGTTCAATGAAGCCTGGCTGACACGCGCCCAGACATTGCTGGAGCACACGCTCACAAACTTCTTCGACACCCGCGAGCACTACTTCCACTACGCCGGCAACGAAGCAGAAACATTGATCTCCCGCAAGAAAGAGATCTTCGATAACGTGATCCCATCATCCAACGCCATCATGGCCCAAAACCTCCACCACCTCGGCATCCTCCTCGACCGCGACGACTGGAAACAAACCGCCCACACAATGACCACCGCCCTCGCCGAGCTCATCCGCACGGAACCGAACTACATGTCCCAATGGGCTATAGTAAATACAGAGTTGAAAAAACAACCCGCCGAAATCGCCATCATCGGCCCCGACGCCGAATCCGTAAGACACGACCTCCAAAAACACTTCATCCCCACAGCCGTATACATGGGCACCGCCACCACCAGTACATTACCCCTCCTCAAAGACAAAGTCGCCATACAAGGCAAAACCACCATCTACGTCTGCTTCAACAAAACCTGTAAACTCCCCGTAACAACCATCCCCGAAGCCCTAACACAGTTAACCACATAGTCAGAACAGGATTAATGGATCCCGATAAAGATCGGGATCCATTAATCCTGCCGTGCCCCGAGCAACTCGGGGTTCTAAATATTTCCTCCCTATTTGCTAAACAAATACAGGGATTGGCGCAAGTCTGTGACTTGCCGTGCCCCGAGAATATCGGTGGTGCCCATTATGCCGCAGTCTTTGACTGCACCTCAACGAAGTTGAAACCCCGCTCCCAAACCCCACTCCCCACACTGCATTTCAACCTCACCAACCCACCAACGAACAAAAACAAAAGCAAACACAAGTCTGAGCATTTATCCTGATAATCCTTACATCCATTAATCTTGTTCCGACTATTTCCTCCCTATTTGCTAAACAAATCCTCCAAAAGTATTGACTCTTCATTCTATTAGTTATACATTTAAATAACAAATAGAAGAAACAGTCGTTCACTCTTTAGTATATAATAGTCATGAAGGGAACAAATCTTGGCGAATTTGAAGAGCTGGTACTACTCACGGTAGGTGTGCTCGACAGCAACGCCTACAGTATCGCGATTACAGCGGAGATCGGCCGTATCACCGGGCGCGACGTAAACTTCGGCGTAGTCCACTCCGCGCTCGGCCGTCTTGAAGAAAAAGGATACGTAAAATCCGAGCTTGGCGGCGCCACTAACGAACGCGGCGGCCGGCGTAAACGCTTATTCACCATATCCGCTGCGGGTAAGAAAGCCCTGATCCGCACCAAAGAGCAACGCGATGAGCTCTGGAGCCTGATGCCAAAGACCATATTCAAAAAGATATGAGCCGCGCCAACCCTCCTGCTCCACCTGTCTGGGCCGAACGCCTGCTCGAATGGTACTGCGACCCGTATGTACTGGAAGATCTGCAGGGCGATCTGTATGAACGCTTCCATGCACGCATTGAAAACGTGGGGCTACGCCGCGCACAGATACTTTATGTATGGGATGTGATCCGTTTTATGAAGCTCTACATCATGAAAAAGCAGGATCATCCCGCGGCATTTATACACTTATATAAAAGCTATGCGCAGATCGCCCTACGACATTTACTCAAACACAAAGTAAACACAGCCATCACCATATTCGGCCTCACGATGGGCATAGCATGCTTCATGTTGATTATGTTATATGTGCAGGACGAAGCGTTATACGACAAACATTACGACAAGGCCGACCGGATCTACCGTGTAACCACAAATCTACAGTCACAAACCACGAACGAGCACGTAGCCTGGACCGACGCCATGCTCGGCGCGTCGATCAGGGACCGTTACCCCGAAGTCGAGGAAACCGTAGGGCTCATCCGCATCATGGGCTCCGGCACATCCGTTCGCTCGCCTCACGGAGCATGGCGCGAAGAAAACATGTATCGTGCAGAGAACAGCTACTTCAAAGTATTCTCGCACACGTGGATAAAAGGTGATCCCAAAAAGGCGCTAGCCCAACCCAACAGCATAGTCCTTACACAATCGCTCGCCGGCAAATACTTCCCCGACCAGGACGCATTTCAACAAACGCTGACGCTCGGCGAAAGCGAGCTGATGGTAACCGGCATCATCGAAGACCTCCCGGACCATACCGATCTGAGATTCGACGCGCTGGTGTCAATGGCCAACCCACTGGCCGAAGACGATGAGTGGTGCACGACATACATACTATTTACCGGCAAAAAGAAAGCCAACGGCTTCGCGCAAAAGCTGGACACACTCTACCACGAGAATCTTGAAACGGAGTTGAACGAAGCCAACGCCAAAGCAACCTACGAGCTGGAAGCGCTCACCGACGTACACTTCGGCGAACGCAAGCTATTCGACTCACCAAAAAGCAACCGCACCAACCAGTATATCTTCACCGCGGTCGCCATCGGCATCCTGCTGATAGCAGCCATCAACTATGTAAACCTCTCCGTAGCCCGCATGTCCCGGCGTATACTGGAGACCGGCATCCGGAAGGCTATGGGCGCCCTGCGTTCGCAGCTACAGGCACAGTATCTTACCGAGGCCGTCATTGTGGCCACGGCAAGCCTCGTACTGGCAACGGGCGTAACACTGTGGCTCCTACCGGTGCTTAACAACGTAGCGGGAAAACATATACCCGTGTCACAACTATTCAGCCCTCGGTCCTTACCTGTGGCACTGGCCATAATAGCGGGCATCGGCCTTCTCGCCGGAAGCTACCCGGCATTCCGCCTAACCCGCGGCAGCGCGGTAACAAATCTGAAAAACGACGTCTCCCTCATCGGGCGCAGCCGCCTTCAGCATATATTGATCATCGTGCAGTTCACCGCCTCGATAACATTGATGGTCTGTTCGTACGTGGTGTACAACCAGGTGCAGCTGCTTACCGACACCAGCCCAGGCTTCAACAAAGACCAGACACTCGTAGTCGATATACCAAAGGAAGATGAAGCATGGAGCGCAATGCATGCCTTCAAAAACACACTTGCCGGGCAGCCGCTGGTAAAAGGCTCAGCAATAGCCGGCTTCAACTCCGTACCCGCAAGCGATATGGATATCGACACCTATGAGGTAATGATCAACGGACATTCCACAACCATGCCATTCAACAACATCTCTGTCGACCAGGATTACCTGTCACTACTCGGCATCGAAGTAACGAAGGGCAGAAACTTCACCACGCAAGACCTTGAGGCAAACGATGCAGTTATCGTCAACGAAGCCTTTGTACGTCGCATGGGCTGGGAACATCCGTTAGACCAGAAACTGTTCTGTGGCGACTTCGAAGGGCGCATCATCGGCGTGATAAAAGACTTTCACTTCAGCGGCCTCCACAAAACCATCGAGCCGCTCGTGCTGCACGGCAACGACCTCTATCCCGATAAGCTGCTGATCAAACTATCGAAAGCAGATTTCAACACCATCACCGCGCTCGAAAAAGTATGGCGCAGCAACTTCAAAGACCAACCCTTCAACTTCGAATTCCTGAACCTCGCGTTCAACAGCCAGTACCACAGCGAGCAGACACTGCAAACCATCCTGCTATACTTCTCAGCACTCACCATCGTCGTGGCCTGCCTCGGACTGTTTGGCCTCATCGCTATACTGGCCGCCCGAAAAACAAAAGAGTTCGGCATCCGGAAGGTCTTCGGAGCAAGCCGCTTCGACCTCACACTGTTGCTCTGGAAACCATTCCTGGTTCGTATAGTAATAGCCGCCATACTTTCCATACCGCTCACCGTCTTCGGCATGGAGCAATGGCTGCAGCGCTTCTCCAGCAAGGCCTCTATCGGGGCAATACCGTTCATCATGGCCTCTGCCGGGGCATGTGTGCTGGCCATGATCGCCATGAGCTACCATAGTTTCCAGACAGCACGCACCAACCCAATAACCAGCATTAAACATGAATAAGATCTGCATAGTAATACTTCTCGCGACCGCAATCTACGCGCAGGCCCAACCCATGACAACACTGCGCGGCAAAGTGGTAATGTCCGACAGCCGGACACCGCTCTCGTTTGCCAGCATAAGCATCAAAAGTTCCCCACTGGGCACGGTGACCAATGCCGACGGTGACTTCGAGTTCCACTTCCCCGCATCATACACCAACGATACACTCGTAGTATCCTTTATAGGATTCGATTCGTACACGGCAGTCATCGCCGGCCTGAGCAAACAACGTGACGACCTTGTCATCCCGCTTCACAATCACTCACTCATCCTGCGCGAAGTAGTCGTACATGCCAAAGAACTTTCCGCAAAAGAGATCGTAGAGAATGCCACCAGGAAGATCGTCGATAATTATCCCACACACCTGTTTCGAATCGAAGGATTCCTCCGCGAGATAGAGTCGGAAAACGGACGATATACAATACTGACCGAGGCCGCCCTCACGCTGGAAGACGATTTCAAGAAGAAGAACCACAGCTTTGGCGAAACAGTCAAACTGCAGGCGTTGCGCAGAAGCTACAGCTATAGCAACCTGGGCCGTCGTAACCTTTTAGCCCTTACACTGATGGACCTGCTGGAAAATAATGACGTGCGATACAGCCGCGGCATGTTGAATGTAAAGCAGAATACTTACCAGTATGATTCGATAACGACCTACAACGGCCGCCCCGTATACGTTATCAGCACCCGGAATAACACCGACGAAGGCACATTGTATATCGACGTAGAGACCTTCGGCTTCGTACGCATCGAAGCCCTGCGCAAAAGCAGGATTGACAGCGATCCCTATTATCAACGACTCACCTGGAACGACACCATCCACGTCGGCAGAAAAACATTCGACTTCTCCGTAGACTTCCAGGAATACGAGGGCAAACTATACGTAAAGCGAATGCAGGAGCACGAAACCGAAGATTACTACGATGTAAAAACGAAAGCTATTACAACAGTCTTCGAAGAGACCATCGAGTTTATAGCAACACATATCTACACAGACATCCCCAAACGCGACGGCCTGGTGCTGAACCGCCGTACCCAGTTTACTCCCGATCCGTACGACGAAGCGTTCTGGAAAAACTTCAACACTGCCAGGCTGTCTCCGGTAAGTGAAAGACTCATCGCCGACCTGGAGAAAGAAACCTCGCTACAGCAACAGTTTAAAAATCACAATCCGTAAGCGCATGTTCAGAGCCGTCCCGAAATCCATATTCCTTGTCCTGCTATCTACCGTCCTTTACAGCAGCCTTACTGCGCAGAGCCTGGCGGTAAGCGGAAAAGTTCAGAGCTCGCTAACAGGCGAAGGATTGCCCTACGCCAGCATCTCGCTGGACGGCACAACGCTCGGAACCACCTCGAACATCGAAGGCCAGTACATACTGACGCTCACCAGCCAGCAGCAATCGGGCACACTCGTCATCTCCTCGCTGGGATTTGCCACGGTAAGGATACCCGTAACGTCCGCGTTGCAAAGCGGAACCATACTTCTTAAGCCTGCTGCCGTCATGCTCAGGGAAGTCGAGGTACGGGCCGAGAAACAGACGCTTATAGAGGCCGCCGTAGCCGCCGTGCCGCGTAATTATGACAACGAGGCGATAATCATGAAAGTATTTACGCGCGCGCTATCCAAACGCGAAGACTACCCCATACAGGCATCCGAAGCAGCGTTCGAAATGTATCGCGGTAAGATCCAGACAAAATCAAAGAACAACGTCCGCGAGGTCCGGATCCTGCGTGGCCGCATCAGCCGCGATAGCCTGGCCTTCAGAAAAATACACCAGGTAAACATCGGCTTTACACCTACCGCCCTCTTCATGCTCGACATGGCCCGCGAATCGTCATTACTGCACGACCCGAAGAAACGCGATAAACATATATTCACACTGCGTGGTATCATAACCTACAACGACCGGCCGGCATACAAGATCGAGTTCGATCAGAAAGACAGCCTGAAAGAAAGCGGCCACCAGGGACTTATATATATCGATACGGCAACGCTGGCCTTCATGCATATCGAGATGGGCTGGAGCAAAAAAGGACTGCCCTACCTGACGGAGACCTTTGAAAATAAAGCCGCCGCCAAAATACTCGGCCTCCACAAAAGCCGCTGGAATTACCGCGACCTCGTGGTAGACTATAGCCTCAACAACGGCAAATGGTATCTGCAACGCGCCACGATGAAGGGCTCGTTTCAATTGATCCGCGAAAAAGAAGGGCTCAATACAGCGCTGATCATGGACGACCTCTTCCTGGTAACCGAAGTGGTGAAAGACAAAGTGGTTCCCTTTCCTGACGACGAAGTGGCCCGCCGCCACCAGCATATCGAGAAGCAGTTCGAAGCCTACGACGCGGAGTTCTGGAAAGGCTACAACTACCAGCTTCCCGACCCCGGTTTTAAAGAGATCTTCGAAGAGATCCAGCACCGGAATGAAGCATCGCGGGCCACACGAGCCCCCGAGAACAAACGAACCAAACGCAACCGCAGCTAACAGAATCCGCCATGTTTTAATATAACATACCGGTTGCTCAGTGCTGGCGATCTTCCTATTTTTAGGCGGTGGAAATATTCGATACGGAAGAGACGCTCACATACTTCGCAGACATCATCCTGCCCGTACCGATCCCCCGGCTCTTCACCTATCGGATCCCACAAATCCTTGGCGATAAGGCCGTTATTGGCCAACGGGCCATCGTACAGTTTGGCGACCGCAAAGTCCTTACCGGCATCATAGCCCACATTCACCACGCTCCTCCCCGCGACTACGAAGCCAAACTGCTCCTCGAGCTGCTTGACGACTTCCCCGTAGTAACCGAAGTACAGCTAAAGTTCCTCCGGTGGGTGGCCGAATACTACCTGTGTACGCTCGGCGAAGTGATGAACGCCGCCATACCCGCCGGCCTCAAACTCTCCAGCGAATCGATGGTACAGATCCACCCGGCATTTTCGCTGGAGGAAACTACACTGGCCTTCTCGGAAAAGGAGCTCATGCTGCTGGAAAAGCTCGGGAGCGAAACAATGACCTACTCCGATATCTCGAAGCTGCTTGGCGTAAAGCACCTGTACAGCATCCTTAAATCGCTTGTAGGCAAAGAGGCCATCCTGCTGTTCGAAGAGATCAAAGACAAATACAGACCCAAGACCGAAAGAAAAGTAAGACTTGCATCTGAATACCTCACGGCGCCCACCCTGGAGAAACTGTTCGAAACACTATCAACCAAACCAAAGCAGGAAGCCGTATTGTTAAAATACCTGCAGGAGGTCAATATATTAAGCGACCCGGCATCCAACAAAACCGGCATCCTGAAAAAGAAACTGTTCACCGGCACGGAAGACCTCTCGGAATCATCGCTCAATACACTCATCAAACATAACATCCTCGAAGAGTTCGAGATCGTTGTATCCCGTTTCGAAGATGCCGACGAGAAGGTACCCGCCGCAATCGCGCTCAGCCCGGAGCAGCAGGAAGCGCAGAAAGAAATAATCAAAGGCTTCGAAGAGCATACCATCACATTACTCCACGGCATCACCGGCAGCGGCAAAACCGAGATCTACATAAACCTGGTACGGCAGGCCCTCGAAGGCGGCTCACAGGTATTATATCTGCTCCCCGAAATAGCGCTCACCACGCAGATCGTACACCGCCTCAAAAAAGTATTCGGCGCATCGATGGGCATCTATCATTCCCGGTTCTCCGACAACGAACGCGTAGAGGTATGGAACGGCGTGCTCAACGGCAAGTTTAAATTTGTCGTCGGCGTACGTTCATCGGTATTCCTTCCGTTCGATAACCTGGGCCTTATCATCGTAGACGAAGAGCACGACGGATCGTATAAACAACAGGAGCCCGCACCGCGCTACCACGCCCGCGATGCCGCCATGGTACTCGCCCAGATGCATCATGCCAAAGTATTGCTCGGATCGGCTACCCCATCCGTTGAATCGTACTTCCAGGCCCTGCAGGGGCGCTACGCATTCGTAAAGCTCACCAAACGTTTTGGCGAAGCCCAGCTGCCGAAGATCCTCATTGCCGATATGGGCCGCGAACGCAAGCAAAAGACCGCCAAAGGCGACTTCTCAGGCCTGCTCATGCGCAACATCGGCGATACACTGTCGAAGAAAGAACAGGTGATCATCTTCCAGAACCGTCGCGGGTATTCACCGATGGTAAACTGCGAAGACTGTGGCTGGGTACCTAAATGTGTTAACTGCGCCGTAAGCCTCACCTATCACCAATACCGGCACGCGCTGGTGTGCCACTACTGCGGCTATAAAGAATCGTTGCCACACAACTGCCCTACCTGCTCGTCTACACGCATCAAGACCGTAGGATACGGAACGGAAAAGCTCGAAGAGGAATTGAACCTCCACTTCCCCGACGCTAACGTGCAGCGTATGGATCTCGACACCACCCGGTCAAAGACCGGCTATGAAACCATCATCGGCCAGTTCGAGCGCGGTGAAACAAACATATTGGTGGGCACACAGATGGTAACGAAGGGATTGGACTTCGACCACGTAAGCCTCGTGGGGATCTTCAACGCCGACCGTATGATCCACTTCCCCGACTTCCGCGCATATGAACGGGCCTACCAGCTCATCACCCAGGTAAGCGGCCGCGCTGGCAGACGCGACAAAGCCGGCACAGTAGTTATACAAACCCTCAGCCCGGACCACCCGCTGCTGCACACAATACTGCGCCATAACTACGAATCGTTCTTCAAGACCGAGATCTACGACCGGCACCGGCACGACTACCCGCCATACACACGCCTGATCGAGATCACCCTGAAACACACGGATAAAAAAAGCTGCAATACCACGGCCACCCTATTGGCTAACTTATTACGCGAGCGTACATCCGGAATAAAGATCTTCGGACCCGGCGAGCCCTTGATCTCTAAGGTACGGAACAAGTACCTCATGACCATCCTCATCAAAATACCACGCAGCAAAACCGACCTCGCCGCGCTGAAGCTGATCATCCAGCAGACCATCGACGAGATCCTGAAAGAAAAAGAACACCGGAGCACACGTATTATCGCAGACGTGGACCCGGTGTAATGCCTGTAAAGATTATCGGAGAATATCCCACTCCTCGTTGAGCACGGGAATGGCAGTATGTGCAGTCAAATCGAACTGACAGGGAACTACCGACACATAGTTGTTGGCAATAGCCCACTCGTCATTATCTTCACCCTTATCGAAGTTCACAAAGTTGCCCACCATCCAGAAATAGCGGCGGCCATGGGGATCCACACGTTTATCGAAATCTTCAACCCACTTGGCATTAGCCTGGCGACATACACGTATACCCTTCAGCGGTCCGTTCTTGGCCGGCGGGAAGTTTACATTGAGCGCCACACCTTTTGGCAGACCCTTATCGAGCACTTGTTTGGCTATACGATAAATAAATTCTTCGGTATGCGAGAAGTCCGCATCGTGCGAATAGTCACACAGTGAGAAGCCTATCGCCGGCACGCCTTCAATAGCACCCTCTATCGCCGCCGACATCGTACCGGAATACAATACACTGATCGATGTGTTGCTTCCATGGTTGATACCGCTTACCACAATATCCGGTTGACGCTGATCGCGCAGCACGAAATGACGCGCCATCTTTACACAATCCGCCGGAGTGCCTGAGCATTCATACGCCTGCACACCTTCGAAGATAAAGTTCTCCTCCAGTCGCAGCGTCTCGCCTACAGTAATAGCGTGCCCCATGCCGGATTGCGGGCTATCGGGCGCTACCACGATAACATCGCCAAGCTGTTTCATAACATTTACCAGCGTGCGAATCCCCTTCGATGTTATACCGTCATCGTTGGAAACCAGGATCAGAGGTCGACTCATAAAGTGTATCGGAAATTAGATGTACTGCAAACAACGGTAAAAGATCATCACGTTCCAAAAAGAGAATTATAATAGGCCACGATCCGCGCAAGATCATATTTATCGTCGTATTTCAGGTGGTTCGTCTTTACGTATTTCTCCACCTCTTCCGACTTTTTACCCATCAGGTCGAGCAGGTCGTTCTTGCTGCCGCTGAACTCGGCAATTTCGCCGTTCTCCTCCAGTAAAAAGTATTTATATACCAGCACCTGCCGCGAATACGCACCGCCCATATAGTACATCGAATTGTACGTGCGGTATTCCAAAGCCTCCCGCGCCATCAATGTCATCTTACCCTCTTCCAGCAATTCAAAAAAAACAGGAGCCTTATACTGCGATGGAGTAGTATATGGCAACGCAAAGAACTGACGATAACGGCGCACCGACTGATCGAAGATCTCGAAGTAAAGCACCTTGCGCGCGGTGAACGCTTCCGTCTTTTTATCGGACAGGCTATACTGTACCATATCCTGCTGCAGATCGTACTTCACCAGGCCCTTGAGCGTATCGCCTTCCAGCAACACGATCTTACCTTCATGCCACAGCTCGAACGGCCACTGCTGTGCAAACGCGCTGTTGTGCCCGACGGCAGCCAACATAATTACAAAAACAAAAAGCGTCTGCAGCCAATAAGATCTACGCCCCGGCATAATGGCCGGGACGCAGTTATCGTGAGTGTCCGTTCGGTGTCTCATTTCGTATTCTTCAGGATCGTGTGTCCCAGTTTGTCACGTTTGGTTCTTAAATAACGCTCGTTATGGGGGTTCGGTATAATCTCGATCGGCACATTGTCCACAATCTCCAGACCATAGCCCATAAGCCCCACGCGCTTTTTAGGGTTATTCGTAATGAGTCTGATCTTGGATACGCCCAGCTCCCGCAGGATCTGTGCGCCAATGCCGTAATCACGTCCGTCCATATCGAAACCCAGCTTCAGGTTGGCCTCTACGGTATCAAAACCCTGCTCCTGCAGTTTGTAAGCCTTCAGTTTATTGAGCAGGCCTATGCCGCGTCCTTCCTGTTGCATATATAAAATAATACCGGCTCCCGCCTTGTCCACCATTTCCATGGCCTGGTGCAGCTGAGGTCCGCAGTCGCAACGGCACGAACCGAAAATGTCGCCCGTTACGCATGATGAATGGACACGCACAAGCACCGGTTCGTTGGGATCCCACTTGCCTTTTATTAATGCCATGTGCACTTCCTTCGTATTGGTCTGCTCAAACGCCACCAGGTTGAAGTGCCCGTGCTCCGTCGGCATATCCACCTCGATCTCACGGCGGATCAAAGATTCCTTCTTCAAACGGAACTCGATAAGATCTTTAATAGAAACGAGCTTAAGGTCAAACCGCTCCGCAACCCTGACCAGGTCGGGCAGGCGCGCCATCGTACCGTCCTCGTTCATGATCTCTACCAGCACGCCCGCAGGCTTGAAACCGGCCAGACGGGCCAGGTCGATAGCCGCTTCTGTATGACCGGACCGGCGCAGCACGCCCCCGCGCTTAGCCTTCAGCGGGAAAATGTGACCGGGTTTACCAAGCTCTTCCGGCTTGATCTCAGGATCTACCAGCGCACGGATAGTTTTAAAACGGTCGTGTGCCGAGATACCCGTGGTACAACCGTGACCGATAAGGTCTATCGAAACCGTAAAGGGAGTTTCAAACGCCGCCGTATTACGCCCCACCATCAGTTCCAGGCCCAGCTCCTCACAACGGTCCTCGATCAGCGGCGCGCAGATCAGGCCACGCCCGTGCGTAGCCATAAAATTCACAATCTCAGGAGTAACGCACTCGGCAGCGCAGATAAAGTCGCCCTCGTTCTCCCGGTCTTCATCGTCAACAACTATGATCACTTTGCCATTCTTGATGTCTTCAATGGCCTCTTCGATCGTATTCAATTTTATATCGCTCATGAAATATTTGGGTTCCTAATGAATGCTCCGTTGTTTAAACAAAAAGTGTCCTCCTACTGTTCCGCTACTTACCAACTACAATGCCCAAAAAGGCCGCAAGCTCCATCTCCGCGCTTTTCAGCTGAAGATAGATCGTCATAACGCGATCCTCCTCCTCCGGTGTGGTAGCTTCCTTAAGCTGTGCCAGCGTATCGTCGATCAGCTTGTTGATCATGCGGTACTTCAGCCTGTAAATATTGGAATCGGCCAGCTTCTGCAAAAGATCTTTCTCGTGACTGAAATAGATCTTGTTCTCAGCCCAGTTTTTACTGGCCTCGTGCCGCGGAGTCGTCAGCGTCGCCACCAGCGACTTGATCTCATCCGACGTATTTTCCATAAAATAGAGCGAGTCAATAACTTGCCCCCGCTCAGCGCCCTCCTTAAAAGCGGTGTAGATCTCCGCGTGCACCGTGCTTATAAACTCAAAATCTTCAAGCTCCGTAAGCATGAAGTCCAGCATACGTTGCTCGTTTTCGTCGTAAGCGTTCTCGGCATAGTTCAGCAGAATACGCATCGCTTCCTGCTCCTGCAGCAGCACCATCGCCTCATCATCCAGTTTACCCTGCTTTACCGCCGTGTCGGTGCCACCACCGTCGGGCGCGAACATGTCGGGCGGCGGACCGTCGTCCGGGGGAGCGTTGAAATTATTGGGGCCCTTGCTGTAAGGCCGGCTGCCCCTGGAGGAAGAGTCGGTCTTTTGCTGCTCCGTCAGCACCAGCTTGTTGAGCTCGGTGAGAAGCACGGCTTCCGGCATCTTGAGCAAATTGCTCGTCTCCTGTAGATACACCGACCGCTTGATCGCATCCGGAATAAGCGAAATACTCGTAACGATCTCACGGATAGCTTCGGCCTTCTTGATCGGGTCCCGCCCCGACTCCGCCGCATACAGATCTATCTTGAACGAGATGAAGTCCTTGGAGTTCTCTTTGAGGAATTGTTTGAGCGCCGTGGTACCGTGTTTCTTCGAGTAGCTGTCAGGGTCTTCCCCATCCGGCAACAATACGATACGCACGTTAAGCCCGCCCTTCAGCACAAGGTCTATACCCCGAAGCGCCGCCTTGATCCCCGCCGCATCCCCATCGAACAGCACCGTAATATTCTGCGTAAACCGCCGGATCAGCTTGATCTGCTCATCCGTAAGCGCCGTACCCGAAGAAGCCACCACATTGTCGATATCCGACAGGTGCATCGAGATAACGTCGGTATAGCCCTCCACCAGGTAGCAGAAATCCTCCCGGCGCACGGCATTCTTCGCCTGAAACATACCATAGAGCACGTTGCTCTTATGATAGATCTCCGTCTCAGGTGAGTTGATGTATTTAGGCTGATCTTTCTCCTTGGTCAATATCCGCGCTCCGAACGCAATGACCTTACCCGACAGATTATGAACCGGGAAGATCACACGCCCACGAAAGCGATCATAATAACGCCCGTCGTCCCGGGTAACGATAAGCCCCGCCTTCGCCAGCAGCTCCTCCGTATACCCGATGCCGATAGCCTTCTTACTGAGATGGTCCCAGCTGTTAAGCGTATACCCCAGCTCGAACTTATCGATAACACGGTCATTAAACCCCCGTTCACGGAAATAGCTCAAGCCGATGCTTTGTCCTTCCTCCGAATTGAGCAGCAGGTCCTTGTAATAGTCCTTCGCATACGTCATCAGGTGATACAGCCGGTCGCGGTCGTTATGCTCCACCTGGTCTTCCGCAGAACGCTGATCCTCTTTGATCTCCACACCGTACTTAACAGCCAGGTGCCGGATCGCCTCCACATAGCTCATCCCCTCGTGCTCCATCACGAAGGTTATACCATCACCACCCTTCCCGCTGGAAAAATCCTTGAAAATGCCCTTTGAAGGAACAACGTAAAAGGAAGCCGTTTTTTCGTTGGAAAAGGGGCTCAGAGCCTTATAGTTATGCCCCGACCGTTTCAGCGTGACGAAATCGCCGATGACATCTACAATATCTATCCGGCTCTTTACTTCATCAATCGTTTCGCGAGATATCATGCTGATTTATAGGAAAGTACCCGAAAACAAACCCCGGGTGCTGCTCAAAATTACCAAAAAATGTAACGCCATGACGGAGGTAAATAGCATTTGGGTTGCCTCGATGTCAGGAAGAAATTGTTTGAACTGAGATGAGTCTCAGCCTTGCGCCATCTCTGGGCACCTGACCTGTTCTCACCACCTTTGTCGACAAAGAAAACTAAACAAAACAATATTCTGTTTTTATGCTATTTAGGGTTGATTCGGAGCTAACTTACATGTCTTTCCGGGTGGGTTCTGAAGCCTGGTATATGCCGTGTCGAGCATCATTTCAAGTGGATCATCAGTGGAGGGAGAGTGGAGGAAGTCTGGACAGAGTCTGGAGGGAGTCTGGAAAATGTATGAGTCTGACGTGAGTCTGAAGGCAAGTACAACTGAATCTGAATGGAAGTACAAGGGATCTGAAGGGTAGCTGGTGGGGTTTTGTTGTGGGTTATGCTGGGTTGACTGATTTTATGGGGACAGAATAATGTTTGGTTTTTTTGCGGAGTTGATGGGGGACGCCAATTAATACCAGATCCTGGTAATCCCATTATCCCCCCAAATCCCAGTTTTATTGACTATTGAGGTTTCGCTATTAAATTGCGCCGATTTCTAAATTTTCTTTCCGTATTTATTGTTCAGCAGTACATGAGTTTTTCCCAAGAAGATATCCTAAAAGCCCTCTCGACCGTAGAAGACCCCGATTTTAAAAAAGACCTGGTAACCCTGAACATGATCAAGGATGTGAAGGTGGAGCCTAAAAAGGTGTCTTTTACAGTCGTTCTTACCACACCGGCCTGCCCTTTGAAAGAAAAGATCCGGCAGGATTGCGAAGAGGCCGTAGAAAAAGTAGTTGGTCCGGATGTGGAGATCGACATTTTGATGAGTTCGTCTGTTACTTCTTTGCGCAACAATACGCCCCTGCTTCCCGGGGTTAAGAATATCATCGCGATCGGATCGGGTAAAGGCGGCGTGGGTAAATCTACCGTTACGTCTAACCTGGCTGTGGCGCTGGCTATGGCCGGAGCTAAAGTAGGCCTTATCGATGCCGATATATACGGACCGTCCGTACCGACCATGTTCAACTGTGAGTTCGAGCAGCCCACGGTAAAACAGGTAAACGGCAAGAACATCATCATCCCGATCGAGCAGTATGGCGTGAAGCTGATCTCCATAGGGTTCCTGGCACCTCCCGAAAGCGCGGTGGTGTGGCGTGGGCCTATGGCCAGCGCGGCACTGAAGCAGTTCTTTAGCGATGCGGACTGGGGCGACCTGGATTACCTCCTAATCGACCTGCCTCCCGGTACCAGCGACATCCACCTTACGCTGGTACAAACCGTGCCTGTAACGGGCGCCGTGATCGTTACCACACCGCAGAAGGTGGCGCTTGCCGATGCCAGCAAGGGCCTGGCGATGTTCAAACAACCGCAGATCAACGTTCCGATCCTGGGTGTTGTGGAGAACATGGCTTATTTCACTCCCGAGGAGCTACCTGACAATAAATACTATATCTTCGGAAAAGATGGCGGAAAGAACTTAGCGGAGAAACACAATGTTCCTTTGTTAGGTCAGATCCCTATCGTTCAGAGCATTCGCGAAAGCGGTGACAGCGGTTTGCCTGCTGTGCTGAAGGAAGGACCAGCCGCGGATGCATTCCATGAGCTGGCTCAGATCCTGGCCAGGCAAATTGCCATCAGAAATGCTAACTTTACACAAACCCAAAAGGTAGAACTCAAAGCGTAATGAATACTCCAGAAGAATTAACCCGCAAGATCGAAGCATCGTTAGACTCGATTCGCCCGTACCTGGAAGCCGATGGAGGCAATGTAAAAGTAAACCAGGTAACCGACGACCACGTTGTTAAACTCGAATTCGTTGGCGCCTGCGGAAGCTGTCGCATGTCAACCATGACGTTCAAGGCAGGTGTCGAGGCTGCTATCAAGCGCGACGTTCCCGAAATCAGGTCCATCGAGGTTATCAACCTCACTCCTATGGACATCTAAACCGCGATATACTACTCCTAAAGGAGTAGTATCCCGTTGTCTTAATGTGTCCGAACTTTTCCACAAAGTTCGTCTTAATTTCTTTACCCGTATCTGCCTGCATTACGCTCTCGCACTCCGAACTCGCACTGATTTCCGAAGGCGGGTTACTCTTCCTATATTTACCTGATATACGTTAAGTATTGTACCTCAAACTCAGGATTTGTGCAGCATAAACCGTCTACCACCATCCACTATCTTGCTATCGTAGCATGCCTGTGTTCCATACTCTGCCCGACATTCGTAACGCAGGCACAAGACCGGTGCGGTACGGTAGAATATACAAAGAAGCTGCGCGCGGTGAAGCAGGTGCGTGAATCCGACACAGACTTCGAGCAATGGATTAACGGCAAGATAAAAGCCCGAACGCTTCGCACAGGCCGCACGCAAGCCACGTATCAGATTCCGGTTGTGGTTCACGTGATACACAACGGAGAGCCCGAGGGTACGGGAACAAACATTTCCTTAGCACAGATCCAGTCACAGATCAAAGTTCTCAACGCCGACTATAAACGCCTTAACGCCGATGCCAATCAGACACTGCCGGAGTTTCTTTCTGTAGCGGGCAGTATCGACCTTGAATTTGTTCTGGCCAAACAGGATCCGGAAGGGCTCTACACCAATGGTGTGGTGCGTGTGCAAGGCTCGCAAACTTCATGGGTACAAAACGACAACTATACGATCAAGAAACAAAGCTACTGGCCCGCGGAAAACTATCTCAACATCTGGGTTTGTAACATCACCGATTTTCTCGGCTATGCTCAATTCCCCATAACCGATAAGCTGCAAGGACTGGAGGATGCCTCTAATAACCGCGAGACTGACGGCGTTGTGATCGCTTACAATGCGTTCGGCTCTAAAGACGATGGTAACTTCAACCTGCTCGCCAAGTATGCCAAGGGACGTACGGCTACACACGAGATCGGCCACTTCCTCGGTCTGCGCCATATATGGGGCGACGAGCAACCCGATCCATGTGGTACTTCGCCCGGTGACTACGTAGACGACACACCGCGCCAGGAAGGACAAACCACGGGCTGTCCTTCACAACGGATCACCTGTACGGTAAAGGACCAACCCGACTCGGGTATCAGGGCCATGTTTCAAAATTTCCTGGACTATACCGATGATGCGTGCATGAACCTCTTTACCGATGGACAGGTGGAGCGCATGGTGGTGGTGCTGGAGAACAGCGAGCGACGCAAATCGTTGTTAACATCACCGGGACTGGATGAACCCGACCCGGTGGATAACGACCTCGGTCTGCGCACGATTGTTTCGCCCACCACGGGTGTTTGTCCCGGCTCGCTCGTACCGACTGTCGAAGTACGTAACTATGGCAGCAACGATGTAACCACGGTAAGGATACAGCTCAGCGTGGACGGTGCAGTTAAACAAACTAAAAACTTTGGCCTGTCACTTGCGACGAACCCGCAAAATCCTCCATCGGTCAATGCAGACTTCTCGCCGGTATCGCTTACGGGGGGCACACATATCTTCGAGTTCCGGATCCTCCTTACCAACGGCATTACCGACGGTGAGCCGCGCAACAATGTGGTTACACGCACCACGATAGTACCGCAGACCATGACCACCCCGGTGCTGGAGAATTTTACAACCTATCCTTCGAGCTGGACCATTCTCAATCCCGACAGCAACATCACCTGGGAACAGGCCGTGGCCACGAACGATGACGATGTTAACAACAGCGCGATGAAGATGGACTTCTTCTCGTATGAGAATAATATCGGCGAGATCGACATGCTCGTTACGCCGGTTATAGACCTTTCCTCGGCGCCGTTTGCCCTGTTCAAATTCGATGTCGCATACGCTCAGTTCGACAGGTCAAGTACGGATGGGCTGAGGGTGATTGTGCTCGACAATTGTAATCCCGATATCAACCAGGGTACCGTGATATTCGATCAGGCGGGCAGCAGCCTGGCGACGGCCTCTCCTACCACCGATGCTTTTACACCACAGAGTAAAGACGAGTGGAAAACCGTTACCTACAACCTCGCATCGTTTGTAGGAAAGAGCAATATCCAGATCGCGCTGATCGGCATCAACCACTATGGCAACAACCTGTATGTGGACAACGTGCGCGTGCTTACCGAGAATTACGAAAACCTCACGCTTGAAAAGCTGGTGGCTCCTTCACCGGTTACCAACCATAACAACAGTGTGCCTCAGCTGCAGATAAACAACGCGGGCACAGACATCAGTAGTTTCGATATTACCTATACGGCAAACGGCACCAGCCGTACTGTTAACTATTCGGGCGACCCGATCAGCTTCGGCGAAACGATCGTGGTAAGTCTGCCGGGGATTACGCTGCAAGACGGAGAGAACGATCTTACCTTCGAGATCGCCAGCCCGAATGGCCGCACCGACGCAGACCCGACCGACAATGGCATTACCACCACGCTCCTGGTCGATAAGACCACGGGCAAAATACCCCTTCGCGAAAGCTTTGAGCAGTCGGTAGCCAGCCAATGGAACATTATCAATCCCCGGTCCGGTAAGAACTGGGAGGTGATCGACCTGGACGGCAACAAAGCGTTGTATGTAAATGCGTATACCAACACCGTCCGGAACGACGAGTCGTGGCTGGTCAGCCATGTGCTGGACTTTTCGAATACCGAGGTGGCGTCATTGTTCTTCGACCTGTCGTATGCCTACCGCAATAGCCGTAACGATCTGCTCCGCGTGCTCGGGTCTACGGATGGCGGCAATACGTTCAATACCGTATTGTTCTCCGCTTCGGGTACGGGGCTGTCGAAAACCACATCGGCACAAAGCTGGCAGCCGACCGGTACCGCGAGCTGGACGCGGAAGTTTATCGACCTCGACGTTCTGACGGGCGAAAAAGAGGTACGCGTGGCCTTTGTTTTTACAAATGGCAATGGCAACAACCTGTATGTGGACAACATCGAGATCTTCCTTTCGAACAATCCTTCCCCGGTAACCATAACCTCTGCATTGGCGGTTTATCCAAACCCCACCACAACGCATGAGGTGAGCGTAACCGTTAACCTGCCGGAGCTCAGCCAGGCGACGCTGGAAGTGGTAGATACCATGGGCAAAACCATTTTCAGCCAGGATGCCGCGGACCTTTTGAACCAAACCTATCCGCTGGATCTGCCCAATGCCACGAGCGGTATGTACATCGTACGGCTGCGCACCCCGGGCAAGGTATACGCCACCAAACTTATTCTGCTGGCACCTTAACGTGCCGAACCCGGTAGCTATCGGGATGGGATAACTGTGTACGCTAAAACTCAAAACTTTAAAGTATCTTTCCGGCTCAAAAAACAGATGAATGGCTAAGAAAAAGAAAGTAGCAATCCTTTACGGAGGGCGCTCGGTAGAACACGGCGTATCCGTTAACTCGGCACGCAACATTTTTGAATATCTTAACAAGAGCAAGTTCGAGGCTGTTCCGATCGGCATCAGCAAAAAGGGTAAATGGTTTCTTACCGACGGCGTTAGCAAGGACATCGAAAAGGGCAAGCCCCTTGTGATCAGCGTAGAGCCCGGTAACTCGGCCTTCATCATTCTGAAAGAAAACAAAAGCATAAAAGTAGATATCATCTTCCCCGTGCTCCACGGCACCGATGGCGAAGACGGCAGTATCCAGGGTCTTATCAAAGCCATGGACATCCCCATGGTAGGCACCGGCGTACTGGGCTCATCGATGGCGATGAATAAGATCGTAGCCAAACGTATGCTGGCCGATGCCGGTCTGCCCGTGTCGGAATTCCTCACGTTCCGTTACGACCAG
>Ga0247762_1000243_pt1 | contig 19994 bp, 18 predicted proteins | sample UWRJL081202R4_FD_181016 | JGI IMG/M metagenome (GOLD analysis project Ga0247762, IMG submission 181016) | Plant litter microbial communities from Arlington Agricultural Research Station in Wisconsin, United States - UWRJ-L081-202R-4 | ecosystem: Environmental > Terrestrial > Plant litter >...
TCTCGGGGGGCACGCAGCGCACGGCATTCGAAATCCGCGTATCGATGAGTTCGAGCGTGTCGTCGGGGCGTTTTTCGTAATTGCCCTTGGCGAAGCCGAATTCCTTCAGCGTCGCGTACAACAGATCGCCCGCGTAATCGCCGGTGAAGGGACGCCCGGTCTGGTTCGCGCCGTGCAATCCCGGCGCGAGACCGACAATCAACAGGCGAGCGCTCGCGGGTCCGAAAGAGGGGACCGGTGCGTTAAAGTAGGACGGATATTGTTTTCGATTGGCTTTTCGAAACGCAGCCAAGCGTGGACAGAGCGGACAATCGCGGCCCGGCTCGGCCAGTTCGGCGTTAGCCTCGCTCAAGCGTCCTCGGTTTCGCCCGGAGTGCTGGTCTGCCGCAGAAATTTCGGCGCATTTTCCATCCGCGCCGAGCGGTCGCCCGGATCGCGGCCGACCTTCGTGGCAAGATCCTGCAGATCGATGAAGATATCAGCCTGACGGCGCAGTTCGTCGGCGATCATCGGCGGCTGGCTGGTGATGGTCGAGATCACGGTCACGCGTACGCCCTTACGCTGCACGGATTCCACGAGCGGGCGGAAATCGCCGTCGCCCGAAAACAGCACAATATGATCGAGATGATCGGCGAGTTCCATCATGTCCACGGCGAGTTCAAGGTCCATATTGCCCTTGATCTTGCGGCGGCCCATCGCGTCGGTGAATTCCTTCGCGGGTTTCGTCACTACGGTGTAGCCGTTGTAATCGAGCCAATCGAGGAGCGGGCGGATCGAGGAATATTCCTGATCTTCGATCAGCGCGGTGTAATAAAAAGCACGTAGTAAATTGCCGCGGCTTTGAAATTCTTTGAGCAGACGTTTGTAGTCGATGTCGAAGCCGAGGCTCTTGGTGGTCGCGTAGAGATTGGCGCCGTCAATAAATAGAGCTGTCTTTTCGGCTGGCTGCTGCATCTTATAAATTCCCGAAACTATGCCCATTGGGCTGGGCGATTGGGCTCCGTAAGGAAGCTGGCTGGCTTGTCGTTTTCACAAGTAACCGGTCGGTTACATAGGTAGCAGTTAGTAAGGCGGGAGAAAGACCCCGGCGGACGGCAAATCGCCGCGCCGTCAATGAAGCGTCAACAAGGACTCTCAATTCAGGTTGCAAGTTGCCGTAGCGGTTCAATAACTTTCTCAGCGTTTCAGGAGCGGACTCGCGGGTCAATCACCCATTGCGTGTGGAGCTTGCTTCGGTTGCATAACTCGGGCTATAGGGTCCCGATTCCGCACATAGCCAGTTGGAGCCAAAGCGATGGCGCGCGTTACGGTTGAAGACTGCATCGACAAGGTTGAGAACCGCTTCGACCTGGTGCTCCTCGCGGGCCACCGCGCGCGCATGATCTCGTCGGGCTCTTCGATCACCGTCAATCGTGACAACGACAAAAACCCTGTCGTGGCGCTGCGCGAAGTAGCGGAAGAGACGGTTTCTCCGGACGACCTCAAGGAAGACCTCATCCATTCGCTGCAAAAGTACACCGAGGTGGACGAGCCGGAACCCGAGGCAGTGCCGATGATTCCGGGAGCCGGAAATTCCGACGACAACGCCGTCATGGACCGCATGAGCGAGGAAGAGCTCCTTGCCGGCCTCCAGGGTCTAGTACCCCCCGAACAGACCGAAGAAGACGAAGGCTAAACGCTTAACGGCGTTAGCTATTTTGCCCGGCCTATTCGCCGGGCGGCTCCCACAATGCTATTTTGCCGGCCGGTCTCCAGATTCCGGGGACAGGAGCCCAAGGCATGATGCGCCAGTACGAACTCGTGGACCGGGTTCGTCGCTACAACCCTGCGACCGACGAGGGGCTGCTCGACAGCGCCTATGTCTACGCCATGAAGGCCCATGGCTCGCAGACCCGTGCCTCGGGCGATCCTTATTTCTCCCATCCGCTCGAAGTCGCAGCCATCCTGACCGACCTCAAGCTCGACGACGCGACGATCGTCGCGGCACTCCTGCACGACACCATCGAGGACACGAAGGCGACCCGCGCCGAGATCGGCAAAAAGTTCGGCAAGGACATTGCTACGCTGGTCGAGGGCCTCACCAAGATCAAGAAACTCGATCTGGTTTCGAAGCGCGCCGCGCAAGCAGAAAATCTACGTAAACTTCTACTTGCGATTGCAGACGATGTCCGCGTCCTGCTCGTGAAGCTCGCGGACCGCCTCCACAATATGCGGACGCTGAAGTTCGTCCCGGAGGAAAAGCGCGGACGCATTGCCGAAGAAACGCTCGACATCTATGCGCCGCTCGCCGGCCGCATGGGCATGCACGACATGCGGGAGGAACTGGAAGATCTTTCCTTCCGCCAGCTGCAGCCCGACGTCCATCGCTCGATCGATAGCCGTCTTGCCGCCATTCGCGAAAAGAATGCGGGGCTCATCAAGGGCATTGAAGAAGAGCTGACCTTGGAGCTTGCGCGCGCAGGCACCAAAGCGAAGGTGCGCGGACGCGAAAAGCGCCCTTACTCGATCTGGAAAAAAATGGAACGCAAGGCTGTCGGTTTCGAGCAGCTTTCCGATCTCTACGGTTTCCGTGTCGTCGTCGACAACGTCGCCGCCTGCTATCAGGCGGTCGGTATCGTGCATACGAAGTGGCCTTTCGTGCCGGGCCGCTTCAAGGACTACATCTCGACGCCGAAGCAGAACGATTATCGTTCGCTGCATACGACGGTGGTCGGCCCGGGCCGGCAGCGCGTCGAACTGCAGGTGCGCACCAACGACATGGATCAGGTCGCAGAATACGGCATCGCCGCGCACGCTTTATATAAGGATAGCGAGAAGTCCGGCGGCGAAATCCTCCCGCATGACTCGAATGCTTACGCGTGGCTCCGCCGCACCATCGAAATGCTCGCCGAAGGTTCGAGCCCGGAAGAATTTCTCGAGCACACCAAGCTCGAACTCTTCCACGATCAGGTGTTCTGCTTCACGCCGAACGGCCGCCTGATTGCGCTGCCGCGCAAGGCGACACCCATCGACTTCGCCTATGCGGTTCATACCGACGTCGGCAACAGCGCGATCGGCTGCAAGATCAACGGTCAGGTCGCCCCGCTCGTCTCCGAATTGCAGACCGGCGACGAAGTCGAAATCATTCGTGGCGACGCGAAGACGCCGCCCGCGGCGTGGGATGCAATCGTGATTACCGGCAAGGCGCGCGCTGCAATCCGGCGCGCGACGCGCTCGGCGGTCAGGGCGCAATATAACGGGCTTGGGCGCAAGATGGTCGAGCGGGCGTTCGCGAAAGCGTCGCTGCCGTTCATCGAGGAAAAGTTGCAGGCGGCGTTGCCGCGGCTCGCACGTCACACCACCGAAGATTTGTTTTCGTCCGTCGGCCGTGCCGAGATTAAACCGGAAGACGTGTTGCGCGCGGTCGATCCCGAATGGCGCGGCGAGCGCGTGACCGGTGCGAAGACCCCGAAAAGCGAAGGCGGCTGGTTCGGATTGCGCCGCGCAAGCTCGCTCAAATTCCGGATCCCTGAAGAGAAGGGGAAAGAAGAGAAGAGCGCGGCGATTCCGATCCGCGGCATCAACGGCGAATTGCCGGTGCGCTTCGCACCGAATGGCGGCGCTGTGCCCGGCGACCGCATCGTCGGCATTCTGTCGCCGGGCGAGGGAATCACGATCTATCCGATCCATTCCCCCGCACTGAAAGACTATGACGATCAGCCCGAACGCTGGTTGGACGTGCGCTGGGACATGGAAGAAGCCGAGCCGCAGCGTTTTCCCGCGCAGATCGCAGTGACGGCGATGAACGAGCCCGGCTCGCTTGCGCAGATCGCAACCGTGATCGGCGAGCACGGCGGCAACATCGACAACATCCGCATGGGCGGAAAGACCGCCGACTTTCATCGCATGGTGATCGATGTCGAAGTTTTCGACTTGAAGCACCTCAATTCCATTCTTACGCAGTTGCGCGCGAAGAAGATTGTCTCAGGCGCGGAGCGCGTGAATGGCTGACCGCAATCCACTCCGGCTCGGCGTGAACGTCGATCACGTCGCGACCCTGCGTAACGCACGCGGCGGCTTTCCTCCCGATCCGGTCCGCGCGGCGCGCGCTGCGATTGCGGCCGGCGCGCATGGTATCACCGCGCATCTGCGCGAAGACCGCCGCCACATCGTTGATCTCGATGTCGAGCGGCTGATGACGGAGATCTCCGCGCCGCTCAATCTCGAAATGGCGGCGACTGACGAGATGATCGGTATTGCGAAGCGGTTGAAGCCCCATGCTGTATGTCTCGTTCCGGAAAAGCGTACGGAGCGGACAACCGAAGGCGGGTTGGATGTAATCGCCGGAGGCGCATCGCTTCGCGATGCCATCAAAACGCTCGCGCCGCTCAGCCGTGTTTCGCTTTTCATTGCGCCGGATACGGCGCAGATCGAGGCTTCCGCGAAAGCAGGAGCGGCGGTCGTCGAATTGCATACGGGTACCTGGTGCGAGGCGGTGACGCACAAGGACGAAAGTGGTGCAGTCGCGGAATTCAAGAAACTCGTCGAAGGCGCGCGGCAAGCCGCTTCCCTCGGTCTCGAAGTCCATGCGGGTCACGGCCTGGATTTCGGCACGGCGGAATTGATTTCGACGCTGCCTGAAATCGCTGAGCTGAATATCGGCCACTATATGATGGGCGAGGCGGTGTTCGTCGGTCTCGACGCGGTGATCAAGAACATGCTGGCTGCGATGGCGCGCGGCCGCGCACGGATCGGAGCGGCGGCATGATCATCGGCATGGGCTCCGATCTCTGCGACGTGCGCCGCATTCAGAAATCCATCGAGCGGTTCGGCGAGCGCTTTCTTGATAGGGTTTTTACGGAAAAGGAGCGCGAGCGTTCGGAGCGCAAGAAGCTTCGCGCCGAATCCTATGCCAAGCGTTTTGCCGCGAAGGAGGCTTGCGCCAAGGCACTCGGTACCGGCTTCCGTGCGGGCGTATTCTTCCGCGATCTTGGCGTCGTGAACCTGCCTTCGGGCAAGCCCACGATGAAGCTCACGGGCGGCGCATTGAAGCGGCTGAACGCCCTGATTCCGTCGGGTTTCGAGCCGCAGATCGATCTCACCATTACCGACGAGGGACCGATGGCGCAGGCCATCGTCATCATTTCCGCAGTCCCCAAAGCGTCCCGATAGCCGCATTGCTTCACCCGGAACCGCCGTCTATACGGGCGGGCCCGCGAATTCCCGGAGATTTTCCTCAGACATGAGCGCGACCACCGAAAAGAAAGAAGGCGGTTTAGGCGAACTCATCAGCATCGGCTTTCAGGCGCTCGTCATTGCGCTCGTCATCCGTACGCTCTTGTTTCAGCCGTTCAATATTCCGTCCGGTTCGATGAAGGCGACGCTGCTCGTCGGTGATTACATTTTCGTTTCCAAGTTTTCTTACGGCTACACGAAATTCTCGGTGCCGTTCGCGCTGATCCCGTTCGAGGGACGCATCTGGGCCGGTACGCCCAAGCGCGGCGACGTCGCGGTATTCCGCAATCCGAAAGAAGACTCCACCGATTACATCAAGCGCGTGATCGGTCTGCCCGGCGACCGCATTCAGATGAACAACGGCCAGCTCTACATCAATGGGCAGGCAGTGAAGCGCGAGCCGGTCGCGGACTGGGCGAACGACGACCCGCGCGAGAAGGGCAAACCGATCAAGCGCTTTCGCGAAACACTGCCGAACGGCGTGACCTATGAAACGCTCGATCTCGGCGAGAGCTATTACGACAACACGCCGGAATATAATGTCCCGGCCGGTCACTACTTCATGATGGGCGACAACCGCGATAACTCGACCGACAGCCGCGTGCTGCCGGCGGTGGGTTATGTGCCGCTCGAAAATTTCATTGGCCGCGCGGAAATCATCTTCTTCTCGCTCTCCGAAGGCACTTCGATCTACGAGCTGTGGCGCTGGCCGTTCGATGTGCGCTGGGGTCGGATTTTCTCTTGGGTTCGATAGAAAATTCGGTGCGATGACGCGGAAGCAAAACGATCTTTCCGCACTCGAAGAGCGGCTCGGCTACCGCTTCAAGGAAATTGCTCTGCTCGATCAGGCGCTGACACATAAGAGCGCCGTCACCGGACGCAAACACGCGAGCAACCAGCGGCTCGAATTTTTAGGCGACCGCATTCTCGGTCTCGCCGTCGCTGAAATGCTCTACCAGACTTTCCCCGGCAATCTCGAAGGCGAACTCTCGCAGCGTCACACCGCGCTGGTGCGGAACGAAACCTGCGTCGAGGTGGCACTACTCCTCGATCTTGGCGCGCACCTGAAACTCGGTGCGGGCGAGCGCAATGCGGGCGGCGAACGCAATCATTCGATCCTTGGCGACGCTTGCGAGGCCGTGATGGGCGCGATTTTTCTCGATGGCGGCTACGAGCCCGCAAAGAACATGATCGAGCGCTACTGGCGTCCGCTGATGCAGGCTTCCGTGCAGGCGCCGCGCGATGCCAAAGCGCTGTTGCAGGAATGGGCGCTCGGTCGCGGATTGCCGGTCCCGCATTATCGCGAAGTCGAACGCACCGGTCCGGATCACAAGCCGCTCTTCCGTGTTTCTCTTGAGTTACCTGGAATCATTCCGGTTGAAGGCGTGGGCCCTTCGAAACGCGAAGCGGAGCGCGCGGCGGCATCCACGATGCTCGCGCGCGAAGGTGTGCTGGTGACGCCCGATGAGTGAGGAAACCCGCGCAGGCTTCGTGGCGCTGATTGGCGCGCCGAATGCCGGAAAATCGACTCTCCTGAATTCGCTGGTGGGCGCGAAAGTCTCCATCGTGACGCATAAAGTGCAGACGACGCGCGTGCCTGTGCGCGGGATTGCGATGGCGGGCAAGGCACAGATCGTCTTCGTCGATACGCCCGGCATCTTTGCGCCGAAGCGCAGGCTGGACCGCGCGATGGTGGGCTCCGCCTGGCAGGGTGCGACCGACGCCGATCTCGTTGCGTTGCTCATCGACGCGCAGCGCGGCCTCGATAGCGAGAACAATGAAATTCTCGGCAAGCTCAAGGAAGTGCCGCAGCCGAAAATCCTGATCCTGAACAAGATCGATACCGTCGCGCGCGACAGCCTGCTTGCGCTGACGGCGGCTGCGAACGAACTCATCCGCTTCGAGCGGACCTTCATGATTTCCGCGACCAACGGCGACGGGGTTTCGGACGTGCGCGACTATTTCGCGGGCGCGATGCCGAAAGGGCCGTGGCTCTATCCGGAGGATGAGATTTCGGACGTGCCGATGCGCCTGATGGCGGCCGAGATCACCCGCGAAAAGCTCTACCTTCGGCTCCACGAAGAGCTACCTTATCAATCGACGGTCGAAACCGATTCGTGGGAGGAGCGCAAAGACGGCTCCGTGCGAATCGAGCAGACGATTTATGTCGAGCGCGATGGGCAGAAGAAGATCGTGCTCGGGCAGGGCGGGAAGATGGTGAAATCCATTTCGATGGATGCGCGCAAGGAAATCTCTTCCGAGATCGAGAAGAGGGTGCATCTTTTTCTGCATGTGAAAGTGCGCGAAGGCTGGGGCGACGACCCGGAGCGCTATCGCGGCATGGGACTCGAATTTCCGAAAGAATAAGCGATGGAGTGGACGGACGACGGCATTATTCTCGGGCTTCGCCGTCACGGCGAGGGTCACGCCGTCGCGGAATTGATGACCGCCGAACATGGCCGGCATCTCGGCCTCATCTATGGCGGCAGTTCGCGAAAAAAAACGCCTTCGCTCCAGCCGGGCAACAGCGTGCGCGCGGTATGGCGCGCGCGGCTGGACGAACAGCTCGGCAACTACACGATCGAGATCACGCAGTCGCGCGCCGATCGTATGATGATGGCGGCGCGCGCAAGCTTCGGCCTGCAGACAATCGCAGCGCTGCTCCGGCTTCTGCCCGAGCGCGATCCGCACTCCGATCTCTTCGTGATGAGCGAATATATCCTCGACCGCATCGACGAGCCGGAAGCGGCCTCGCTGATCGCGCGGTTCGAATTGCAGTTGCTCGCCGAACTCGGCTTCGGCCTCGACCTTTCGTCCTGTGCCGCGAGCGGCGTCACCAAAGACCTCATTTATGTATCGCCGAAATCGGGCCGGGCCGTGAGCCGCACTGCGGGCGAGGAGTATCGGGAGCGCCTGCTGCCGCTGCCGTCTTTTCTCCGCGAAGTCGGGGTAAGCGTCACGCCCGCCGATATTGCCGCCGCTTTCACGCTCACCGGGCACTTCCTGACGGTTCATGTGCTGGAACCGCGCGGCATGGAGCTTCCGGAGGCAAGAGGGTCGCTCATCGCGGCGGCAAGGCGCATGCGGGCGGCCTGAACAGTTGAACAGCCTGCCGCGACTGAGTACCGCTAGAGCATGACCAAGCGAATCGCTCCTCCCGCGCCCGGTGGCGGCGGAGGCAACATCGAGCCCGTCGAACTGAAGGAAGCGCTGGAAGAGCGCTACCTGTCTTACGCCCTTTCCACGATCATGGGCCGTGCGCTGCCGGATGCGCGCGACGGCCTGAAGCCCGTTCACCGCCGCATCCTGCATGCGATGCGTATTCTGCGGCTCGATCCGGGCACTGGCTTCAAGAAATCCGCCCGCGTCGTCGGCGACGTGATTGGCAAATTCCATCCGCACGGCGACCAGTCGGTCTATGACGCGCTCGTGCGTCTCGCGCAGGATTTCGCGCAGCGCTATCCGCTCGTGGACGGCCAGGGCAATTTCGGCAACGTGGACGGCGATAACGCGGCGGCCATGCGTTACACCGAAGCGCGCATGACCGATGTCGCGCGCCTGCTGCTCGAAGGCATCGACGAAGACGCGGTCGACATGCGCCTCACCTATGACGGTGAGGAGCAGGAGCCGATCGTTCTTCCCGGCGCATTTCCGAACCTGCTCGCGAACGGCTCGACCGGCATCGCCGTCGGCATGGCGACTTCGATCCCGCCGCACAATGCTGCCGAGCTTTGCGATGCTGCGCTGTTTCTGATCGAGAAGCCGAAGGCACAGCCGCGCGAAGTTCTGAAATTCGTCAAAGGTCCGGATTTTCCGACCGGCGGCATCATCATTGATGACAAAGCGACGATCCGCGAAGCGTATAATACCGGACGCGGCTCGTTCCGGGTGCGCGCGCGCTGGACGCAGGAAAATACCGGCAACGGCACGTGGGTCGTGGTCGTCACGGAAATCCCTTACTCGGTGCCGAAGTCGCGGCTGATCGAGAAGATCGCCGAACTGCTTACCGACAAGAAGTTGCCGTTGCTCGTGGATGTTCGCGACGAGTCCACCGAAGACGTTCGTATCGTACTGGAGCCGCGTTCGCGCTCGGTCGATCCGGTGCTGATGATGGAACAGCTTTTCAAGCTCACCGAGCTTGAGAGCCGTTTCCCGCTCAACATGAACGTCTTGATGGGCGGGCTGGTCCCGCGTGTGGTCAATCTCTCGGAAGCGATCCGGGAATGGCTCGATCACCGGCGCGAAGTGCTGATCCGCCGCTCGAAGAACCGTCTCGGCATTATCGATCACCGCCTCGAAGTGCTCGGCGGCTACCTGATCGCCTATCTCAATCTCGATGAGGTGATCAGGATCATCCGCACCCAGGATGAGCCGAAGCCGATACTGATGAAGCGCTTCAAGCTTTCGGATGTGCAGGCCGACGCGATCCTGAACATGCGGCTGCGCAATTTGCGCAAGCTCGAAGAGATGGAAATCCGCGGCGAGCACACCGAGCTGAAGAAAGAGAAAGCCGAACTCGAAAAGCTTCTGAAATCTCCTGTCGGGCAGTGGAAACAGATCTCGGACCAGATCAAGGAAGTGAAAGCGCTGTTCGGGCCGCAAACCGCGCTCGGCAAACGGCGGACAGGCTTTGAAGCGGCGGCGGAGGTTGACGAAGCCGCGGTCGCGGAATCGATGCTGACGCGCGAGCCGATCACAGTCGTCGTTTCCGAGAAGGGCTGGATACGTTCTCTCCGCGGGCACACCGACAAGGTCGAGGATGTTCAGTTCAAAGCCGACGACAAGCTGAAATTCTCGTTCCCTGCCGAGACGACCTCGAAGCTTATGGTGTTTGCGACCAACGGCCGCTTCTACACGCTGGACGCTGGAAAAATTCCGGGTGGACGCGGGCATGGCGAGCCGATCCGCCTCATGGTCGAGATCGAAGCCGGGCACGAGATCGTTGTCGTGTTCCCCTATGTCGAGGGGCAAAAATTCCTCGTCGCGTCGGAGTCCGGCAAGGGCTTCATCGTGAAAATCGAAGACGCGCTCGGCACCACGCGCAAGGGCAAGCAGGTGTTGAACGTGAAAGCACCCGATAAGGCAGCTGCCATTGCGCCGGCTGGTGGCGATCATGTCGCCGTGATCGGCGAGAACCGGAAGATGCTCGTCTTCCCCGCGAAGGACTTGCCGGAGATGGGACGCGGCGCCGGCGTAAAGCTGCAGCGCTACAAGGACGGCGGCTTGTCCGACGCGAAGATGTTCAATCTCGATGAAGGGCTCGGCTGGACTGATAGCGCAAACCGTCAGCACGCGCTTTCAAAGGGCGAACTTCGCGACTGGCGTGGCAATCGCGCGGACGCGGGCCGTCTCGCCCCCAAAGGCTTCCCCAAGAACAATCGCTTCCGCGGTTAGTTTTTCTTGAGCAGCTCTTTGTAAAGCGCGGTCGCGTGACCGACCGCTTGCGGGAAGATCGACTCGTTTTCTTCGAGGATCACCACATCTGCGTCCGCAATCGGCGCTATTTCCGCAGGCGTCAGCCGACGTTTCATGACCGCGTAGTTGGGTCCGCCGCGCAGCCCGCCGAAGAGATAGTTATATCCCTTCAGTCCCTGCAGGCACGCCGAGCGCGCAAGCGTCTCGGACAGCACGTGGATGAAGCTGCCGCCGACTACGGCGACGTCGAGTTTGGCCTCCGGTCCGCACTGACGCGGCGCGTAACGCACGATCGGCACCTTGTATTCCGGGCGCGGCAGCAGAATGTTGAGGAGATCAAGCAGGTCGCGGTCTTCGCCGGTCGCGTTGCTGGAAACGGTGTAAGTCCATTTGAGCGGAGCAATCGGCGATGCTTTGCGCTGGCGGTTGATCTCTTCGATCACCGCGTTCGCGGCATAAGCGACCGCAAGCTGGTTCCAGTGCACGCCGCCCTGCGGAAACATGCCGAATTCGTATTTGCCTTTCATCGAATGCGTGAGCGTCGCCGCATCGACGACGTTGACGCCGGCCTGCTTCAGCATCGCGACGAAAACCGGGACCTTGCCGAGGCGGTCGCGTTGCGCACTTGCGCAGGGATAGCGATTGACGAAGGCCTCGGGGAAGTGCGCGACCTTTGAGGGCGTGATCAGATAGATGAAGGCGTGTCCGTGCTTTTCGAGAAAATCCTGCAGTTCCTTGATCTGCGAGCCCCAGAGACGGGCAGGCGCTTCCATCTTCGCGAGATCGCGAGCGCAATATTCGTCGAGATAGGGCTTCTCGATCAGATGACCGTCGTCGCCACGTAGAACACCGGCTGCGCCGAACGCACCGAACAGCTTGTAGCGGATCTGGTTGTTTACCCGCACGAACACGCGGCGTAGCGGAATCGACTGCGTGACCTCATAGGAAATGGCGCGCTGGTTGTCGCCGTTCGCAAATGCCTGCCACGACCACTGGAAGGGTTTCGGCGGCTCGACAACGCCGCGCAGGTTTCTTCCGATGCGTATTTCGAGTTTCGGCGCGTAGCTCCGCGCAACCAGATTCCACGCGGTTGCAACCGGCAACGCGAGCAGAAGCACCATTGCAAGCGTAATGAATTGCGAGCGGTTCAGCGATGGGAAGCGGAGCATCGTCATCGTCAGAACCGGAAGTAGATGAAAGGCGTAAAGGGAACGGCGAAGGCGCGCGCCAGCGCGATCACGTAAAGCGTGAGCAGCGCAGCGACGGCGACGCGCTGCACATGAACATTCCGCTTATAACTGCGTGCGAGCGGCGCATAGAGCGGCGTTGCCGGGAGCAGCGAAAGGATGGTGCCTGCAAGCACGGCAAGCGGGAGTTCAGGCGGAATTTCGAGCGAGGATGCGCCGCGTGCAAAATCGAACATCGCAGTGAGATAGCCTGCAATATGTTCTGCGGACGTCGCACGGAAAATCACCCAGCCGATCATCACGATAAAGAGCGTAACAACGGTGGAGACGATGGCGCCGGAGCGCTCGAGCCAGCGGATCAGGAATATGCGGTCGAGTGTGAGGAAGAGACCGTTATAGGCGCCCCACAAAACGAAATTCCAGCTTGCGCCGTGCCAGATGCCCGAGAGCAGAAAACAGATCCAGAGATTAACGTAAGTCTGCGCGGCTGAGCCGCGATTGCCGCCGAGCGGCTTGTAGAGATAGTCGCGGATCCAGGTGGTCAGCGAAATATGCCAGCGCCGCCAGAAATCGGTGAGCGAGCGCGCAGTGTAGGGCATGTTGAAGTTCTCGCGGAGCTTGAAGCCCAGCATGCGCGCGAGACCGATCGCCATGTCGGAATAAGCGGAGAAGTCGAAGTAAATCTGGAGCGTGAAGCAAATCACGCCAAGCCATGCCTGGCCGGGCCCGAGTGTTGCGGCATTGGCGCCAAACGCGGCGTCGGCGAACGCGCCGCAGGTGTCGGCAATCAGAAGCTTCTTTGCGATGCCGCGCGCGAAGCGCAAAAACCCTTCCCAGGCGTCGTTCCAGGTAACGGCAGCGGGCTTCGCGATCTGATCCTGCATCTCGTGATATTTGAGGATCGGACCGGCGAGCAGCTTCGGAAACATGAAGACGAAGAGGCAGTAGTCGGAAAAGTTGCGCGCGGGCTTCGAGGTGCCGCGATAGGTATCGACCAGATAGCTGATCTTCTCGAAGACCACGAAGGAGACGCCGATCGGCAGCGCGATTTTCAGAAGCGGCAATTGCGAACCGGAAAACGGCGCAAGCACGGTGTTGAAATTCGCGATCAGGAAGTCGGTGTATTTGTAGAAGACAAGAATGCCGAGGTTGCTTGCAATCCCGAGCGCGAGCCAGAACTTGCGCGAGGTGTCGCGCGTTCCCGGCAGGATCCGTTTCGAGAGAATGTAATCTAGCAGCGAGGAGGCGAGGACGACCGGCACGAACAGCGGCTCGCCCCAGGTATAGAAGGCGATGCTGCCGAGGATCAGCGCCCACTTCTTCGCGGCGGCGCGGTCGTTGAACCAGAGGTAGACGGCGTAGAACGCCGGGAACGCGAACAGCGCGAAAAACGGCTCGTAAAACAGCATGGAAAAAAGCGCCGCGCCCCTCGATTTCTTGCCGGATGATTAGCGGAAGGGGCCGCGCGCGTCCACGAGGCGCTTAGGCTGTCTTCGGTGCCCCCCGTTTCCCACCGAAGAGCATTGCCGCAAGCTGGAACAGACCCGCGACGACGGCGATCGTACCGGCCGCGCCCAGGGAGATTTCGTAGCCCATGGCGAGCGGCAACAGCACCGCGATGGCATAACCGAGGACGCCGCTCGCGAGCGCGAACAGGAGCGAGAGCCAGACCTGCGTCTTCAGATCGTCCGTGAGCATGCGCGCAGTTGCGGGCGGACATACCATCATGGCGACGAGAAGAATTACGCCGACTGCGGAGAGCGAGACGACAGCGGCAAGTGCGGCAAGCGATACGACGAGCGTGCCGATCAGCCGCGGCGAGATGCCGATGGTACGCGCGAAATCCGGATCGAAACTGACAACGCGCAGTTCCTTGAAGAAGATGATCACGACGAACGCGACGACCACGAGGCCGAAGGCGAGGCGTCCGAGCTGCGGCGGCAGGCTCGCGAGCGCGACCGGATTGAAGAGGCTGCTTAGTCCGGTTGCCGCGGGCCAGATCGCGGTTTCGATATTGCCGAACAGAATGTGGTGCACGTCGAAGCTCGTGCGCGCCACACCGCTTTGCTCGAGCAGCAACACGCCGAGCGCGAACATCGCGGTGAACACCGAGCCGAGCGCGGCGGAAGGCTCAATCCGCGCCGCACGGCGGAAGAATTCGACCAGCATTGCGGAAAATAGCGCGGCCGCGAAGGCGCCGGTGAGCATCACCCATGTCGCGGTCGTCCCCGCGATCACGAAGGCAATCACGATGCCGGGCAGCACGACATGGCCCATCGCATCGCCAAGCATGCTCTGGCGCGTGAGGACGAGGAAATTACCGATCAGCGCGCAGACGAGTGCTGCAAGTGTGCCGACCAGCAGCGCAGGCAAATCGATCTGGAGAAATTCCATCATGACGCGCGCCGCACGTGCCGCGCGCCGATGGCGCGGGTGACGATACCGCGCGCGGAGCCGAAGAAGACGCTGATCAGCAAAATCGAAAACGCAACGAGTACGATAACGGCACCGGTCGGTGTATCGGGACTGATCGCCGAGATCGCGGCGCCGAAATAGGCCGAGATCGCGCCGATGGCTGCCGAGATCAACGTCATCCGTCCGGTATGGTCGGTCCAGAATCGCGCAGCGGCTGGCGGAGAAATGAGCAACGCCACGATCAAAACGAGCCCGACGACACGAAGTCCAATGACAACCACAACCAGTACAAGACCGAGCACGGCAAGATCGAGCAGCTTCACAGGGAAGCCGTGCGCGCGGGCGTAATCCGCGTCGAACGAGATTAGCGTCAGTTCCTTGAACAGGAGCGCCACGACAGCGGCGACGATCAGCGAGAAGACCGCGAGCGTGATTGCTTCCTCGCGCAGCATCCCCGCCGTTGCGCCGAGGAGATAAATATCGAGGCCCGCCTGGCCGCCTGTCTTCAACGTCTGGATTACGGTGAGCAGCACGATGCCGAATGCGAAGAAGGTTGCGAGCACCGAAGCAATTGCCGTGTCTTCGGTGAGGCGCGTCCGGTTTGAAATCCATTGAATTGCGAGTGCTGCGAGAACCGCGGTGATCGCAGCACCCGTCATCAGAAAGGGCAGGCTGCGTCCTGAAAAGCCGAGCGCGACGGCTGCGATGAATCCGAGTGCGACACCCGGCAGCGTGGCGTGCGCTACGGCGTCGGCAACGAGCGCACGGCGGCGGAGCATCGCGAATACGCCGACAATGCCGGTCGCGGCACCGAGTGCTGCGGCACCCAACATCACGACAATCGTGTTGTAGCCTGCTTGCAGGAGCAGGATGGACACGAGCGGGTGCAGTCCGGTCATTGGCCGGTCAGCGTGAGCGGCACGCCATAGGTGCGGGCGATGTTGTCCGGCGTGAACGTGGTCGAGACGGGGCCGCTCGCGATCAGCTCGCGGTTGAGCAACACGACATGGTCGAAGATTTCTTTCACGCTGGAAAGATCGTGATGCACGCAGACGACGAGGCTGCCTGCTTCGCGAAGGTTGCGGAATACGCCGGTCATGACGCCTTCGGTCACCGCGTCAACACCAGCAAACGGCTCGTCGAGCAGAAAGAGTTTCGCCTGCTGCGCCAACGCGCGGGCGAGGAAAACGCGTTGCTGCTGACCGCCGGAAAGCGCGCCGATCTGGCGGTCCGCAAATTCGCCGAGGCGCACCATGTTGAGATATTTCCTCGCGCTCGTGCGGTCGGAGGAGCGGACGGGCTTCAGCCAGCCGATCTTGCGGTAAAGCCCCATGGCGACGACATCGGCGGCGGTCGCAGGAAAATCCCAATCGACGCTCGCGCGTTGCGGAACATAAGCGAGCATGTCGCGCCGTTCGGAGACAGGCGCGCCGAAAATCTCCGCGCTTCCGCTCGCCTTGGGAATTAGGCCTAGTAGTGCTTTCAGAAGCGAAGATTTGCCCGCGCCGTTGGGGCCCACAATCGCGACCAGCCCGCGCTCCGGCGCCTCCCAGCTGAAATTATCGAGCGCGACCCGGCCGCCGTATTGAACGGAGAGATTGCGGACTGCGAGCGGCGGAATCGACATGGCTTCCGACGATACGCGGTCGGATGGGAAAGGGGCCAGCACTTCAGCTTCCGGCCTTGAGCTTGCCGTTGAGGCCGCGCGGCGGCGTCTGGCCGCCGAGCGCGCGCGAGATCGTGGTCACGTTATGGTCGAGCATGCCGATCAGCGTGCCCTCGTAGCTGCCCGGTGCGCCCAGCGCATCGGAGAACAGTTCCCCGCCTACGATGACCTGATGATTGCGGGCACGCGCACCTTCGACCAGTGCGCGGATATTGCGCTCCGGCACCGAGCTTTCGACAAAGACAGCACGGATTTTCTTGGAGACGAGCAGTGTCACCAGTTCCTCTATGCGCTTCAGGCCCGCTTCGCTTTCCGTAGATAGACCCTGAATGCCTTCGACTTCGAAACCGTAGGCACGGCCGAAATAGCTGAAAGCGTCATGCGCGGTAACGAGTACACGCGAACCTTCCGGAACGGTTTTCAGGATCTTCGCGGCGTATTCGTCGAGACGCTGAACTTCCGCGATATAGGCCTTCGCGCCGGCGTCGTAGGTTGTGCGCCCTGCGGGATCGCGCGTGATCAGCTCGTCGCGCACCGCTTCGATCACGATGGACCAGAGTTTCGGGTCCATCCAGACATGCGGGTCCTTGCGGTCCTTGTATTCTTCATCGGCAAGCAACTGTGCCGCGGGAATTTTCTCGGCAGCGAACAGCACCGGCTTCGAGCGCGCGAGCGCTTTCAGCGTTTCGTCCAGCTGCGCTTCGAGGTGCAGGCCGTTTGCGATCACGAGATCGGCGGCGCTCAGCCGCGCGATGTCTGCGCGGGTAGGGCGATAGGTGTGGGGATCAACGCCTTCGCCGAGCAGGCTCGTCACCTCGACCCGGTTGCCGCCGACCGCGCGGACGGTGTCAGCGAGCATGGATACAGTCGCCACGACCTTGAGCGGCTTCTGCTGCGCTTGCGCGGGCGACAGAAGGGCGACTGCGAGAGCGGCGGCAAGTAGCGCGGAAAATGCACGAAACACGGTGGTTTCCTTTGCTGCAATTGCGAATTATTTGCAACAAAGTGCGCTCTTGGGCTATCAAAGTCAAGCTTCCTGCGAATCATTCGCAAGAATGATCGAACCCTTCAGAACTTAAAAAGCCGGCGCTTTTTCAAGCGCCGGCTTTCTTTTGGATCGGGAGTATCTGCTTACGAGCCGTAGTGGATCGTGCAGCCATAAGCGCGGGTCGAGGGGTTCGGCACCGGCTTGTTCGAGACCAACGCAGTAAGCGTCTCGCGCACATAGTTCACTGCCTTGGGAAGCGAGTCCGCGCGGTAGGACGGGATGCTGTCGATCCCGCCTTTGTAAACGAGCGTACCCTTTTCATCGATCACATACATATGCGGCGTGGTCTGCGCGCCGTAGAGCGAGCCGACTTTGCCGTCCGGATCGAGCAGGACGTTGGTCGGCACGGCGTTGCGTTCCGCATTCACTTTGATTGCCGCAGGTCCTTCGAGGAAACCCTGCTTGCCCGGCGGCGAGGAAATGATCTGCAGCCACACGATACCTTGCGCGGTCGCATCTTTCTGCGTCGCCTGCATGTTGTTTGCGCCGTAATGCATCCGCACATAGGGGCATTCGTGATTGGTCCATTCAAGCACGACAATCTTGCCGCGCAGCGATTTCAGATCGACGGTTTTGCCGTCCGCGGTGCGGGCGGTGAAGTTCGGCGCTTCCTTGCCGATGTCGGGCGAGGCGGCGGCGGGAAGTACGAGAGCCGTGGCGAGTGCGGCCGTGGCGATCAGTTTCTTGATCATGGCTTTTCTCCCTTTCGTTAGTTTTCGACGCGGGCAGTCTTCGACTGTACGATTTCACGCAAGACAATTTCGGGTGTCAGGATTTGCGGCAGCACCACCGGCTGCGCGGATGCGCCGGCGGGATAATAGACGTAAAGCGGCACGCCGTTGCGGCCGAACCTTGCGAGCATCTGCGTGATCGCGGGATCGCGATGTGTCCAGTCGCCCTTGAGGTAAGCGATGTTTGCCGCTTCAAAGGCGGAAATCACGTTCGCGCGTTCGAGCGCCACGCGTTCGTTCACGAGGCAGGTGATGCACCAGGCGGCTGTGAGATTGATGAACACCGGGCGGCCTTGCGCGCGTAATTCTTCCAGCCGCGTCGGCGTGAAGGCTTCATAGCGCGCATTCGCACGGACGGTTTGCTCCGGCGCAGTAGCGTCTTTTACGAAATAGACGCCGAGCGCGAGCGCGGCGGCAATCGAAGCCAACGAAAACGAGTAGGTAAGCGCGCGCCAGTTCTTGCCGGAGGATGCAAGGAGCCAAGCGCCGAATGCGATCAGCAACATGCCGCAGAGGGCAGCGGCGACTGCGTTTGCACCGGCCTGTTGCGCGAGCACCCAGACGAGCCAGATCGCGGTCGCATACATGGGGAAGGCGAGAAGCTGTTTCAGCCGCTCCATCCACGGACCCGGCCGCGGCAGGTAGCGCAGCAGCGAGGGCCAATAGCAGAGCAGGAGATATGGCAGCGCGAGCCCGAAGCCGAGCGCAAAGAAGATCGCAAGCAGGATCGGCGCGGGCTGGCTCACGGCAAAGCCGAGTGCCGTACCCATGAAGGGCGCGGTGCAAGGCGTCGCGACGATCGCGGCAAGCCCGCCCATGAGAAAGCTCATGGCGTAGCCTTCGTTGCTGCCGAAGGCGCCGAAGCGAGACATCGAATTGCCGAAGGAAATCAAACCGGACTGGCTCAAGCCGACCGCGAACATCAGGTAAGCGAGCAAAAGCACGAACAGCGGCGATTGAAACTGAAAGCCCCAGCCAAACTCAGTACCGCCCGCTTTGAACACAAGCACAATGCCCGCAATCACGCCGAAGAAGGCGAGCACGCCCAGCGTATAGGCGATGCCATGCAAGTGACGGCGGTGGCGGCTGACGCGCGTGTGGTTCACAAGCGCGAGCACCTTGATCGACAACACGGGAAAAACGCAGGGCATCAGGTTCAGAATGATGCCACCGAGTAGCGCGAAGAGGAGTGCGGTGGCAAAACCGATTTCCTGCATCGCGAAATTGTTTTGCGAGGTGAGCGTGCCTGTCAGCGGCGCTTCGACCGCGTAAGCCTGCTGCACGGTTTTGCCGCCGCTCTTCTCGTCAAGGACAAGCACGCCGCGCAAAGTCTGCGGCACTTTCGATTCATAGGGCTCGAGCGTGAGCAAGAGTTTGCCGTCTTCGGCGGACATCGGCTGGTTGGCCGCATGTTTGATCACGCCCCAGTCGGACGCGAAGAAATGCGCGTTCGCGATCTTGTCGCGCGAAATATCGGAAGAGGCGGCGGTAAGTTCGATCTTGCTGTTCTTTACGCTTGCGGTGAACGGCCACGCATTCTCCACGGGGAGTTTCATGCGCGCGGATTCGATCGCGCGGATGCTGATGCCGGTTGAAAATCCCTTCGCAACGACCGGCAGCGAAAGCTCGAGCGTCACCTGCTCGGGAATGCAAATTTCTTCGCAGACAAGCCAGTCGACGACGGCGCGGATCGGGAATGCTTCTCCAGCGGGAAGTGTGTCCGGCAGCTTGATCCTCGTGAGCAGCGTGACTTCGTCTTCGTAGCCGTAATTCGCAACGGGACCGATCATCAGGCGCTTCGGTGCAGGCCACAGGATTTCGCCGGCACTTGCGCCTTGCGAAAGCGTCCAAGCGATCGCAGTCGCGGTCCCCGCATCGCCGGAGTTCTGCCAATAGGTGTGCCACTTCGGCTTGATCAGCTTGTGAATGCCGACGGTGATGGTAGCGCCCGCTTCGACGGAGCGGGCGTCGGTGACAAGCCGCGCGGTAACATGTTCGGTCTTCGCAATGTCCGCTGCCTGCGCGGAAAAGGCCGCGCAAAACAAAATCGCGGTGAGCAGGGTTGCTGTGGCGTGGTGTGACAGTTTCATTCTGTGCGGGATATGCCGTTCTTTTTCTGAAGACGAGACTACGCCAGTAGCGTCTCAATTGGGCGAAAGATCAGCGGCCGCGAATCTGCATCAGCGCAAGTGGGCAATGGCCCCGTGGTTTAGCCGAATGGGCAGTACATTGGAGTGGGCAGCTATGCTGCCCACCGTTCGGTCGCGCAACATATTGGTATTATTAGTTATTAATGTTGGGCAATAGGCCCACTATTC
>Ga0247762_1000244_pt1 | contig 19937 bp, 15 predicted proteins | sample UWRJL081202R4_FD_181016 | JGI IMG/M metagenome (GOLD analysis project Ga0247762, IMG submission 181016) | Plant litter microbial communities from Arlington Agricultural Research Station in Wisconsin, United States - UWRJ-L081-202R-4 | ecosystem: Environmental > Terrestrial > Plant litter >...
CGCAGGAGCGGAGACCGGCGGTCTTACCGGCTGTGCGGGCGCTCGTGCTGGAGCCACTGCGGGTGCGGCGGCGACAGGTCTCGGTGCTTGCACAGGGGCAAGAAGGTTCGCAAACTCCGGACGCGGCTCTCCACGACGATAGAGATCATAGACACCCAGGTCGCGGAGGTAATCAACGTACGCGCGCAGGCGTTCTGTGGTCTCAGGTGTCATGCAGTTACTGCCATTCTAGACGGTGAGCGGCAGCCCCACACGTTTCGGCTCAGGAATGCCGAAGCTGACGTGTCCCGATCGAATCTCGTCCTGTGCCACACGGCAGGCCTTGATGGAGCGGGAGACGATGAGAGGCGACGCCCCGGATTGAAGCTGGCGTGCACGGCGGGCAGCGCCCTTGACGAGGCTGTATTTATTTTGCAGAGAATCCTTCGGGGTCGTCATGTGCGTTTCCCTTCAGTGGCTCAAATTGTCTTGCGGATGATTAAATTTACCGCAAGCCTCCGTCCGGGAAAAGTTCTTTTTCGACGATTATCGAACAATGTCCGATGTCAGGCTTATGCACCGGTGAAGCTGACCAGCGCCTGCGTGAGCCGAATGGAAGCTCCGGAGGTACGGCATGATGCCGCCAGAAGAGGTAGGTCATCTTCAATTACATCGCGCTCGGTAAGCACAATGGCCTTCAATTCAGCGACGGCGACATCGAGCACGTCATTCACAATGGCGTAGTCGTACTCTGCGATGTACTTGAGTTCGCTGGCCGCCTGCGCCAGTCGGCGCTGGATAACTTCTTCGTCCGTCATGTGTTCGGCGGCGGAGCGATTGCGCAGTCGCTGCTCCAGCACCTGTGGAGAGGGCGGCATGATGAAGATCGAGACTGCTTCGGGAACGCGTCCCATCACCTGCATCGCCCCCTGAACGTCGATGTCCAAAAGAAGGTCGCGGCCGTGCTCCGCTGCGAGAGTAAGCGCGGAGCGCGCGGTACCGTAGTAGTTACCGAAGACGCTGGCATGCTCCAGAAACTCATCCGCTTCGATCATGCCTTCGAAGATTTCGCGCGTGGTGAAGCGATACTCGCGCCCGTCTTCTTCTGACCCGCGCGGAGAGCGCGTCGTGTAGGAGACGGAGAAGTCCAGTCCCTCCACGAGAGAGCGAAGCTGTGACACCAGCGTGGATTTACCTGAGCCCGAGGGCGCCGAGATGATGAAGAGTATGCCGGCCATGAGTGGATACGTATGAGTGTATACGGGCAATGCGCCCTATTCGAGGTTCTGAACCTGCTCGCGCGCACGTTCGATCTCGGATTTCACGTCGAGCGCGCGTTCCGTAATGCGAAGACTCTGCGCGGATCCGCCTGTTTTGGAAAGAAGCGTGTTGGCTTCACGGTTGAACTCCTGCAGAAGAAAGTCGAGCCGCTTGCCCACTTCTCCGCCCGCGTCGAGCATCTGGAGAAAGTGATCGACGTGTGCGTCCAGCCGGACCATCTCCTCATCCACATCGCCGCGTTCGGCCAGCAGGGCGGCCTCTGTGAGAACGCGCTCCTCGCTGATGGGCGTATCCGCCAAGAGGGCGCGAAGGCGTTCGCGAAGTACCTCGGCCATCTGCGGCGCCGTCTCTGCGCGGAGCTTGCGGACTTCCGTGACAGCGTCGCGGATGCGACTCATCTCGGCGCGAAGCTCGGCGACGAGCGCAGCGCCTTCGTTCTCGCGCATTCGGTTAAGATCTTCGAGAAGCTGCGGCACCAGCGCCATGACCGCCGTTTGCAGGGCAGCCATATCGTCCGAACCGGTGGGTGCGTCCGCGGAGAGAGCGCCGGGGACACGGAGGATGGCGTTCAGATCGGGAGAGACGTTCAGGCGCAGTTCGCTTGCGGCGGTCTGAAAGGCTTCATAGTGCGCGCGCACGACAGGCATGTTCACCTGCACGTTCGTGCGGGAGGAGCGATCGAGCTGCACGGTGATTTCCACATGGCCGCGACGGACATGCTCCTTCAGCGCGCGCCGGAGATTCATCTCCAGGGCGTCGCAGCCCGAGGGGAGACGAAGGTGCGGGTCGAGAAAACGATGATTGACGCTCTTGGCCGAAATGGAAAATCCAAGTTGTTCCGACGCGCTGCCGGTCGCCGTGGCGAAGCCGGTCATGGAACGAACTGCGAGACTCATGCGATTCCTTCCGGGATTGGTTCTGGTACTTCTGTGGAACGTGGTTCATCCGCAAATTGCATCTCGTAGAGGCGTCGGTAGAGCCCGCCGGCTGCGATCAGTTCTGCGTGCGAACCGAGCTCTACGATCTTTCCTTTTTCGATCACGGCGATCCGATTGGCGCGGCGAACCGTCGCCAGGCGATGCGCCACCACGAAGACCGTGCGGCCCTCCATCAGGTTCGAGAGAGCAGCCTGCACGAGCGATTCGCTTTCAGTGTCGAGCGCTGAAGTCGCTTCATCGAGAACCAGAATCGGCGCGTTCTTGAGCACCGCGCGGGCAATGGCAAGACGCTGGCGCTCGCCACCGGAGAGGCGGAAGCCTTTTTCGCCGATCACTGTGTCGTAGCCGCTGGGAAGATTCTCGATGAAGTCGTGCGCCAGGGCGATCTTTGCGGCCTGCTGTACACGTTCTAGCGGAACGTCGGGCTGACCGTAGGCGATGTTGTTGCGCACCGTGTCGTTGAAGAGGACCGTATCCTGCGTGACCTTGCCGATAAGCTTGCGCACACTGTCGAGGGTGAGGTCACGGATGTCGTGACCGTCGAAAGTAATGCGTCCGGCTGTGACGTCGAAGAAGCGCGGAATGAGTTTGACGAGCGTGGACTTGCCCGCGCCGCTTGGACCCACGAGCGCAAGCACTTCACCACGCGGAACGACGAGATCGATCTCCGAGAGAACAAGCTTTTCTTCCGCATCGTCGTCCTCCTGATAGCTGAAGCCGACGTGATCGAAGACGATGGTCTCTTTGAACTCTTTGAGGACGTGAGCGTTCTTCTTCTCCGGCACTTCGTCCTGAGCGTCGAGGAACTTAAAGATGTCTTCGCTCGCACCGAGCGCCTGCTGAAAGCTGTTGTAGAAGAGGGCGAATTTGCGCACAGGATCGTAGAGCGAGAAGACGGCAAAGAGAAACGCTATGAAAGATCCAGCAGTCATCTCATGGGCGACAATCCGCAGACGTCCGACCCAGAGCAGGAGAGCGATGGCGATCGCACCGATCGCATCCATCAGTGGAGATGAGATGGCCTGGACGCTGACCGATTTGAGGTTGGCACGGAAGAGGCGTCGTGCCGCCGTGCGGAAGCGAGTCATCTCCCAGCGCTCCATGCCGAAGGCCTTCACGATGCGGTTGCCCGTGATGGTTTCATGCAGGATGTTCTGGATCTCTGCGAGCTTGTCCTGTCCGCTGCGAGTCGTCTGGCGCACGCGACGGCCGATCCGCCGCGCCGAGAAGATGATGACGGGAACGAAAAGCAGAAGGATCCACGCCATGCGGCCACCGACGATCACTGCGACCGTGACCATAAAAATGAAGGTGAAGATCTGCTGGAGAAACTCACTCAACACACTCGACATCGCCACCTGGACACGCTCGATGTCATTGATGAGTGTGGAGAGCAAAGAACCGGTGCTATGTTTCTGGAAAAATGAGACCGACCGGCGCAGTACCGCGTTGTAGAGGTCGTTGCGAAGATCCGTAATCATGCCGAAACCGGCATAGTTCACAAGATACGTTCCGACGTAGTCGCAAACTCCCTTAATCACAGCGGAGATCACCAGCGCAAACGCAACAACTGTCCAGGCATTGTGGAAGTGGTGCGGAATAAAATACTGCAGATCAATATGCCAATGTGTTCGCGGAACGTCGTAGACCAGGACACGGTCGGGCGCAGTGTCCGGCGAGAGGACGTTGTCAAAGATCGGTTTGACCAGAAGAATCCGGAACGCCGCCAGCGCCCCCACAACCGCCATCAATACGACGGACAACAGAGAAAAGAGCAGGTAGGGGCGGAGATAGGAGAGCAGGCGCAGGATGCGTCTCATCGCGCGGACTCGCTCTCTTGGCAGATCGACACAAGGTTCATTCTAACGGTTTACGCCCCGCTATGCTTTTTTTGCGCTCTCCAGACGGGGCATATCGCGGTGCGTAATGTTCGCCCGATAGTCGTGAGCGGCGAGGCGTTTTTTCATCTCCTCCGCAATGGCCACCGAACGGTGTTGCCCACCGGTACAACCGAAGGCCACAGTAAGGTAGCTCTTCCCTTCCTTCACGTAATGCGGCAGAAGAAAGAGCAAGAGCTGTTCGACGCGTTCCAGAAACTCTTTCGTCTGCGGAAAGTTCATTACGTATTCAGCCACACGGGCATCCTGCCCGGTGAGCGGGCGAAACTCGGGGATGAAGTGAGGATTGGGAAGAAAGCGTACGTCGAAGACCAGGTCGGAGTCTGTGGGAACGCCATTCTTGAAACCAAAGCTTGTCGTGGAGATCAGCAGGCCACGGTCCTGATCGCCACGCTCGAACTGCTGAATAATATGCGCACGGAGTTCGTGGACGTTAAATTTGCTGGTGTCGATCAGAAGATCGGCCACGTTACGGACTGGGTCGAGCCGCTTTCGCTCGGAGCGAATAGAACGGATGACCGTCTCTCCCCGGCCCAGCGGATGCGGCCGGCGTGTCTCCGAGTAGCGTCGAACCAGAACGTCGTCCGAGGCTTCAAGATAAACCACCGTCGTCGGGAGAACCTTGCGCACCTGCTTCAGGATGGAGGGAAACCGCTCGATAAGACCTTCGCGAATGTCGACGCCGATGGCCGCACGGCGGATCTCCCTGGAACCACGAACGAGGTCGGCGAAGCGTGGGATGAGTTCCAGGGGGAGATTGTCAACGGAATAAAAACCGAGATCTTCAAAGGCCTTGAGGGCGGAGAGCTTGCCCGCACCGGAGATGCCGGTGAGGACTACTAGTTCACGCGGTTGATCGAGAATGGGCGGAGGAGCCTTGCGTTGGGCTCCGGGTCTGGACTCGCGGCCAGACGAGGAAGAACGCCGCACCCCGGAGTGCTTCTTCGGGGATGCGGCGCTCTTTGTGTCAGTCTTCTTCACGATCTTCGCGGCTTTGTTCGCCATGCGGAGATGCTAGCACTACCGCGTCGCGGAAAACTATGCGGACTCTGCCAGAACATCGCCCGTCTGCAGACGTACAGAGCCTTCCGCGTTCTGCACGGGATGACGGCGTAGGGTTGTGGCTTTTTTGCTGACCTTTGTTACCTGCTTCTCCACCTTGTCGAGGGCATCATGCAGGGCCTGCTCCATCTCCTTGGCCTCACAACTCGCCGTGAACTCTGAATGTAGCTTGCACTGGATATTCACTTCGGCGATCTTTCTGAACTTGTCTTCGCTCAGGATCACGTGCGCGGTACAGTTGCTTCCGATAATCGTTTCGATCCGATCTAAACCGGTCTGGGCTTGGGCGCGAAGTTTCGGGTAGATGGTGAACTGTCTGCCGGTGAATTCAATCTGCATTGCGACCTCTTTCTTTCAGGACCGTTGTTCTGGCCCCGGGTTAGTCAGTAGGATGCGGCCTGCCGGAGATGGGTGGCAGGTCAGATATGTCATCTTAGTCCCGTTTTCGTCTTCGATGTGTGCTGGGGATCTGCATATCTTCGCGATACTTCGCAACGGTGCGGCGGGTCACGCGAATTCCCTGCCGATTGAGCTCCGCAGTCAGATGATCGTCGGTGAGTGGCTTACGAGGATCTTCCTCTTCAATTAGCTTTTTGACCTTCTTTTTCAGAAGGAGCAGAGGCAGATCGCCACCCTCGGGGCCGTTGACCCCTTCACTGAAGAAAAAGCGAAGTTCGTAGACGCCCTGCGCGGTGTGGACGTATTTATTCGCCACGGCACGACTCACAGTGGAAGGATGGACGCCGATCTCTTCGGCGACCTCTTTGATCATCATGGGACGAAGACCGTCAACGCCACGCTCAAGAAACTCCTGTTGCCGACGGACGATGACATCGCAAGTACGAACGATGGTGTTCTTGCGCTGCTCGATATTACGGAGGAGTTGGATCGCGGAACGGTAACGCTCCTTCACGTAGTCCTTCACATCTTTTTCCGTCGTCTTGGTGCGGAGCATCTTGCGATATCCGGCATTGAGCCGAAGCGCGGGCAGATCCTCTTCGTTCATCACGACAACGTACTCTTCACCGCGTTTCACAAACGCGACATCGGGCTCGATCAACCTGGTTTCGAACTGGTTATACCGTTGTCCCGGACGAGGATCGAGCGTGCGAATAAAGGCGATCGCCTGCTCGACGATCTCCTGTTGCGAGCGCAGGAGGCGAACGATCTCACGTGTATCGCGGTTTTCGAGAAGAGCGATGTGGTTCTCAACAATCGCGATGGCTGTGCAGACCACCCGAAGCCGGGCGCGCAGCATATCGACTTCAACATCTGGCTCATCGTCCGTGTCGCGTTCCGGCGTGGCTCCGAAGTCCTCCAGAGCATCCAGCAGTTGCTTGCGTGACGCACACGCCTGCAGAAGAAGGCACTCGCGCAGATCGCGCGCGCCTACACCGAGGGGATCCAGTTCGTGAACGACGGCGAGGGCCCGCTGCCTTAGTTCGGTGGGCGTTTCCGGAGAAAAGACCTCGTCCTGTGAAGCCGTGAGGTAGCCATTGTCATCGAGATTTCCCAAGATAGATTCCACGGCTTCGCGAAGCTCCGGCGCAAGGGTGAGCGAACCCACCTGCCAGAGGAGATGGTCGCTCAGGGTGGTGGGAGTGGAGAGAAAATTTTCAAACGAAGGTTTGTCGAACTCCTCAAAATTAGAGGAGGTCGCACGGAAGCCGGGGTCGAGGTAATCCTGGAAGTAGCTGCCGAAATCAATCTCGTCGAAGGGATCTTTCTCCGTTTCGGTCTTCTGCTGTGCGATTTCTTCAGCAGAGCGTTCGCGATCCCCTTCACGACCGGAGATCTCGTCCAGCGTGTGCGAACTTTCTTCAATCTCTTCAAGTACCGGATTTTCAATGATTTCTGCGTTGATCATCTCCTTAAGCTCCAGTTTGTTCAGCGCGAGCACGCTGACCATCTGGACCAGCCCAGGTGTGAGGACCTGGCGCTGCGAGACTTTAAGGTTCATTTTTGGCCGGAGATTCAAGCTCAGCGGATTCCTCTCATGCACGTGAATAGCCAACGCACATGAGCGTAGTCTACATCCGCTACGCTAAGCAACGGATCTCGTTTGCAAGATGAACAAAAGGCGAGGTTTCTTTTCCGGCACTTTATTGCCGATTCCGGAGATCTAAAGAGAAAAGTTTTCACCGAGGTAGAGCCGCTTCACTTCGGGATCGCGGCCAAGCTCGCCAGGACTTCCGTGGCGGAAGATCCGTCCCTCATTGATAATGTAGGCGCGATCGGTCACGCTCAGCGTTTCGCGCACATTGTGGTCTGTAATGAGCACCCCGATCCCGTTTGCTTTGAGGGAGAAGATGATCTGCTGCAGATCCAGGATAGCGATGGGGTCGATGCCGGAAAAGGGCTCGTCGAGCAGGATAAACGAGGGCTCGATGGCCAGGCAGCGCGCAATCTCGACGCGACGTCGCTCGCCACCGGAGAGGGCATAACCGCGCGTCTTGCGAATGTGCCCGAGGTTGAGTTGCTCGATGAGCCGTTCGGTGCGGACCTTACGGGCCTCCCAGGGAATCTGTTGAGTTTCGAGGACGGCGAGGATGTTCTCTTCGACGGTGAGTTTGCGAAAAACGGAAGGCTCCTGCGGCAAATAGCTGATGCCGTGATTGCGTGCGCGCAGGTACATGGGCAGACGCGAGATATCGCTCTCGTCGATCAGGATGCGCCCCAGGTCAGGCTTCACCAGGCCCACGATCATGTAAAAGCTTGTGGTTTTCCCTGCGCCATTGGGGCCGAGAAGGCCGACGACCTCTCCCTGCTCGATGTGCAGGCTCACGCCCCGGACCACCTGGCGGCCGCCATAGGTCTTCGTGATTTCTTCGGTAGAAAGCCTCTTCATCAATCTTGTGGATCGCCTGTCAGCGCTTGACGCGCGTCTCTGCCCGGACCCGTTTTCCGGAAGCCGCAACGATTACGACGCTATCATCGCCAGCGTGGAAGAGCAACGAAGCACCTGTAACCTGGCCGCGCTGCAGGTCGCTGATGTGGGGAGGCGCATCCGGTGTGCCGGTGAGAACGAAATCCCCTTCGGCTACGTCGTAGGTCAGGCGCGAACCCGTTCCTGTGCGCCCTGCCTGCTGAAGACGAACTGCTCCCTCAGCGACAATATGATCGACCGCACCCCCCATCAACATGGGGCCACCTCGCGAGGCCGTCTTATCGGCAGTAGGCCTCATGGTGGCTGTCACAAGATCGGAGACGATCACGCCGTCGCCATTCTGTACACGGGCCCCGCCACTGAAGAGGGCGGTGGGTTGCGGCATGTCGCCGCGGTAGAGGAGATCGGAAGCAACGATCCTGGTGACGGCACCAGTAGCCGGCCGTGGATTGGCTGCCGTGGAGGACCTGGCCGGACCACTGTTCTGCTGGTTGAGAAGCGAAGTGCGGACTGAATTTTTCGCGTCCATGTGGTCGCTGTGCGCGTGCAGAGTCTGCGTCTTCTGGTCAAGATCGATCACAGGGGCTTCCACCATGGACGATCCCTGCCAGAGCCGTGCATTGCCGCCGTTGCTTCCGAAGAAGCTGGCGGAGGAGGCTGCGTGATGAAACTGTGCGCTGCCCGCCAGCACGTGCATGGGATCTTTTTCTGGATCGGAGGTATAGCTTCCCTTGACGTTGCCTGTGGCGTCAGCATCGCCAGAGGCACGATTGAGGCCGATGCGATCGGCCATAATGTTGGTGCCGCCGCTGTCGATACGCGGCGAGCCGGTCAGGACGACGCGGTCGGTGGCTCCGTCAAACTCCGCGCGTGCCGCAGTGGCGTGACTCTCCGTAGCTGCGGGCCCAACGGAGGCCAATTTCGGCTTCTTCCCAGACGCGGGCATCTGACGATCGAGGATGACGACGTTCCCTGTCTGCACTGCGGATTCGAGCGGCACCTCCTGCTTTGTAGGTTTCTTTGCTCCTGCGTTCGCGGGAGGGGTCTTAGAGGGCGCGTTCAGATACGCGTCGAGATGATCCGAAGTGCTCTTCCTCAGACCACCGTCGGCGAGCGCCTGCTCCATCGCCGTGTGGCCCTCTCCGGTGAGGTGCGTGATGTGGGCGAGCTTGCCTTCTCCGTCCACATCGGCCACGAGCGTGTCCGCAGAAAGCAGAGTCGAAGCAGGTCCACTTCCCTTCGGGGCTACGAGAGGAGTAGTCGAAACGTGCGCCGCGCCGGTGGCTCGGATCTGACGCAAGGAGGCTGGCCCCTTCCCCGTCGAGACGAAGTGGAGGTTCACCTGCTCTGCGGAGACGGTGCGTTTTTCGACTGCGGACGTCTCATTGCCGCGCACATTGCCGGAGAGATCCGCTGCCTCGGCTCTGCCAAACTTGTTGAACCTGACCTCTACCGCGCGCGACTCGCTGGCTGCGGTGTCGCTGGTGTAGCGCACACCGTCCGTCATCTTCAGCAGTTGAGGCTGATTCTCTTCCGACAGATTCGTCTCCGCGTGGGGTGTCTCGATGCGGCTGCCATCCTGTCCAATCATTATTACGTGACCCTCGGCGCGTACATGCTGCGGAGATCCGTTCTCACGAAGATCGAGGAATACATTGTCCGCCGTCAGGTTGCGCTCCGGCGAGCGGTAGTGTGCGACGTTGAAGACGGCCTTGTGCTGTATGCGGTCGAGTTCGGCACGATTGGCGAAGACCTCCGCCGACTCACTCCCGGGCCGTGTGGATCGCAGCTTCACATCTTTACGCAGAATCAGCACACCCGTATCGGCGTCATAGTCGGCGCCCTTTGCGTCGCCGTTCACGCCGTTGGCATGGAAATCGAGCGCCTCATCGGTCGCCGCTACGCCAAGTTTTTGCAGATAGACCAGACCGCTGGTGCGGACGTGGATCACATCGTAATCCTTCAATTCGTCCTGCGTGGTTGCCCGGCGCGCAGCGGCGACAGCGGCGTGCGGGTCGGTCGCTCCAGGTGCCTGGAGATCGATATGTACCTCGCCTACGGCGCGAATGACGCCGTTGGGTTGGTCGTACTCAAACTCACTGCCGTAGATGCGGTCAGTTCGTTCTTTGTGCTGCTCATCCTCCGTCCGGCCATAAAGAATGATGACCACGTCGTGCAAAGTGGTTTTGCCGTCGTGGCGCTGGACGGCCTTCGCCGCGTGGATGGTAAAGATGGTCTTCCCCTTCGCCGACTGCGACCAGGTAACACCATTGCTCTCCGACGAAACATCGATTCCGAGCTGCTTGGGAAGACGTGTGAGAAAGCGATGGGCACGATACTTGGCGTATCCGAAGACCGCGCCGATGAGGACGACCACAACGAGCGCGATCCCCACCAGCCACCGTCGCACTCGCTCGATCGTTACCTGCATCGTCTCCTATCTTCTCATCCTGCTATCGCCTGGCTGAAGATTTCCGCCTCTGCGGAGCATCTAAATTGGATCTATGGCCGATCAACTGTACCTTAGCCTCTGGTTTCCTAACTTCCGCACGGACGCCCTTCCGGACAAGCTCGTCTGCGTTCTGCAGCAGTTCGCCCGCGTCTCCGGCGATCAGCGCGTCTCTGTGGCGACGGTGACGCCGCTGGGATGGAGCGAATCTCCTGTCTTCCAGCGCATCTTCGTCAATGACGAGCGTTCGCAGCCGAGCGAAGACTCGCTTGCCCGGAACGCTGTGGCCGAAGCGACCGAGAATGGCCACGACGATATGGCCTTCGAGTTCGAAGTAAAGTGGGAGCTCTGGCAACCGGAGGCGGCAGGCGAAGATTTTGAAGCTACCTGGCGTCTGGCCCCGTGGACGGTCAAGGTCATCGGCTTTGGACCGGAGTTCGACGACGGCAGCTACGAGCAGAACGGCCACATCCGCGTGGACTTTGGCCTGGATACGCCCTGGGTGCTCGAGGACCAAGATCTGGACAAGTCTGCGGCGGAGCGCATTCAGCAGAACGTGGAAAAGCTGCTCGCCTTCACGCTTTCGGTGGAGAAGCACTGCGGCATCTCCTCGCGGCTGCTCTGGACGGAGTCCGGCGAACCGCTGGCGGAGAAGCTGATCGCAAGGCTGCAGCGGCTGAACTAGTGGATCGGATTCCATTCGCTCTAACCTCGCGCGAATGGAATCCTCCGCAAAACGATCTGCCGGTTTACGGATTGGTTGGGGTCTGTGGGATGCCGGCAGCAGAAGTGCCAGGCGCCAGAAGAAAGTTGACTCCGTTCACAGTACCGTTGCCGAGGACACGGTTGTATCCCTTGGGGGTCGTGGTGAAGAGGCCGTTTTCTCCGGGAATGCCGGTATTAAAGACACCTTTCAGAGTTCCAGCATTCTGTGCAGCGGCGAGGCCGTAGATGTAGTAATTCTCGTTCCCTATGCGGTGGCCGAATCTCTGGACAAGCAGTGCTGTGAGACCAGCAAACGCGGGGGCCGAGGCACTGGTGCCAATCACCCCAATGGTTGTTCCGCCGAAGATCAAGACATCAGAGCTGTCGCTGGGTTTGCAGTCGTCCCCGGCGACCGGGCAACCTCCCATGTGTAAAGAGATATCGGGAACGGTGCGATAGACATCGTTCCCCGTGGACACCAGGAATTGATACAAGGGCTTTTTGAAGTCTGTGCTGTTTCCACCACCGGAGCCCCAAAGAGTCCCCGTAGCCGAAGTAAAGTTGAAGGTGTCAGAGGGGAGATGATTTGCAAACGCCTGCTCACTCACATAAGCCGAATTGAGATTGGTGCCGTCTCCGCTGAACGTAGTGGTGAGGTTAGTTCCACCCACAGCGGTGACGTGTGGGCTGCTGGCGGGAATGAGGGTGCTGGGAAGGTAGCTGCCGCAAGGCGCGGGTGTAGTGGGATCCAGACAGGCCACGGGGAGAGCCGGCACCGCGCCCTGATCTCCTGAAGCCGCGATGAAGGTTATGCCCTGGGCATTGCCTTGCGCGAAAAGATCGTCGTATTCCTGGGGGATGTTCGTACGGTCGATACCGTCGTTGTAAGGTGCTGTGTAGGTAATTTCAGGAGAACCAAAAGACATGCTGACGACATCCGCCCTGTTGTCCGTGACGATCTGATCGAGCGCGGAAAGGATGCTTTCATCAGTCAAAGCAGCCGCATTATAGAAGAGGATGTTGGCTCCAGGTGCCATGCCTCCACTCTGCTCTAGGTCCAGATTCGATTCGAAAGAGTTGAGGGAGATACCCGATCCTCCGTCGACTTTGATTTCGGTGATGGAGGGCGTCGGCAGCTTTTCGTGTCCAAAGTAGGTATCCATATCCGCCGGAACGAACTCCCCTGCAAGCAGAATGGCGAGCGTCACACCTTTACCGGAAAGAGCCTGGACACTAGGAAAACTGTATGCCTGTTTGAGATCGGTAAACCAGTAAGGTCCGACCCCGCTGGTGCGGTTTTCAGGCTTCAGAGCGCCAAGTGTGTGTGACTGAGTTCTGAGTTGCGCAAGGCTGGAAAGACCGACAACCACCGCATGCACCTCGGCGGCCGACGAGGGAAGCAGCATGGAGTTGGTCGCCGCAACGATCGATTGACCGCTTTGCAGCTTGCCGCGCATGAGCGTAGTCGCAAAGGAACGTTCCACGGCAGCGGCATTGCCGGTGAGATGGAAATGGCGAGGAGATACCTGCGTTACTTTAATACCAAGTTGCGATAGCTGCTGCTTGATACGAGCAGTCTGGTTTTCACCCAGCTCAAAGCGCTGATGAAACTGCTGCGGCGTAAGCCATTTCTGATAGATCGGAGAAGAGGGATCGTGTAACTGCCCAAGCAGGCTTTCCAGTTCGTCGCGATGCTGCAATGGAAGATACAGATCGAAGCTGACTGCGTCTGAAGCTTCGGCACGCGCGGAGAATATCGCTTTCTCTGCTGCCACGGCGCTTCCAAAAGGAAGTACGGAAGACAAAAAGACAAAGCTGCCAACGGCAAGCTTATAGACAATACGATGCGAATTCATAGGTATCAAAGCCTCGAGAACGAAATTTAGGAGGAGCCCGTCGATCACAACGCAGAGAGAGTTCAAGTGCACTCGGACTGAGCGATGGTTTTCCAGAGACCGGCACAAGAACTGTCCGCCCGGTCCGCAGGAAGTCACGAAAGTTATCCCTCTTACGCAAGAGGACTTTGAAGTCAGCACGATTTCTTTGGGAGAAATCATGCCTGGCGTAAGAAACACGCGAGCCCTTTATCTATTCCCGATGGCGGACGGATGCTATCAACAACTTAAATCCGGACGTTGGGGAATTCCCATTCTGCTGCGTGTTGCCTTTGCATCGCGACGAGAGTCTCATCGATCCGGGAAAGGTCTGCAAATCACTGGCGAAAAGGCTGGGCGAAGATTACAACAATCACAGTGATGATTGCGGAAGCGACAGAGTTTCGGGGTGCCGCGCGGGGCGGCGTAAGACTCCTCCTCCGACTTGAGGGTCTGGCTGTCTTTTTGGCGTCTCTTGTCTTCTACAAGATGGTGCACGGGCACTGGGGAACGTTTGCGCTTCTTTTTCTCGCTCCCGATCTCGCCTTTCTGTTCTATGCGGTGCGCCGCAGCCTGGGAACCATTGCTTACAACGCAGCTCATAGCTATGTTCTGCCGATAGCCTTACTTTGCGCGGGCACGCTTCACAGCGCGTTGCTTCCATACGCTTTGGTCTGGACGGCACACATCGGCTTTGACCGTACCCTGGGCTATGGTCTGAAGTACAAGACCGATTTTGGAGACACGCACCTGGGGAGACTCGGGAAGGCCGCCTCGGAAAAAGTTTAACCGGCGGTCACGATCTCCGAAAAATCGGCGATCTTGGAGAAGTCCGCAAGGACACGCTGCAGCAGACCTAGGCGGGCGCGGCGGATTCTTTCATCCTCCGCCATCACCATGACCGAATCGAAGAAGGCATCGACGTGCGGACGCAGCGTGGCGATGGCTTCAAGCGCGTGCACGTACTCCTGCTTCCGTCGAAGACCGTCGACCCAGGCTGCAAGGCGTCCTGCTTCCTCCGCGAGCTTGCGCTCCGTAGGTTCGGTGAGGAACTCCTTGCCTGCGGCCAAGGGAACGGATTCGCCCTTCGCTTTTGCCTGGCTGAGGATATTGGCCATGCGCTTGAAGGCGGCAGCGATGGCGAGAAAGTCCTCCGAGTCGCGCGCTGCCGTGACCGCCTCTGCCCTGGCGAGAGCATCGGAAACATCCTCCGCACCTGCGGCGAGAACTGCCTTCACCACGTCGTAGGCCTGCCCCTTGGCTTCGCGAAGATAGAACTCCACCCGCTCTGCGAAGAAGCCCTTCACCTTGCTGCAGGTCTCAGAATCCGCGGTGGCGAGCGTTGAAATCTCCGAAAGTGTGATCGGCAGCTTCGCCTCGCCCAGCATACGGACGATGCCGTTCGCGGCACGGCGCAAGGCGAAGGGATCCTTGGAACCCGTTGGCTCCAGACCGAGGGCAAACATACCACCGATGGTATCTGCCTTGTCCGCGATGGAGAGGAGAATGCCTTCCGTGGAGCGTGGGAGTTCGTCTTCCATGGAGGTCGGTTTGTACTGGTCGTAGATGGCGATGGACGCAGCTTCAGAGACACCCTGTGCGCGAGCGTACAGCCCGCCGACGATGCCCTGCAGCTCGGTGAACTCCTTCACAAGTTCGCTCGTGAGATCGGTCTTCGCGAGAAGAACGGCTTCGTCGAGCGCCTTCGCGTCAACAGAGATCTTGCGGTCGACGAGGATGGCTTCGAGCGAAGCAGCGAGCGCGCGAACACGCTCGGTCTTGGCGAAGTAGCTGCCGAGGTCTTTCTGGAAGGTAACGTTCTTGAGCTTGTCCACTCGTTCGACGAGCGTCTGTTTCTGGTCGTAATCCCAGAAGAAGCGCGCATCGTTGAAGCGAGCGCGCAGAACGCGTTCGTTACCGTGGCGGATGATATGTTCGCCCGCTTCGTTCGCCTGCGTGTTCAAAACCGTCAGGAAGTAGGGAGCAAGCTTGCCGCTCTTGTCTTCCACCGCGAAGTACTTTTGGTGGTCGCGCATGACAGTGACGAGCACTTCTTCCGGCAGGGTGAGATACTCCTCTTCAAACTTGCCGAGAAGAACGGTCGGCCATTCGGTGAGGTGCGTGACGGCGTCGACAAGAGCGTGATCTTCTCGCCAGCGTGTGTCCTCAACGGTGCGCATGACGTGGTCGAGCGCCTTGCGGATCTTATAACGGCGGTCTTCGATGTGCGGCAGCACCTTGGCCGCTTCGAGACGTTCGCGATACTGGCCCGGGTGTTCGACGACTACGGGCTCCGCACCATGCAGAACGCGATGGCCGCGCGTCGTGTTGCCCGCGGTCTTCCCCGCCCATGCGACCGGGACGATCTGGTCATCGAGCAGGGCGAGCAGCCACTGCAGCGGACGAACGAAGCGCTCCGGCTTTCCGGCGCGCCAGTACATGTTCTTCGCCCAATAGATCGAGGCGATCTCTTTAGGCAGAAGCTCCGCAATCACATCGCTGGCAGAGCGGCCCGCGCGATGTACATCCGCGCCAAGGTACTCGCCCTTCGCGTTCGTGACGGTCTTCAAATCGTCGAGCGAAACGCCCGCTTTCTTTGCGAAGGCCTCGGCTGCGGCGGTGGGAACGCCGTCTTTGTACGCAACCTTGGTTGATGGGCCGACGAGTTCTTCCATCACATCGGGCTGTTGGGTTCTCACTCCGCCCACAAGTACGGCTAACCTGCGCGGCGTGGAGAAGCTTTCGAATCCAGCACCTTCTTCCAATAGACGTTCGCGTCCCAACAAATCCATGGTGCGACGTGCGAGTTCCGCTTCGGCGCTTGCCAGCATGCGCGCGGGAACCTCTTCCAGACCGATCTCAAATAAAAATTCTGCCATTACGATGCCTGCTCTGTTGTGGCCTGTGATGCGACCGCGTTCTGTTGCGCGACGTAGGCCTTCGCTACACCGACGACCAGCGTACGGATACGTGCCATCACGCCCACGCGCTCGGTGACGGAGATCGCTCCGCGCGCATCCAGAAGATTGAAGAGGTGCGAACATTTGAGTGCGAGTTCGTATGCCCCGAGAACCGGAAAGCGACGCTGTTGCTTGATGTCCGTCATCTCGGCGATGTCCTTGGCGCCTTCAATGAGGGCGAGGCACTCGGCTTCGTACGAGTTGAGTTTGTCCCAGAGTTTGGGGACGTCCGCGTAGTCGAAGCTGTACGCCGAGAGCTGCTCTTCTTCGTACATGCGGATCTCGCCGTACGTGGTCTGCTTGCCGGTGTCAGGTTCGACAGCCCAGACGATGTCATAGATGGAATCGAGGTCCTGCAGAAACTGTGCGATGCGTTCGAGGCCATAGGTGATCTCGCCGCAGATCGGGTCGAGATCCATGCCTCCGCACTGCTGGAAGTAGGTGAACTGTGTGATCTCCTGGCCATCCAGCATGACCTGCCAACCGACGCCCCAGGCGCCACCCACGGGCCACTCCCAATTGTCTTCTTCAAACTTGATATCGTGCTCTTCCAGCACGATCCCGATCGCCTTCAGGCTTTCGAGGTAGAGCTCCTGCACATTGGCTGGTGGCGGTTTGAGAATCACCTGTAGCTGCGTGTGCTTGTAGAGCCGATTTGGATTTTCGCCGTAACGACCATCCGCGGGGCGGCGCGAGGGCTGCGCGTAGGCGATGCGTACAGGCTTGGGACCGAGGACGCGGAGGAAGGTGTCCGGGGACATGGTACCGGCACCGACTTCGACGTCATACGGCTGCTGTACGACGCAGCCCTGCGCGGCCCAGAACTGCTGGAGCCTGAACAGGAGTTCCTGAAATGTGAGGGATACTTTTCGCTCTGCTACTGCCGCCATGCGTCTGCCCGCTGCTCTCCCGAGGAATCCTTTGATTCTACAAGAGACTGACCACGTGTTCCGTCAGGCACTTCGTTGTAAACGCCGAACGAGCGCCCTCTTAGAGATCCAAGTCAAAGTTGCAAGAGTGCTCAGGATTATCCACGGCTTTAAGAAAATCCACCATGACCAAGAAAATGCTTCCCAAATGCGCCCTTCCCTGGAGAGGTGAATGTACCAATGAAGAAGTGCCGCGTATCCCTTCGTCAGTAATACGAAAAGGCTTCCTAAAACAAAAACAAATAGAGGAGCTAACAAGATAGAGAGCAGGAGCCGGACGGAAACCAATAGGTATTTCATCAGACTCCTGCTAAACCGTTATGCCGTTAACGAGGGAGGAGCCACCGCAGGATCCGCACCGAGCTCCTTGTTAGGTGCGGCACCGAGCGTGAAGACAAGGTGCGCGCCGTTGGCGATCTCCGTGTGCTTGACCCATAGGCGATCGAGCGGCTTTCCGTTGAGCGTGACCGACTGGATGTATGCGTCGTCGGCCGAGGTGCGCTTCGCTTCGATGACCAACTCACGACCTCCGCCCACACGAACACTGGCACGGTTGAAGCGAGGAGCCGTCAGAACATATGTCGCACTGACGGGATCGACGGCGTAGAGGCCAAGGGCCGCCATAACGTACCAGGCCGACATCTGTCCGCAGTCCTCGTTGCCTGAGAGACCGTCGAGATCGTTGTGGTACAGCGTGTCGAGAACTTCCTTCACGCGCTGCTGCGTCTTCCACGGCTGTCCGGCGTAGACGTAGAGGAAGAGAATGTGATGGCTGGGCTCGTTGCCATGCACATACTGGCCAATGAAGCCGGTCATGTCGGAGACGTTCTCGTTGCTTACGCCGGGCTCCTGCGCGAAGAGATCGTCGAGCTTCTTCAGGTAGGCTTCGCGTCCACCGAAGAGGTCTATGTAGCCCTTCACGTCATGCTGCACGCCGAAGGTGGACTGCCAGGCGTTCGACTCCGTGTAGTCGCGATGCTCCTTCGTGTGCCCGGTTGCCTTGGGGTTGAACGGCATGGCCCACTTGCCGTCGGTCATCTTGGCGCGGAGGAACTGAGTTTCCGGATCGAAGAGGTGGCGGTAGTTCTTGGAGCGCTCGCGCTGGATGGCGGCGTCATCGCTGCGACCGACGGCATCGGCGACGTGAGCGCAGGCCCAGTCGTTGTAGTCGTACTCGATGAGCTTGCTAACCGACTCGCCGTGCTTGTCGGCGGGGATGTAGCCGAGCTTGCGGTAGTCTGCAAGGCCCATGTAATCCTCGTCCATGTTGCGCTTGCGCATCTGCTTGTAGGCGCGGTTCCAGTCGATGCCGGGGAACTTCTTCACGCAGGCTTCGGCCATGACGCTGGCGGAGTGATAACCCGTCATGCAGAAAGTCTCGCCGCCCTGCAGCGGCCAGACGGGCATACCGCCCGGACTCTCCTCTGCCATGCGCACGAGACAGTTCACGAGGTGCGGAACGCGCTCCTGCTGCCACAGCGTGAACGAAGGATGGAGGGCGCGGAAGGTATCCCACAGCGAATAAGTGCTGTAGTTATGCTGTCCGGCTTCTACATCGTGCACCTTCTGATCCATGCCGCGATACTGGCCGTTGACGTCATCGGCGAGCGTGGGCGCGCACATCATGTGGTAAAGCGCGGTATAGAAGATCTTCTTGTCGTTCTCGTTGTCTGTGTCGATCGTCATCTTCGACAACTCACGCGCCCATGTCTGCTTGGCGCGCAGACGCGTCTGGTCGAAGGCCCATCCCGGCTGCTCTTTTTTGAGATTCAGCATGGCGTTTTCTGCGGAGACCATCGAGATACCGACCTTGACGAGGATCTTTTCGCTGACGGCGGTCTTATAGTGCACGACAGCGTGCAGCATCTTGCCCTTCACTTCCGTGCCGCTCTGCTTCTCCTTGTTGGAGTAGAGATCCGCGCTGGCGAATGGCTTGGAGAATTGCATGGCGAAGTAGATCTGCCGTGTGGGAGCCCAGTTGTGGATGACACGGCCACCGGTGATCGTGTCCATACCGACGATCTTCATCTCGGCGCTGCCAACCGTCTTCTCCGGATTGTTTGCGGAGTGGAAGAGATCCAGAACGAAGTGAGAAGCATCATTTGCCGGGAACGTATAGCGATGGAAGCCGGTGCGATCGGTCGTCGTCAGCTCGGCCTTGATGCCGGGCGTTTCCAGCATGACGGAGTAGTAGCCGGGCTCCAGAACTTCAGTGCCGTGGGAGAAGCGGGAACGGTAGCCCTCTTCGGGATTCTCGCGCGATCCCGGCTCCAGCTTGACCTCGCCAACGCGGGGCACCAGGAGGATGTCCAGGAGATCGTTCGCACCTGTACCGCTGAGGTGTGTGTGGCTGAAACCCATGATCGACGTATCCGTGGTGTAGTAACCGGAGCACCAGTCCCAGCCTTCGGTATAAGTATCCGGACTAAGCTGCACGGCTCCAAACGGAACGGTGGCGCCGGGGAAGGTGTGGCCATGGCCACCGGTTCCGATGGCGAGGTTGACCCACTTCGTCACATCGCCTGCCGGCATGGACGCACTCTTTGCAGCCTTACGAACGGTGGCAGATTGCGCCAGTGCCTGGTGGCCTGCCGCGAGAGAAACAAGTCCGAGAAAGTCCCGTCGATTAAACAAGTGTTTACCGCTCCTGAAATCTTTGTTGCGTATTGAAGTTTCACGCATAATCGCTCATAGTATGCGCCTTTGGACGAACCCTGCGCTAGCTGCCGCCCGCTACTGTGCTGGTGAAGATGATTGGTTGCGCGCCCGCCAGAGTGCTCCCAGCACCGGGTCCACGGGTTGCGGAAGTACCTGAATGTCGGGGTCCGACGCGTGAAGCGCATCCGCCATCGCGTCGCGCAGCATGTGGACATGGCCCATGATGCTTCCCGCAACTGCAACGCGCATGACACCGCTGGGCACGCCGGTCGCCTCTTCTTCCCAGCGACGCAGACGGTCCATCACAACGAGTGCCA
>Ga0247762_1000245_pt1 | contig 19843 bp, 13 predicted proteins | sample UWRJL081202R4_FD_181016 | JGI IMG/M metagenome (GOLD analysis project Ga0247762, IMG submission 181016) | Plant litter microbial communities from Arlington Agricultural Research Station in Wisconsin, United States - UWRJ-L081-202R-4 | ecosystem: Environmental > Terrestrial > Plant litter >...
CGGTCTGCATCGCCGCCGTAGAGACTGCCTTCGTAGGCGGCTTTGAGCGAGTCGGGACCTTGTTTGGCATTGACCGCTTTGAAGCGGGTTATCAGCGCTTCCGTGTGGGTGCTGTCTATGGCTTCGGCCAGCTCGAGGTGTACTTCAGGCGGAAGCTTGCCGCTGGCGTATGCCGTGAGCAGTTGCTCCAGCACCGGGCGCGTGTTTTCCAGCGGCAGTGTGCCGAGCGTTATCAGGGCGGCTTGTTTCTCTTCCGGTGTCTTTGTGTGTATCACATCGCTCAGCAAATTTACCATCAGGTCTTTCGGGATGTTCGTTTTGCCCAGCAGGTCCAGGCCGGTTACGCGTACACTCTTCTCTTTGTCGGCCAGGGCTGTTTTGATGGCATTGCCGATCTCCGGTGATTCGAGCGCGGCCAGTGATTTCAGCGCCTCTGCTCTTACGGCAGGCTCCGGATCGCTCTTCAGGCGTGTGAGTAACGCAGTGGCAGCTTTGTCGATCCTGAGTTTACCAGTTGCTTTTACAGCAGCAAGGCGAACGGTAGCATCTTTGTCGGAGGTAAGCGATATAAGTGATTCGGTTGCTGCACTCTTTACTGCGGCAGGGTCGCGTGTTATCTCGCCGCGGTAACGACCGTCAACGCGATCTACTACCGAAGGTTTGGGCCATGTGCTGATGGTGGCAATCGCTTCGGCGCGCATCGCCGCGGGTATGCCGGTGCGTGAGGCATAGTGTACCAGGTTCTGCAGGGCTTTGTCTGTACCGGCGCGCAGGTTGGCATTTATCGCACGGCGTATAAGGGCCTCGTTGGTGAAGCGTGTGGTCGTTAGAATATCGCCGAGCGCGGGCAGGGCGGGTTCTATCGAGAGGTCGTCGTTTATCGCGCGGGCTGTTTCGGTTACTACAAATTCATCTGCATCGTTCAGGAAGACGGAGATGTCAGCTGCTTTCATCCGGCGCATGGCTACTACGGCGGCTATCCGCAAGGCGCGTGATGTGTCCGTGGCAAGCGCTTTTACCGGCTCGGTCTTGCCGATGCGGGCCAGTGCTAAGCTGCCCGCGTGACGGATGTATGCGTCCTCGTCGTTGTTGGTGCGGAGTAACGCGATGATAGGGGCTATGGCAGGCTCATAGGCTATCCGGCCGAGGGCTTCGGCGGCAAAGAAGCGGGCGCGGCTATAGTCATCCTGCAATAGTGGTATAAGGGCAGCCCCGGCATCTTTATAACGAACGTCGCCGATCCATTTGGCAGCCTGGGCGCGGATCTCCGGATCGCTGTCTTTCAGTAGAGGTACGAGTACGGAGGCATTCTTTATATCCTGTCGGGCAAGCTGGCTTATGCCCCAAATGGCATTTACACGTGCCAGTTGGTTTGCGGTTTGCGCTATGCTTTTCTGGAAGGTCTCCAGGCCTGCGTTACCACGCGTAGCCAATTCGAACTGTGCTTTCTGGCGTACGCGCATGTCCGGGCTCTTAAGGTGTTCGCCGAGCGTATTTTCATCGTATTTGGTGAAGTCGTCGGCGAGCAGAGTTTGGATCTGTTTGCGTTCGGCAGTCAGGCCTTCCTTGCCGTCGAGCTTCCAGATGCGGCCGTGGTCTTTGGTGCCCCAGCCGTCTATCCAGTCCGCCAGGTACATTGCGCCATCGGGACCGAAGTCTATGCCGGTGGCCAGCACGTTGCCAAGTATTTTTTGAGTTTCAGCAAGCTCGAATGTCGCGCCTTTGGGTTTGAGCTTAAAGGCGTGGATACCGGAGCGCGCGGGGTTACCGACAAACTCGCCTACAAAGAATGTATTCTTCCATTCCGGACCGAGCGCTGTACCAGGATTGTAAAGCATGCCGGTAGGCCCGTTTACATAGTTGGATATACAGGGCAGTATATACGCGGCCTGTCCTTCAAAGCGTGGCTTATACATCTTCTCATTCATCCAGACTTTGTAGGTATTGTTGTCGGGGTCGCGGTATTTGCCGAACTGCCAGTTGATACGCCAGCCCGTGTCGGAGCCATCGACTACGTATACGAGGCGTTCGTTCTCGCCGGGGTGATCGCCGTCGTTATCAACACTGATGAAATTGCCGTATTCATCGAATACAAACTCGTGCATATTACGGTTGCCATAGGCGAAGACTTCGAAGTCACTGCCGTCGGGATTTGAGCGGACAATGACGCCGCTGTTGGGATGCTCATATTTCTTGCCATCCGGGCCGACGCCGTTAAAGCCGATGTCGCCGATCTGCCAGTATAGTTTTCCTTCGGGGCCGACCTCCAGGCCTGACATGCCGTGACCGCTGAAGCCCACGTGTATGCCATAGCCGTGCGATATGGACGTTTTCGTATCGGCTAGTCCATCACCATTAGTGTCTTGTACCCGCCACATGTCGGGGCCGATGCCTACGAACAGGTCATCGCCATGTTTTAATACAGCTCCGGCGGCGTCGGTTACTTCGTCATTGAAGTCGTTCACCATACGTTGCGAGAGATCGGCCACACCGTCGCCGTCGGTATCTTCAAGGCGGTATACCTGTTCTTTCTCAACGGTCATGTCTTTCCAGTCGTGCGAACCGTCGTGGTTGAGATCTGCCAGCCAGGTGTTGTTGGCGCTGTTAGCGGGGGCGAGCACGCTGTGCAGGAAGGCACGTTTGTCATTTATGTCTTTTAGCGCGATAGATCGCAGTTCCCAATCCTGGTGGCCGCGTATATCGAACTCCGAATTTTTCTGACGGATCGTGCGCGTATAGTATAGTTTGCCATAATCGTCTACATCGATCGACACAGGGTCGGCAACCAGCGAATCCACACCCCATACTTTTAACGTAAGGCCATCGGCCAGTTGAGGAGTTACCACGGCTTCTATGCTTTTGGCCGTGGTTGCAGCTTCGCTGGGGTCGAGCTTGTGAATCTGCTTATCTGCCGGACCACTGTCTTTACAGGCAACCATGCAGAAAATCAGCATGAGTGTAAAGGCGGGAATTAGGGTTGGGGTGCGACTTTGGTCTTTTAGAGATGCTATAGTGCGCAGGGCACCTTTGGAGACGAGCTTGTTTTTCATCGGTTTTTCAGGATTGCCCGATAATATAATAAAATGATCGTGTTTATATATACGGGTGTTGCCTGTTCCGGCCATATCTTTTCAGCGGTGGTAAAAAGGCGTGTTGGCAGGCCGTGTCTATATGCAGTCCCAGCTATAATAATTGTGGTCGTGATCGAGCGAAAAGCCTGTGGCCGGATATAATGCGTTGCCGATGGTGTTTGAACGTGCTGTTTCCAGCATAAGCCCGGCAGCGCCGGTTTCGCGGGTGAGTTGTTTCGCCCGGTCGATCAGCGCCACGGAAATGCGTCTGCCGCGGAATGCCGGCGTGATATACAGGTCATTAAGCAGCCAGAGCCGCTTCGTGCGCACGGAAGAGAACAATGGATATAGCTGTACGAAACCCGCGAGGTGTTCATGCTCTACTTCGGCTACAAATATTTCGGCGTCGTTGCAGATGATCCGCTGCGCTATAAAATCATGCGCGCGTGGCATGTCGCCAGGCTGGTTGTAAAATATGCGGTATTCGTCGAACAGGGCTGCGGTCTGCGGCAGGTCGGCAAGGGTAGCTTTTCGGATAATCATTCGGATTCAAATTGATATAGTCGTGAGGTTATTTTTTAATGCTTCTCTTTACGAAATCAGCGCTTACCCATTTCACATTACCCTCACTGCTGTAGAAGAACCATGCGTCGTCCGGAGTGAAGTATGCGCAGTATTCGCGCGAAGGTGTGTTGAATGTGCTGCCGAGATTTGACGCCGCTTGCCAGGCATCGTTCTGTCGTTGGGCCGCGTAAAGATCGCCCTTGCCGTAAGTGTCCGCACGATTCGGTGATGTAAAGATGATGAGGTCCTCACCGACGGATATGCACGGATCGTATTCGGACTTTGCGGTGTTTATAGCAGGGCCGAGGTTTGCAGGGGCTGTGTACTCGTTGTTGGTGAGCCGGCTCATATAAAGATCTTCCTCGCCATAACCTCCCGTGCGCGATGAGGCAAAGTATAGGTTGCCGTTTCGCGCAAACGATATGTAGTATTCCGCGCTGTCGGAGTTTAGATCATCAGGCCGCAGTGGAGTAGACCACCTGCCGTTTTCTATCGATGATGCGAACCAGATGTCGTAGTCGCGCGTAGTGTCGTGTGTGTGTTTGGGACGGTTGGAAATAAAATATAGTTTTCCGTCAGGGGCAAAAGTAGGATCGGCGTCCGAGAAGCCTGGTATGGATAGCCCTGCATCGCTTGCTTCTGTCCAGCCATCGTCAGTATAATGTGTTACATATATAATGGATCGCTTTTGTATCGACCGGGTAAAGTAAAATGATTTTCCATCGGGCGAGAATGCTGCATTGAAATCCAGAGAGTCCGTTGAGACTATGCCCGGTAGAAATGTGGTAGGTACAGTATCGGGTAGGGGTTGGGGATAGGCTATGCCGGTGGCTGCCGGGCCACTACAGTTGTAAATGGCACAGGCAGCGGTGGCAACGCCGGCGATGAGCGATAACAGCCGGAGTATAGACATACACGATTTACCTGATACGGTGTGATGTGTTTGTATAATTCCACTCCCAGGAGCGTCCGTTGTCGGCAGAGAAGGCCTGGCTCCATACGGGGTTATCGGGATCGGTCTTGTCCCACTTGAAAACCATCAGAATAGGTTTACCCTGGAAGGTGTCTTTGGCATAGAACATGCCCACGCTTCCTTCGAAGGAGCCCACTACGGGCGGATCCAGCACGGCTACATCGCTGGCCACCCAATACAGGCTCCATAATTTGGTCTTTGGATTGAACAGGCGTAGCGTAAGGCCTTCATAAGGTTTGCCGTCGAAGTTGGTGCGATAGAAGTCCAGGTTGCCGACGCCGTGCAGTATAGTACCGAGGTTTTCGTCGCTCGACTGGAAGGTCGTCCATTCGGTGCAGCCGTTAAGCCTTGTCTTTAGTTTTTTGTTATCCATAGTCCACTTGCCTGCGAGGAAGTCGAAGTCTTTCGCAGACGATGTGGCCGATGGTGTTACGACCAGCTCGCCGGTGGAATTGATGCTGGCGTTTACCAGCTTGTCCGTGTGCGTGATGAGCGATTGGGCGCTTGCGGGCAGCGTGTACAGCGCCAGAACGATTACCAGGATGATAAGGAGTTTCATAGATTGGTTTTGTTGGGTTGACTAATGCAATATTAGCGTACCTTTGCATCCGTGTTTGGATACAGTTTTTAACTTTTTCACGGGTGCAGATATGATCCCCATCTTACACCAGTCCGGTAAGCTTTTGTACGAGCAGGTTTATGAGTTTTACCGCGAGGCTATTCTGCACAAGCGGTTGCCTTATAATTACAGGCTGCCTTCACACCGCACGCTTGCGCGCGAGCTGGGTATAGGTATTAATACCATTTTGCGGGCATACGAGCAGTTGATCCACGAAGGCTACGTGCGAAATGAAAACCGGAAAGGCCTCTTTGTTGCCCGCATCGATAGCGGCGACTGGCAGGTCAGGCCAACGCGCGCAACGGAGCAGGCTTCGGCCCCGAAGAAAAAGCCAAAAGCTGTCGTTGAGTTCAAGCTCACCGACCAGATCGTCGACGAACGGAGCTTTCCGTTAAAAGAATGGCGTAAATGTACCAACCTGGCGCTGGACAATATGACGTTTCAGTACGAGAGCGCCGAAGCATCAGATCCGCTGAAGGAACAGCTTATACGCTACCTATACGATTATCGCGGTGTCGTTACAACTCCCGACCGGCTGCTTATCGGTTCCGGTACGAATGCGCTTCTGTTCTGGCTGGCATTCGTGTTGCGCAAAACACATTCGCGTATTGCCTTTGAGGAGCCGGGTTATCATCGCCCGCGCGCGCTTTTCTCCGAGCTGGATTATAGCACAAAGGCCGTAGCTGTCAATGCCGATGGGCTAGATGTGCAGCAACTCAAACGTGTAAAGGCAGATCTTCTCTACCTCACGCCTTCGCACCAGTTTCCCACCGGGGGCGCCATTCCCGTTGGCAACCGCGTACAGATCCTGACGTGGGCCCGGAAAAACAAAGCGTATATTATCGAAGACGACTTCGACAGTGAGTTTCGTTATAAGACGCGGCTCATGCCTTCACTGCAGGGACTCGATACATATAACACCGTTATCTACACCGGTACGTTCTCCAACGCGCTTATGCCTTCGCTGCGCGTAGCCTACATGGTTCTGCCCGCGAGCTTCCCGGTGGACTATGCCGGATATATGTATCTCACCAATACAGTGCCGTATATCACCCGCAGAACGCTTGCATACTTTATCGAAAAGGGATATTGGGAGCGACACCTGAAGCGTATGCGCAAAGTATACCACGAAAAGTATGAAGCGTGTATAGCGGCGTTACGCAAGCTGCCTGCCGGCGATATCACGTTCAATGACAATCCATCGGGGCTGAATATTCTGCTGGGTGTACATACCCGCAGCAGCGAGCGCGAGCTTCTTGAGCAGGCAACCCGGCAGGGCATTGTTATTCGTCCGGCCAGTGTGTTCTATGCGGAAGCCTCTAACCGCCCGAAGCACCCCGAGGTTCTTTTCGAGTTCAGCGCGCTCCCGTTGCAGGCGATAGAGCGTGTTGTAAAGAAATTGCATACGGCCTGGTTCTCATAACCGCTTTTTGATGACGGCTATAAAAGCGGAAGCCCAGACAAATTAATGTCCGGGCCTCCTGTAGAACGTGGCTCTTGTTACGTTGTCATTACCAGATCTTGATACGATCTTCGGGTTTCTTATATAGCTTGTCGCCAGGCTGTATATTGAAGGCCTTGTACCAGGCATCCATGTTCACCGGCGCACCGATGGTACGGTACTCTGCCGGTGAGTGAGGGTCGGTGATGATCAGCTGCGCGGCCGTTTCACTGAGAATGTTGCTGCGCCATACCTGTGCCCATGCAAGGAAGAAACGCTGATCGGGTGTAAAGCCGTCGATCTTTGTGTTTGATTTTCCTTGCGGCGTCATTTTGAAGGCTTCGTAAGCAGCGTTAAGGCCGCCGAGGTCGCCGATGTTTTCACCCATTGTCAGCTTGCCGTTTACGTGGAGGCTGTCGAGCACAGTGTAAGAGTCGAACTGCTCTTGCAGCTTCTTGGCTTTTTCCTTGAAGCGTGTAAGGTCTTCAGGAGTCCACCAGTTGCGCAGTGTACCGTCTTTGTCGTACTGGCTTCCGGAGTCATCGAAACCGTGAGAGATTTCGTGACCGATTACCGCGCCAATAGCGCCATAGTTGAATGCATCATCAGCATCGGCGCGGAAGAACGGATACTGTAATATACCGGCCGGGAATACGATCTCGTTGTTTACCGGGTTGTAGTATGCGTTTACAGTAGGAGGCGTCATGTTAAAACGCGTCTTGTCTACCGGCTTGCCGAGTTGGCTCACCATGTCGGCATACGCCCACTTCTGTGAGTTTCGTAAGTTTTGGAAGAAGGTTTTGCTGGTGATCTCCAGGCCATCGTAAGTCTTCCACTTCGAAGGGTAGCCGATCTTGGGACTAAAGGCGTGGAGCTTGTCGAGGGCTTTCTGTTTCGTTACATCGCTCATCCAGTCGAGGTTCTTGATGCGGATCTCGTATGCCTTTACCAGGTTCTTGATCATTTCGTCCATGCGGGCTTTAGCAGCCGGCTTGAAATGTTTCTCCACATACAGTTGTCCGAGCAACTCGCCGATGGTTCCGTCGGTCAGGTTGGAAACGCGCTGCCAGCGGGGTGTTTGTACTTTCTGGCCGGTCAGCACCTGGCTGTAGGTAAAGTTAGCATCCACAAACGGCTTGCTCAGGTAAGGAGCAGCGCCGCGAAGGATGTTCCATTGTAAGTATACCTGCCAGTCGGCAACAGGCGTACTCTTCAGTAGGCTGTCGGCTACGGCGAAGAAGTGTGGTGAATTTACCAGGATGCTGTCGGGGCCGGCCGCATTGAGCTTCTTGAACATGGCAGGCCAGTTGAAATCAGGATTTGTTTTGCTGAAGTCGGCAGTGGCAAACTTGTTGTAAGTCTTGTAAGGGTCGCGCATTTCCACGCGGCTCATTTGCGCTTTTGCGAGAACTTTTTCAAGCTTGAAAACGGTCTCTGCTTTTTGTTGCGCAGCGGCATCAGCGTCGCCGGCAAGTTTGAAGAGGGTCGTTACATAGCTTGTAAACGCTGCCTGGATCTTCTGCGTGCGCGCATCGCTTTTCAGGTAGTAGTCGCGGTCGGGCATCGAGGTTCCGCCTTGCGAGATCTGAACGGCCATTACTTGCGGATGTTTACGATCCTGTCCCACAAAGAAGCCGAACAGCGGGTTGCCGAGGCCGTTTACGCGCTGGTAGGCGATCTCGTCCAGCACGGCGCTTGTGTTTTGCACAGCACCTGCGCGCGCGTAGTCGGGCTGCACCGGTGTAAAGCCGGCTTTTTCAACGGCAAGGCTATCCATACCGGCAGCGTAGAAATCTCCTACACGTCTTTTAACAGAGCCTGCAGTTGCTTTCTTATCGGCGGCGGCATCTTCGAGTATTGAGCGAACGGCTTTGATGTTGAAGTCGCGCAGAATGTTGAAGGCACCCCAGCGGGTCTCTTTAGCGGGTACGGGATTTTTCTGAAGCCAGATACCGCCCGCGTATTTCATGAAGTCGTCACCGGGTTTAGTGGTCACGTCCATGTTTGTAGGGTCCAGCAGTTTTGCTTTTGATGCTTCCTGTTGCGCTGAAACGGAGGCGCTTACCAGTACAGCGATGAGTACCAGGAATGGTATGCGGCAGTTTTTATGACTGCCTCGTTTGGGTACGTATTGCATAGGTTAAATGAGATATAAAGTTGAAGATAGTTCAATTGGGGGAATGAACGGAGTTTATTATGCAGGTGGTTTACGGGGTTGGAGACCGGTGTTAAACCCACGCCTCGGGGTCCGCCGGCGCGTATTACCGGCGGGAGGGAGTTAGCGCAATGGAATTTCCCGCTCTACCTGAATCTGGTCCAGGAAGTGTATATCGTGCGAGATTACCAGCAGTGTACCGGCATAATCCCGGATCGCGGCGGTCAGGATTTCGATGTTTTGGAGATCGAGGTTGTTGGTCGGTTCGTCAAGGATGATAATGTCTGGGGCGTTTTGGCTGATGGTGAGGCAGCAGAGCAGGAGCCTCATTTTTTCGCCGCCGCTGAGAGTCTTGCATAAATTATCCCAGTATTCTTTCGTGAACAGGAAGCGGTTCAGGCGGGTCTTCACCTCGTGTTCCTGGAGGTTTGATGTGTTGAAGTGCTGGGCTTGCTCATACACCGTGAGCTGGTTGTTGATCAGCGAATAGTCCTGGTCTATGTAGATAGAGCTTGCGTTGGCGTGGGTCACGGTTCCCTGCCGGGGCTGCAGTTCGTCACGGATGATGCGGACGAGGGTTGTTTTACCAGAGCCGTTGGACCCTCTTATCACGACACGCTCGCCGCTGGTAATGGATAGGGACAAAGGTTGCTGCCAAAGCGGCGTATCCTCGTAGCTGTAGTTGATCGCGTCGGCAGTGAATAATACTTTGCCGCGGTGCAGCGAGGCATCGTTGAGGTTGAGCTTCATCTTGTCAGTCGCGGGAAGCTCTTTGCGGAGCTGCTGCAGGCTGTTCATTATAGCTTCCGTCTTTTCGGCATGGGCGTCTTTAATGCGGGCAGTGCTTTTTTCGGCGTTGTTGCGGAATGTATTCATCGATATGGTGGGCAGCCCGGCCTTTTCCTGTTTTTTCTTGCCTCGGGCATCCAGCTTTTGTTTGCGCTCCATCGATTCGCGTTCGGTTTCTCGTGCTTTGCGCAATGCCTTTTCCGTGCTCTTTACGTCTTGTTCCAGCGCATTTTCCTCTATCGTTTTTTGTTCGCGGTAAAAGTCATAGTTGCCGCCGTACAGCGTGATGCCTTGTTTGTTCAGTTCGTATGTGGCGTTAACCAGGTTCAGCAAGGTACGGTCATGACTTACCACCACCAGGGTACACGTGGTAGATCTTATAAAAGCATAGAGCAGCTCGCGGCTGGCGGCGTCGAGGTGATTACTCGGCTCATCGAGGAGTACGAGCGCGGGGCTGTGGATATCGGTAGCGGCGAGAAACACCTTAGTCTTTTGACCGCCACTGAGCGAGGACATGGAGCGATCGAGATCCATGTCTTCCAGCTTCCAGTTGACAAGCGCTTGTTGGCAGCGTTCTTCCAGCATCCAGTCGTCGTTGAGGATCGCGAGATTCTCTTCAGTGCCCAGGCCGTTGAGAACATCGTGTAGTGCCCTGAGCTTACCTTCGACTCCCAGCGCCTGCGCTATCGTGAGGTGATTGAATTGGCCGGTATGCTGGGGTACATAGAACGGTTGCCCGGCGGTCGCCACGGTACCGCTGGAAGGCGTAAGCTGGCCGGCCATTATTTTGAGCAATGTAGATTTGCCGGCGCCGTTGTTGCCGATAAGGGCAACTTTATCGCCGGTGTTGATAGTGAGATCGAGGGCATCAAATACCCGGTCTCCATTGGCATGGATATAGGATAGACAATTAAGCGTAAGCATAATTTCTTTCTGGTGAAAAATGAAAAAAGGAGGAATGAACCACTCGCAGTCCCGATAACCCGGGATCAGCACGAGGCCTCTTTTAAACCGATGGAAAGAAATCTAAAGACTACACGGACGTGTTTTTGTGTTGATGACAGTGCAAATATAAAAACTCTTTGCGGAAGATTATACGTTGCGATGACGGAAATGTTACATCCACGCTGCGCCGCCTTCTCTGCCTGTTGGCAAAGAAGGCGGGTGAAGCGCTGCCGAAAATGGATTTTAATAAAAGAACTGCTCCAGCACGATCCGGCCATCTCTTACTTCATAGAGCATAACCTGGTTGATGGTGATCCGTCCATGCGGTCGCACAGTAATGTCTTTCTCCCTGCCGACCACGAAATGGTTGCCGGCTACGATAGGGGCAGTAGTGCGAAGGCTATGAACCGCTTCTATCCGGCTTACAAAGTCTTCACCCTTTTTACGAACGGCCGCTTTGCCCTCGGCGTATCCGAAATAGGGCGAACCTTCAGGGTCGATGCTTTTAACATCGTCCGAAAAGAACTCATCCTGAATATCGAACCATTTCTCCTGTAAGGCGAGTTCGTGGAAGCGGTCTGCCACTTCCTGCGTGGTCATTGTCTTTTCCTGTGTTGTTGTCATAACTCTATTTTGGATTATTGAATTGCCATCAGAACAAAAGTATCATCCAAACTACGTCCCGAGGGGGTGGTAATTAGACATAATGATGGGGCGATTTGGACATCTTGAATTGTTATCTTTACAAAAAAAATCGCCTATGAAACACCTCACGATACTCGTCCCGGCAGGAGAGAACAATAACCTGAGCAGCATTGTAGGGGCGTACAAGATATTTACGAGGGCTAATCAATACTGGAAGAACAACAACGGGAAGGAAATATTTACCATCGTTCTGGCGGGCCTTTCGAAGACGGTAGACTTCTATGGCGGCTTGTTTACGGTAAAGCCGCAGGTGGACATATCGTCCGTTCGTAACACGGACCTGATTATTATCCCTTCGCTCAATCATGATTATAAGAATGCCGTAAAGGATAATAAGCCGTTGATCGATTGGGTTGCTACACAGTATAAGAATGGTGCCGAGGTTGCCAGTATCTGTACCGGTGCATTTATACTGGCATCATCAGGTTTACTTGACGGCAAAAGTTGTTCGACACATTGGGCTGCCGCTCATAATTTCAGGGAGATGTTTCCGGAGATAAATCTGCAAACCGATAAGCTGATAACCGACGAGCACGGAATCTATACAAACGGCGGGGCATATTCTTTTCTTAACCTGATGATCTACCTGGTGGAGAAGTATTACGACCGGCAGACGGCGATCTTCTGCTCCAAGGTATTTCAGATAGAAATGGATCGCCACAGCCAGTCTTCGTTTGCCATATTTGTCGGCCAGAAGTCACACGGAGATGATATGGTAAAGGAGGCACAGGATTATATCGAGAGCAATCTGCAGGAAAAGATATCGATGGAGCATTTGTCTTCACGATTTGCTGTCGGCAGGCGTAACTTCGACCGGCGCTTTATCAAAGCTACTGGGAACACGCCGGTAGAGTACTCACAGCGTGTTAAGATAGAGGCAGCAAAGAAGTCATTCGAAACCAGCCGTAAAACCGTTAATGAAGTGATGTATGATGTCGGTTACTCCGATGTAAAGGCGTTCCGGGAGGTCTTCAGGAGAATTACCGGCATGTCGCCCCTGGAATACAGGGATAAGTATAATAAGGACGCTTTGCACCACGCGTAGGGTGCCCGATAATTTGATTACTTCACCCTTTCTCCAGCTCCCGTTTCAGGTTGGCGAGGCTCTCTTCAAGCTCTTTACCGAGCATACCTTCTACGTTGGCAAGCAATAGCATAAGATTGGCGGGGTAAGGCATCTGGCTGCTCATGCCCCAGGTTACGATTGTTTCACTGGCGCTTTTACGCTCGAGCTCTAGCGGTGCCTGGGCAATGCCGGCGAAGGGCCTGACAAACCGAAGCTCGACGTCCATGCGTCTGTTCTCCACCAGGTTCCTGATCTCCTGCTCACCTTCACCAGCCTGTTTGTTGCCATTCCAGGCGAGTACGAATCCTACCGTACCATCGGTGCCACGGTAATCTACCTTCTGATTGGGATCCTGCATCACAAACTTGTTGTAATGTATCTGGTTCTTCAGATGGATTACATACTGATAGACTTCCGATGCCGGTTTATGGATGGTTATACTGCGGGTTACTGTATATTTTTTTCTGGAGAACAGGGCGATGAGTAACAGGAGCGCAATTATTCCGACGATTACAGCCAGGATGATAATGAGTATTTTCATACAGAGACGTTGTTTAATGAGGATTCAAAAATAATGGGCATATCTCGTCGTTTACAGGGTGGATTGCGACAAAATAGGTGTGTGACTCGTTTTTATTTACACATGATTTCATAAATTTCCTTCTTTATAAAAGGGAAACTCTGTTTCACATGGCAGACGTAATAAGGTTTTATATTCTCGCTCATATTATCATTTCGTTTACGGGAGCGTTGCTGCTCTTGGCGATCTGGTATAATATAAACGATCGTTTCAGGCAAACACTCCAGGAGGACAACTCTCCTAAACGTTCCGACAGAGGCCTGCTGCATTTGAGCCTGGCCATCTTTGTATGGGTGGTGGCGGGCTGCTGGGCTTACCTGGGCAATGCACTCCATTTTTCAGAGACCGTGTTTTTCAAGACGGGCAATAATCTGTTTTCCATTGTAAACGATCTCTTCCTGTTCCTCGCGTTATGCCACGCCGACTATGCGCCACAGTTTATTCACAAACATAAAAAGAACAGTAACCGGATCGTTGTCCTTATTTTTGTTATCGCGCTTATTACCTGCCTTATTCCATTATTTTCAGGAGAATACAGCGAGCAATATGGCTTGAGGATCGGCGCGCTTCCCGATCTGCTGCTATCGGGCTTTTTGACTTTTCTTTTGATCGTTACGTTCTACAACACATTCGCCAATCGGGGGTTGAAGATCGTAGCCGTGATTTCTGTTATTGCGATCGTCTTTATTTTCGTATCCATTTTACCCGATGTCTTTCCGGATCTGTACAGCGATTTTACAAAGGATCTGATCAAAATCACCGCCAAGACGTCATTTATCGCCGTTACGCTTGTGCTGGCGACCAGTTGGGTTATACAGCTGGCGAATACACCGAAGCCGAACGAGATGACCATCAGCTTTATGGATTGGTCGCTCATAAAAATTACCATCCCGTCTAAAGAAGTATTCGGGGCCACGATCGAGTTCGGCTCGAAGACCACGCAATATATCAACCTGTTCAAATTTGCTATCCGAAGAAAATATGGCAACGAGTCAGCCCAGAGTATTCTGATCGGCCTCGGTGGCGAGATAAACAATCAGACATACCTCAGCCGCATCATCGATAATATCAACGAGATCTTGCAGCTGGAAGAGGATCAGAAGTTGGAACGCAAAGACCTGTTTACATTTATAGGCCAGGGTAAATACCGGTTGCGGATCATTCCCGAGAATATCAAGATCGACGATACGTTGTTACGCGAATTTGTCAATACACCTGTAAATCAGGAATATAAGTCCATTGTAACTTAGTGTAACCCCAGTTACAGATCCTTTCCCGCCGTTACTTTTTGCTATTCTTTACAACAGCCGTGGGCCTCGTGTAAGACGCCGGATACATTTGGTTCAACACTAAACCCAAACGGTCCATGGCAAACATCTGGCTCAAAAAGAGCATCAATCAACTTATGAACGAGGCCTCCGGCGACGAGAAAGGCCTCAAACGAAGCATCGGTACGATGGGCCTTATTGCGCTCGGAATCGGGGCGATCATTGGGGCGGGGCTTTTTACCAGCACAGCAGAAGCTATCGCGAACAATACAGGTCCGGCGGTATCGATCAGTTTCCTGGTTGCCGGAATTGGCTGTGCGCTGGCCGGTTTGTGCTATGCCGAGTTTGCATCGATGATACCGATCGCGGGCAGCGCGTATACATACTCGTATGCCACGATGGGCGAGTTCATCGCCTGGATCATCGGTTGGGACCTCGTGCTGGAGTATGGCGTCGCATCGGCTAAAGTAGCCACTTCGTGGTCGGAATATTTCAATAAGTTGCTGGGCAACGTTTTTCATATACAGATCCCGTATGAGTTCTCGCATTCGCCGTTTCAACATTCGGCCGGTGGTGTTCAGGGCATCATGAATCTGCCGGCGCTGCTGATCATCCTGTTGTTATCCTTTGTGCTGGTACGCGGAGTGAAAGGCTCGTCATTTGTGAATGGCATCATCGTGATCATCAAAGTCGGAATTGTATTGCTGTTTATCGGCTTCGGTTGGTCGTATATCAATCCCGCTAATTACCAGCCATATCTGCCAGACAACTCAACGGGTGTTTCGGGCGAATTTGGCTGGACGGGGATTTTTGCGGGAGCAGGCGTTGTGTTCTTTGCGTTTATCGGTTTTGATGCCGTATCAACCGCAGCCCAGGAAGCAAAGAATCCCCAACGCGATATGCCTAAGGGTATTTTGTTATCGCTTTTGATCTGCGTGGTCTTATATATTCTTTTTGCGCACGTGCTTGCCGGTGTGGCAAACTATAAGGAGTTCAGAACAGTAGGGCAGGAGGCTTCCATTACCTATGTTATCGATACCTACATGAAAGGATACGGATGGCTTTCCACACTGGTCACAGTGGCTATCCTTGCGGGATTCTCATCGGTGATCCTGGTGATGCTTATGGGACAGTCGCGTGTATTCTTCTCCATGTCGAAGGATGGATTGGTACCCAAAGTATTCTCAGAGTTACATCCTAAATTCAAAACGCCCTGGAAATCGAACATGTTGTTTTTTGTTTTCGTAGGGCTTATCGCAGCGTTTGTCCCGGCTTCTGTAATCTCCAATATGACGGTCATCGGTACATTGTTTGCCTTTATACTGGTGTGTCTGGGGATTATCGTTTTGCGCAAGACAGATCCTGCGCTTGCACGACCTTTCCGCACACCCTGGGTGCCCGTCGTCCCGATCCTGGGTATAATCGTTTGTACAGGCCTGATCTACACGCTGGGGCCGGCAAACTGGCTTAGGTTGATCGTATGGCTGGTGATCGGCGTGTTTATATATATCGGCTTCGGTATTAAAAAAAGCAAGCTGCAGAGAGAGCAAGCCCTCGGGCGGGAGCAGGCAGAGTATTCGGAAGATGTAGTCAAATAACAGTGTCGGAAAATGTAATTTTAAAATACCATTCGTCCATATTCACCGTTCTCTGATCTGTTCAGGCATGTCTTTCATCAAGATTTGGTGTTATTATCCAAGGATATGCCGTTATTCAGGGGTATGGAAAAGCAGTATCCTGTATCGCGACGTGCGTTTATCCGTCAGGCAGGTTTGTCCGTAGCCGGGCTGACCATTGGCCTGCGGTGGCCGCTGGAGGGAAAGCCCGTAGGAGAAATTGCACAGGTAGAGGGTGCAGAGACCGCGGCGATCGAGTTGATAGCGTGGATATCCATTGACACCACGGGAAAAGTTACGCTCTTCAACCATCGTTCGGAAATGGGCCAGGGCACGTGGCAGGCAATTCCGCAGATCATAGCGGAGGAGCTTGAGGTGAGTATGGACCAGGTTTGTATTAAGTCTGCGCCGGCTCATCCGAAGAAGTATGGCTCCCAACCTACGGAGGGAAGCTTTTCTATACGGGGCTGGTCTGAGCAGTTGCTGCGCGTGGGCGCTTCGGCCAGGGAGATGTTGGTACAAGCTGCGGCAAGGCAATGGAATGTAGATGCCGCGGGATGTTATGCGGAGAATGGCTATGTTATACACCGCGCCACGATGAGGAAGACCGGTTATGGGGCACTTGTAAAAGATGCATCGCAGATAGGGCCGCCAAAAGACGTAAAGCTAAAGGCTCGTAAAGATTATAAGATCATCGGCAAGCCGCTCCCGCGTAAGGATATCGTAGAGAAAGTAAACGGTACGGCAGTATTTGGCCTGGATAAGAAGTTACCCGGCATGCTCTACGCCGTGGTAGAGCGAAGCCCGCGTTTCCGGGGCAAAGTAAAGAGCTTTGATGATTCGGCCGTAAAGACTGTTAGCGGAGTGAAGCATGTATTCAAAGTGCAGCGTGTTGTTTTCGATTTGATGTATGAAGGCGTTGCCGTAGTGGCGGATTCGATATGGGCGGCAATGCAGGGACGTAAGCTGCTTACAGTAGAGTGGAACGACGAAGGGTTCGAGCACCTGGACTCGGAGCAGCTATCGGCCCGGATGCTGAAAGATACCCACAAGCCATTGCCGTCTGAAGCGTTCGAGACCGCGTTGAAGGACTCTCTGCATGCCACGGAAGCTACCTACGAAATGCCCTACCAGTCGCACAGTTGTATGGAGCCTCTCAATTGTATAGCCGATGTAAAAGAGAATAGTATCGAAATATGGGGACCTATACAGGAATCTCTCTGGATACAGGCCGATCTCAGCGAAAGGCTTCATATACCGATAGAGAATGTCAGCGTAAACATGACGTTCCTGGGTGGTGGCTTCGGTAGAAAAGCTTTCCCGGATTATCCTCTCGAGGCAGCCTTGATATCGAAAGAGATCAAGGCTCCCGTACAGGTCATGTGGACGCGTGAAGACGATATGACGCTGGGGCCTTTTCGCGGCGGCGCGGTTTACCGGTGTCGCGGCGGCGTGGATGCACAGAACAAAATAAATTCTTTTCAGATTATATCCGCGGCTCAATCGATGGGCAGCGGCCAGGATCACGACGCAAAGCCAGAGGTAGCCGCCACTAATGCCGGCGGAATAATGGGCCTTCTATCCGATTATTATAAAACGATACCGCATTATAGCTTTAGCAGTGTGCCTACCCAATCGCCCGTTCCCACGATGTGGTGGCGGGCGCCAGGCGCTAATATAGATGCGTTTGCCTACGAGAGTTTTATCGATGAGCTTGCGCACGTGTCTTCGCAAGATCCGCTCTTGTTCAGAAGAGCACATCTTACATCTGAGCGTTACCTGGCATTGGTGGATGAGCTTGCTTCGATGAGTCAATGGAGATCACGCCGTAAAGGCGACGGCTGGGGCGTGGCGATTACAGACTGTTTCGGCGCTATTGTCGGCCAGGTAGTAAAGATCTCGCGCCGCGCCGATAAAAGTATTGTTATGGATAGGGTGTTTGCCGTAATAGATTGTGGCTGGTATGTTAACCCTGACATTATCCGCGCGCAGGTGGAAGGCAGTATCGTGATGGCGCTCGGAGCCGCGGTAACGCATGCCACACATTTTAAAGAAGGCAGGGCCGTGGAGAAGAACTTCAATACCTATGCTATGCCAAAGCTACAGGACATACCGGCGATAGAGGTTCATATTATGGAAAATCATGAAAAGCCCGGTGGTGTGGGTGAGCCCGCCTTACCCGCATTTGCACCGGCATTGTGCAATGCTATTTACGATCTCACCGGCAAACGCATACGCCAGCTGCCTTTTAAGCTGAAAGATATATAAAAGTATATCTCCGTTACAGCCAACCGGATTGTGCTTTGGGTGTATCTATGTTGTCAATATTAAGAACGTGTTAAGGTAGTTTATTCTGTTGTCTGTTACCTCGCAATATTTTTCGTTGCGAAGCGTTACGCCGCTTTCTCTGATAAAAATCATAAACCATTGGGTGTATTTCGCTTTGTCAAAGTGGAATACAATCACTAACTTTTTCATGTCAGAACGCCATTGAGCGCCATTTGGGGCATTCAATGGCGATAGTTTGCGCATCGATCGTATGGGATACAGGTGTCATAGATAAATACTATGGTCCCATAAAGATAATCGATTTGATCTATAACCTCAGAGTGCGAACCTTTGGGCATAGAGAGAACTCAAACCGGAACCAAATAAACATTAATCAATAATTTGTTATTAACATGGAACAAACCACCCCGACACATCAAAAGTCATTAAACGTCAATGACAGCGAAGCAAAGTGCCCGTTTCACCATGGCGCGCTGAAGCAATCTGCTGGCGGAGGCACGAGAAACCGCGACTGGTGGCCGAATCAATTGAAGCTGAATATCCTTCGTCAGCAGTCGTCATTATCGAACCCCATGGACGAAGGGTTTGATTATGCGAAGGAATTCAAATCGCTCGATCTCCAGGCAGTGAAGAAAGATATCTTCGACCTGATGACCACATCACAAGACTGGTGGCCTGCCGATTACGGGCACTACGGTCCATTCTTTATCCGTATGGCATGGCACAGCGCGGGTACATATCGCGTAAGCGATGGCCGTGGTGGCGCCGGTGCCGGCATGCAGCGTTTTGCGCCGCTGAACAGCTGGCCTGACAACGCTAACCTCGACAAAGCGCGTTTGCTCCTTTGGCCTGTGAAACAGAAATATGGCAAAAAGATCTCATGGGCCGACCTCATGGTCCTGGCTGGTAACTGTGCTCTCGAGTCTATGGGCTTCAAAACCTTTGGCTTTGCCGGTGGTCGTATAGATCAGTGGGAGCCGCAGGAGGACGTGTACTGGGGTTCTGAAACCAAGTGGCTTGCAGACGAGCGCTATAAAGGTAACCGCGAGCTCGAAGCTCCTCTCGGCGCCGTGCAGATGGGCCTTATCTACGTAAATCCCGAAGGCCCCAACGGAAATCCCGATCCGCTCGCCTCAGCGCGCGATATTCGCGAAACATTCGGCCGTATGGCGATGAACGACGAGGAAACCGTGGCTCTTATAGCGGGTGGTCACTCGTTCGGTAAAACGCACGGTGCGGCTGATCCTGGCAAATATGTACAGGCAGAGCCGGCTGGCGCGGCAATCGAAGAGATGAGCCTCGGCTGGAAGAATACGTATGGCAACGGCCATGGAGTACACACCATCACCAGCGGCCTGGAAGGAGCATGGACTACAACGCCTACAAAGTGGAGCAACAACTTCTTTGAGAACCTCTTCGGCTTTGAATGGGAGCTCACCAAGAGCCCTGCAGGCGCACATCAATGGAAACCAAAGAACGGTGGCGGTGCCGACTCAGTACCCGATGCTCACGACAAGTCGTTAAAACATGCACCGACGATGCTTACAACCGACCTCGCGTTGCGTGTTGATCCGATATATGAAAAGATCTCAAGAAGATTCTTCGAGAACCCTGACCAGTTTGCCGATGCCTTTGCCCGCGCATGGTATAAGCTGACACACCGCGATATGGGCCCTCGCGCCCGTTACCTGGGCAATGAAGTCCCTGCGGAAGTTCTGCTGTGGCAGGATCCTATCCCGGCCGTTACACACAAGCTGGTTGA
>Ga0247762_1000246_pt1 | contig 19810 bp, 17 predicted proteins | sample UWRJL081202R4_FD_181016 | JGI IMG/M metagenome (GOLD analysis project Ga0247762, IMG submission 181016) | Plant litter microbial communities from Arlington Agricultural Research Station in Wisconsin, United States - UWRJ-L081-202R-4 | ecosystem: Environmental > Terrestrial > Plant litter >...
GTTTGCGCGGCCGGTTTCGCTCGTCGTTCCCATATTGGCTATGGCGAACGTCAGGTCTTCATATATAAATTTCCAGGTTTCGTACTCTTTATTCCGGGTTACTTCCAATGTTTCGGCTGCCGCGAGCGGATCCTGTGGTTCTTTAACAAGGGGGACGCCGCCGTAACGTTTGGCCAGCCCGAAGTAATAGAAGGCGCGGAGGAAGTGCGCTTCGCCGAGCAGGCTGTTATACACGTCGTCGTTGAACTCTTCCTTATACTTGGGGAAGTTTTTAAGAAACGTATTTACATCGCGAATGCGGTCGTAAGGCCAGTATGCAAAGCCATCGTTATCGACTTCCGCCCATGTATTGAAAAATTCACCGCTCATATTTCCCTGGCTGAATTTGCCTTGCTCCCAGTAGTTGTCCGGGCGGTATGCGGTGTTTGAATTTGCTCCATAGTAGATAAAATCTTCTATAGGGAGGGAGTTGTATATGGCGGCGAAATATTTCTTTGCTCCGAATTCGTTGCTGAAGAGCTCGGATTCGTCGAGGATTCCTTTAGGCTCGAGACTGATATCCCGGCAGGAGAAGACTCCGATACTTATCAGTGTTATATATAGTATAAGTTGTTTTTTCATGGCTTATGTCTTTTCAGAATTTGACGGTGGCTCCGACGGTATAGGTCTTGTTTACTGGATAGTTGTAGAACTCTACGTATGCGTCACCCGTGCCGGCTGTGGGGCGTTCCGGGTCGGTATTTTTGAGTCCTGTAAATGTCAACAGATTGTATCCGCTCGTGTATACTCTCAGGTTCTTCATGCCGATTTTTGAGAGCCATTTTTTTGGAAGCGAGTAGCCGATCTCCATTGTCTTCAGGCGCATGTATGAGGCGTTCTGAACACCGTTGGTGCCGGTGCGACGGCCGTCGTGTCCGGTAGCCGGATAGTATCCGGGAGTCCATTGTGTATTGGGATTAAAATAATCGGCATTGGGATCTGTGGGATGCCACCGGTCCATAAACCAGGTCAGTGTGTTTTGGCCTCCGAAGGGCAACGCTTCCGTGAGTACTTCAGCATATTGTACATATACGCCCCATGCACCCTGGAAATCCAGCGCCACATCGAGTCCTCGCCATGTTCCTCCCAGTGAAAGACCGTAGTTGAACACGGGGCGGCCCAGTGAAGCAATGGGGTGTTGATCGGAGTCGTTGATTATACCGTCCTGGTTCCAGTCGTTAAGTGCCCAATCGCCGGGTAATGTGCTTTGGGGCAGGGGAAGCCCGTAGTTCTGGATCTGTTGATAGCTTGTGAGCTGTGTTTGTGACTCGTTACCCCACAGGATATCATTGTAACGTCCGCTGGTGCGGTTTCTCCATCTGTCGAACGAGTTGCCTGCGGGAGTTTCAAGCCACTTCGTGCGCATACTTTTGGTAGCAGACATCTGGCCTCCTATATAGTATTTGATTTCCCGGAAGCTATTGTCGTATCGCAATGAGATCTCATAACCGAAGTTTCGGTCATCATTCAGGTTTTCCTGGGGTAAGCTGGCGCCTACCGTTCCGGGTATTACGGAGGCGCTGGTGGCCAGTAAGCCCGAGCGGTCACGTTTATATACATCGACTGTGCCTTTGAGTTTCTGATCGAGCAGTCCGAAATCAAGGCCGATGTTATATGACTTTACTTTATACCATGTTAAATCCGGATTCGGGATATTTGAAGGGGATACACCGCCCGTCAGTGTGCCGCCGTAGAACCAGCCGTATTCGTTACCATTCAGGTTATAGTAACCGAGGGCGGGAGGGTAGTTTCCTGCAGAGCCGTCGTCGCCCATTTCACCGTACGAGCCTCTTACTTTCAGGTTACTGAGGAATGCGAAGTTGTCTTTGATGAATCCTTCTTCGCTAAGACGCCATCCGGCAGAGACGGCAGGGAAGAAGCCATAACGACTGCCGGCGGGAAACCGTGACGATCCGTCGTAGCGAAACTTGAAGTCTACAATATATTTTCCTTTGAAGTCATAGCTGGCGGATCCGATAAGTGACTTACTGGCCTGGTCGGCAAGTTCTCCTTCGGTAGCCCGTTGATTTTTATCTTCGCCGGCAAACAGGTATTCCGACTGCACCAACAGCTCCCGGTAGGCGCTGAAACTGTCCCAGGTGTTATATCTTTCCTCGTAGATAAGAAATCCGCTCACGTTGTGGTTACCCGAGAAGGAATGGTTGTAATGCAGTCCCAGCTGCATGTTCGTGCTATACGCGAGGTTGACGCTTCTTGTTATATCTGACGGTGTATTCCGCTGGATCTTGGAGTATGTGTCGTTGTCGGGGTTATACCGATATAACGTGTAGGCACGTTTATAATTGGTGTAGTCCGGTAAGCTTGGAGAGTAGTCGTACACTCCATTTGCAGACAATCCATCTACTCCGGGGATGTCATATTCGAGTGTGAGTGTTCCGTTGAACTTTCTGTCTTTTGATATATTGTAGCCCACGTAATCGGCGTCGGTCTGGACTATCATGTTGGCGCCTTCGTTCAGGACTTGAGAATCGCCGTTAGGGTATAGCGGGTTGTCGTTAGCGTAGAAAGGGGCGTCAGGACGGCTGAGCCAGGTTAGTTTATAGGTGGACCAGCCTGTTCCATTCGGTTGATGTGTATCGACCATGATCGCTCCGAGGGCAACTCTTGCGCTCAGCCTTTTTGTGATCTGTGCGTCGATATTGGTACGCACGTTCCAACGCGAGGAATAATAGTCGCCGCTGCTATAAGCCCCGGTTTGTTTGTTATAGCCCAGTGTAAAATAGTATCGTATTTTTTCTCCACCTCCGTTTACACTGAGGTTGGTCTGATGTTGTGGAGATGTTTTGTTGAATACCTGGTCAACCCAGTTATAGGATTTTTTGGTGCCGTTGCGATACGGTTCGATCTGGTTGTCGGCAAAGATAGGGTTGGTTCGTACGAGGTAATTCTTTCCGAAATCCTGCCAGTTTTGTTCGTTTCTCAACGTCATATAATCGGCAGCTCCGACGCTTTCGGGGACGTAGAGGAATTGTTGCCAGGAGTAGCTGCTGTTTAACGTGATGTCTACCTTTCCATCGGGGTTTGCGACACCTTTTTTGGTGGTTACTACTACTACACCGTTCGCTGAGCGCAGGCCATAGACGGCAGCGGTACCATCTTTCAGTATGGATACGCTTTCTATTTCTTCCGAGCTCATGCGGGCGAAGAAGTCTTTGTCGCGGACGATGCCGTCAATAACGAACAATGGATCGCCCATGCCCCGAATATCGATTTGGGTATCGTAAGCTCCCGGCGCAGCGCTTTTTTGGACGATGCGCACTCCCGGCAATTTGCCTGTGAGGGAGTTCAGTACGTTTTCGTTTTTTGTGCGGACGATATCCGCGTTGTCTATCACCGACACCGCTCCGGTTAACGTGGCTTTCTTTTGTGTGGAGTAACCTACGACGACAACTTCGCTGAGTTTGGCAACATCGGGTACGAGGGAAATATCGACAGCGGAAAGGGTTCCGACTGTGGTCTTCTGCGTGACGTAGCCTATAAAACTGAATATCAGTACGGATCCATCTGAAGGGACGATAAGGGCATACGCTCCGTCGCTGTCGGTTACTGTGCCTTCGGATGTTCCTTCGATCACTACGTTAACGCCGGGGAGCCCGGCGCCATCGTCATCGGTTACTTTGCCCGTGATTTTCCTGCCTTGCTGAGCATCGGCCACGGGTGCTGCGAGCGCCATGGAGCACCAGACAAGGGAATAAAGTAAAAACAAGTAGATTTTACCCATAGGTAGAACATTTAAGTTTAGGTTTAAGGATTCTGTTACCGTTTGCGACCTCATTTCAATCGTTAGCGGTTAGTCAAACCTATGCGGGACCACTTAATTTTCTCTTAATTCCTTATTAATTTCCTTTTTACATGGGATGAGGGGGAGGATCTTTTTTTAAATCCCGCTGGGCGCGGGGGATTTGGTGGTTGGGGGACTGTATTATTTACGATTAATTGTTCTGAGGAAGCCGGGCGGTGGGTGGTGTTCTGATGACGGTTGGTGTGGGCGTTGGGCGGCAGTCGTGAGACTGCCAACATTTTAGGCACAAGTCTTCGCTTACGCTAGAGACTTGCGCCAGCTAAACGCCTTGCGGCAAAACCCACATAATAAGGTTTGACTTTTATGACGGTACCTTGCGCCAGCTAAAACTGCCAACGTGAAAGGCACACAGTCTTCCCCCGAGTGCCTCGGGGTAGAGGCTTGCGCCGGCTACGTTGTCACGATTAATTGTTCTGGGGAAGCCGGGCGGTGGGTGGTGATCTGATGGAGTTGGTGCGGGCGTTGTACGGCAGTCTAAGACTGCCAACATGGTGGGCACAAGTCACGCTCCGCTTAAGACTTGCGCCAGCTGTAGCCAGGGCCACGACAGTCATAGACTTGCGCCAGCTAAATACCAACTTTCGTTGAGGTTCAGTCACAGACTGAAACATGGTGGGTACAAGTTGCAAACTTGCACCAAATCCCGGCTTGCGCCAGCTAATCACCTTAGGGCAAATCTATATGATTAAGACTTGATTTTGATGACAGTACCTTGCGCCAGCTAAACGCCTTGCGGTTTAATTGACGATTTGTAGAAAGTCGTCCATCATTTTTTGGTAGCCTTCGTGATCGATTGGTTTGTTGGAGACCATTTCGGCGCCGAGGTTTTTGCAGTCGATTACGAGGGTTGCGTCTGTGTAGGTTGAATATATTACGGCGGGAATCTGGGCGTAGCGCTCGTTGGATTTTAGAAATGTGAGGGTTTGTTTGCCATTCATTTTGGGCATGTTCTGATCGAGAACGATCAGGTGTGGGAGGTCATCGTCGGAGGTGATGTTTTTTAAATAGTCGACCAGTTCGAGGCCGTTTGCTACAGGTGGCAGAAGATGAATATCTGTTCGGTGTGAGAAGAATGTCAGAAACAGCTCGCGGTCATCCGAGTCGTCTTCAACAAGGATCACTTTTTTTACGGTGGCGCTCATGCCGGTTGTTTTATTGGTAAAATTATACTGAATTCAGATCCTTCACCGACTTTGCTTTTTGCCAGAATAAGTCCGTGATGCTTTTCTACGATCTTTTTGGCTATGGCCAGGCCGATGCCGGATCCTTCGTAAGCGGTTTTTGGATTTAACGTTTCGAATAAACTGAATATTGAAGATGCGTAAGTGTCTTCGAAGCCAATACCATTGTCGCTAACCGTGACTCGACAATACTGTGAATGATCGTCTAATGAAACACCGAGTTCAACAGGATCGAGCTTCTTCATGCGTATGGCGATTACAGGTGATCTATCCGGGGAAACAAATTTCAGTGCATTACTGATGAGGTTGAAGAATACCTGTCGAAGCTGGCCTCTGTTGCCTTCAACAGTACAAAGGTCTGAAACTTCTACCCGGGCGTTTTTCTCGGCGATGCGCAGGTCGAAATCGTCCAGAATTTCGTTAACGATTTCCTTCAGATAGACCGGGGCGGTGAGTGCGTCGTTGGCTGATAGTTTGGAGTATGTAAGGATATCGACGATCAGGATCTTCATTCTTTGTGACAGGTTGAAAATCTTATCGACATAGACTTTTGAAGTTTCGGACAATTGATCGGATCCCTTATCTTTTAAAAATTTAGAAAAGACCTGGATCTTACGAAGGGGCTCCTGCAGATCGTGTGATGCTACGGAAGCAAATTGCTGCAGATCATGATTGCTGGCGATGAGCGCGTTATTCAGATTACGAAGTTGCTCGTTTTTTGCGGTCAGTTCTCTCTCTATATCTTTTTGTTGGGTAAGGTCGGTTATGATAACACTGAGTGAGGTGTCTTCATCCATTTCGAGCATGTTCAATGAAAGCTGAACGTCGATTTTTTTATTCTCAGCTTTTAAACGCATCTCGGACTTCGCATTAGTTTCCCACGCTCTTAAAAGAAGCCCGTTGAATAAGGGGAGGTCTTCATCGAGGACAAAATCCGAGAAGTAATTTCCCATTACCTGTGGCAATGGTCTTTGGACGAGCCTGGCGAATTGTGAATTACTGTAGATAATCAAGCCATCGCTATTGAGTGTTACGGCGCCCTCGCTCATTTGTTCGATAAACAAGCGGTATGCGCGATCTGCTGAATTTAAGGTGAATAGTGAGGGGCCGGAATGGTCACTTACAACAAGAGCATCTATCTGGCCGGTTCGTATGGCTTCGAGCGTATCGTTTGCTTCTGCAAGTTGCGCCCGTAGTCTGTCTATTTCGTCGATCAATTCTGCGTCGGACAGCTTGTTCATACCTCCTGATTAAGTCCCAGACCATTAATAACCTTTGCCTCATTGGACATGTCGCCGATCAATCTGTGTTCCGGTAACGGATGTTTTCGGACGAGCATCGGCAGTGCTACAATCTGCTCTCTTTGCGCTACCGATTTTTCCTGATAGACATCAACGATCTGCAGACTGTACCTGCCCGGGATATGAGTTTCCAGGATGCGCTGGATATTATTGATTGCCCTGACTGAATTTGGTGAAGCCCCGGAAACAAATAATTTCAGGTCATAGTCTTGCGTCACATCTTGATTATTTGCTTTCATGGTTTTTCCCCTCTGCTATTTTGCCGGTCTGATATCAAGACCGACCAGCACTTTTTCTTCGTTCGAGAGGTCTCCAATGATTTTCCGGACAGGCTCTGGGACCTTTTTTACCAGCGTCGGAATGGCAAGAATCTGATCGCCCTCGGCCAATTGCGGATTGACCAATAGATCTATTACTTCAATATCATAGATACCTTTCAGGTGTTCTTCACAATATTTCTTAAGATTTTTAAGAGCCAGGGCTGACTTAGGCGTATTTCCAGCGATATAGAGCCGGAGCTCATATTTCTTAGTTGCCTTTGCCATTTCGTTTTTTAGTTTTTGGCTTATTATCATTCAAATAGCGCTTCTTCGTTAATGCCTGTCTGTTTTTGTCCAATACCATTTTCCGCAGCTCCTCCTCCTGGAAAGTGCGATTAAGCTCGTCTTTTACGGACTCAAATTCTTCCTGAAGGCTCGCGATCTGAGCCTCGAGAACGGTCCGTTTTCTTTTTATTTCACGCTCCCGTTGCGTGCCTGCGAAGGTCTTTAATTCGGCACCCGCTGCTTCTTCCAGCTCCTGTTCTTCTCTTGCAGAACCAATAAGGACCCCTTTCGGTCCGAGGTAGACATCCACCAACTGGAGCCCATGATCGGTTATGATAAACTCACGGACCTGGTTTGAGTGTTTCATGCCCCTGGACTTCATAATGTATAGTCCCCTGTTTCTTTCACCATTCGATTCAAGATCGCGTACGGTTATCCAGGCATCGACAAGTGACGATACTCCCTCGTCCGTTTGTTCAGAGATGGTATTGTTATAGTTGAGCGCTGTGAACAATACAGAGATCTGATTTTTTTGTAAATGATCGATGAGTCGGATCAGCATCGATTTCACTTCGCTGACTGAACCTATTGTTACGAGATTGGTGATCGGATCTATGACGATGACGTGCGGGTTGAACTGCATTATTTTTTTATGGATCTCAACCAGGTGCATTTCCAATCCATGTATCGTAGGACGTGAGGAGTGGAATTGTAAGAGCTTCTTGTCGACGTGCTGCTGCAAATCCATACCGATCGAGGACATGTTTCGAATGATCTGCGGTGGCGATTCTTCAAAGGCGAAGAATAACACCCGCTCTTTTCTCAGGCACGCGGCATTTGCAAATGAAGCTGCCAGGCTGGTTTTTCCTGTACCTGCGGTTCCTGAAATCAAAATACTCGAGCCCCTGAAGAATCCGTCTCCCTCATTGAGCATTTCATCCAGGGTCGGTACGCCGGAGGATATCTTTTCAGATGAGACACTATAGTTCAGTTCAAGTGACGTGATGGGCAGGACTGAAATACCTTCCTTTTCAATAAGGAAAGGATATTCATTCGTGCCGTGTACCGTGCCTCGATATTTGACTACCCGTAGTAGTCTTGTCGAAACCTGGTTTTGTATGCGATGCTCCAGTAATATCACACAGTCTGATACATATTCTTCAAGACCCTGTCGCGTTAGTGTGGCTGTACCTCGTTCGCCGGTTATTACGGTCGTTACGCCTTTGTCTTTCAGCCATTGAAAAAGTCTACGGATCTCAGACCGCAGAATTCCCTCGTTTGATAACCCGGAGAAAAGATTTTCAATTGTATCAAGGACTACCCGTTTGGCCTTGATGCTGTTAATAGCATAATCTAACCGTATGAACAGTCCTGAAAGGTCATACTCGCCGGTTTCTTCAATCTCAGCCTTATCTACGTGGACGTAATCGATTTTGATCTTTTTGTCAGCCTGTAGCTTTTCAAGATCGAAGCCAAGTGATGCGACATTTGTGGCCAACTCTTCACCTTTCTCCTCGAAGGCAATGATCACCCCGGGCTCGTTGAACTTTTGAGCGCCATTGACAACGAACTCGATCCCAAAAAGTGTTTTACCTGACCCAGGCCCTCCACAAACTAATGTCGGTCTACCTTGCGGTAATCCACCAAACGTGATTTCATCAAGGCCGGCAATTCCGGTTGGACATTTCTTCAACTGCCTGTTTCGTAATACAGGCGTTTTACTTTTCTTAAGCATACAAATCTCGTGATTATCAATTCAGTGCAGGTGCATTGGATTCTGAACGTTTCAAAAGGAAGGCTACAGAATGGAATGTGTCCGGCGTATTCGGGCAATTTATTAAATGAAAAAATTTATAAAATTTCATGCCTGGTTAAAAAATTTGCCATTCTGGGTTTTTTCCAGAAAAAAGGCGGTCCACCTTCGATTCGGATAACGTCTAATTTGTATAGTGGATATACTATGCCCCGCTATTTTGAATAATATCAACCATGCGGATACTGATTTTGATTGAATCCAGTAGTTTTTAACTCCTCACCGGCCCTGAAAAGCAGGGGATAGGGCCGGTCGGAATTTTGGCGGAAATAAACAAAGCTGGAGTATAGACAATGTATATACCTAACTTGCTAGATTTGATCCATGTCTACCTCAACAAATACCGCCGATGTCGATCAATTGATTGCCGCCCTGCCGCGTGATGAACAGGTACTGGTGAAGCGGCTTCGGGCTCTTGTCCATGAATGTCTTCCGAAGGCTGAGGAGAAGGCTTACGAAGGCCAGGCTATGCCGTTTTATACCCGGAACAGGATGATCTGTTTTATCTGGCCGCCCTCTATGACGTGGGAGCCGAATGTGAATGACGAAAAACGGAAGGCAAAAGGAGTGGCTCTTGGCTTCAGTCAGGGTAACCTGATGTCTAATGAAGACGGTGTATTGCTGGCCGAGGGACGCAAGCAGGTCTATATGATGTATTTTAAAAAGCTTAGCGATATTGATGATAACCAGATCCGAGCTTTGTTGTTTGAAGCAGCGATGATCGATGAGCAGTTTGCTAAAAAGAAGAAGCGCTGATTATGAATCTTCCGAAGTGATCCAGGTCACATAATTTGCCTTCACATTCAATAGTGATCCACGTCACGCGACCTCGTATGAAAATCGCCGTTCATTTGTGTAGAAACTAAAACACAAAAGAAATGCAACACAAGATTTTCAAGATTGTACCTGCTCAGAGCAGGATCACATGGATCGGCAGAAAAGTTACGGGCTCACACGATGGTACTATCGATTTAAAAGATGGTGAGCTTATTCTGAGCAATGGGAACCTCGCTGGCGGCAGCTTCATAGCTGACACGACAAGTATCAAAGTATTGGACATCGCTGATCCTGCAACCAATGAGCAAATGACCGGACACCTTGCTTCAGAAGACTTCTTCTCGATACAAAAATATCCCGAAGCAAAGCTGGATATTATCTCTGTGAAAGAGAAACAGGTCGATGCAAACCTCACGATCAGGGGAATCACTCACCGCGTCAACTTCGAAGCCCTCATCGAGACTAACGAGACATTCCTGACGGCGTCGGCTCGCGTAGTGGTGGACCGCACCAAGTATGAGATGAAGTTCCGCTCAGGTAATTTCTTTCAGAATCTGGGTGACACACTAATCTATAATGATTTCGATCTGATCATTACTCTTACTGCCAAAGCCGCTTAAGCGGCTTTGGCTTTCTTTCTTCAAGATTACCAATGCATCAATTTGTGGATCAGTGGGAGAAGTTGGGAGATGAGTTAGGTAAATGCCGGCTGGCAGTGCGGGCGACTTTGTGTGTGTTATAGCGCAGCCTCAGTCAGAGACTGAGACATGATAGGCACAAGTCTCCGCTTACGCTCAGACTTGCGCCAGCTTAAAAGCCTCAGTCAGAGACTGAGACATGATGGGCACCACGGATTCTCGGGGCACAGCAAGTTTCCCCCCGAGTGCTCGGGGTCAGACTTGCGCCAGCTGCTGAGCAAAGCCCCCCAACTTTTCCGATTGATCCCTTACCTTGATTCTGCGATTGCCCGCGTCTTCCGGAACACTAGCCCATGCGCCGGTGCAAAGAACACGGCCAGCGCAAACAGTATTCCTGTAACCATAGCAATAGCTCCCGCGATAGAACCGTCAAGCCAATATGCGATATAATATCCGATAGTCGATGCCATTACGCCTACACCTGCCGCCAGCACCAGCATAACCTTGAAGTTGTCGGTCAACAAGTAAGCCGTGGCTGCCGGTCCGATCAATAGCGCCACCACCAATATGGCGCCTACCGATTCGAAGGAGGCCACTGTTGTGGCCGATACGGCGCCCATCAGCAGGTAATGCCACAACGATGTGGAGATACCCAGCGCTGTAGCAAAGGCGGGGTCGAAGGTGGTAAGAAAAAGCTCTTTATATCCGAGTGTGATGAATAACAGGATAACTGCCAGTATCGCCCCGGTAACGTAAATAGCTTTTGGCCCAAGGATCATACCTTCGGGTAAAATGATCAGATCCAGTGGTACATAGGCGATCTCGCCATACAAAACGCAATCCTGGTCGAGATCGACCTTCCCGGCGAATAATGAGATGAGCACTACACCCACGGCAAAGAGCCACGTAAACGTAACACCTATAGACGCATCCGTTTGCAGTCGAGCCTTCTTGTGAAAGAACTCGATCAGGAATGTGGTGAGTATGCCGATAAGCCCCGCGCCGCCCAGCATGGTAACGGAATCGCGGGATCCGGAAACGAGGAATGCGATAACAATGCCAGGCAGTACGGCGTGTGATATGGCATCGCCAACCATGGCCATCTTGCGCAGTATCAGGAAGCAGCCCAGTAAAGCGCAACTGGTGGCTACCAGGGCTGCCGTTGTAATAATTTGAATATCGTTCAGTGTCATAAGTCGCTATTAAAAAACAGGACGTTTGTTGTTGTCTATGGATAGGGGATCTCTGCGCGGTGCGGATCTTCCCGGGGATAATCGAGTACTTTTTCAAGCTCTGCCTCCAGCTCGGGTGTGAGCAAGTGCTCGATCGTGTCTGCATCGTCGTGCACGTGATCTGGTGCGATATTGAGTTGTGTGGTAAGGTACAGCTCCCACAGACGGTGTATTTTTACTACCCGTTGTGCGCGTGTCTTGCCATTATCCGTAAGCTGCCAGCGGCTTTTACTGAGTTCAACGTATCCCTGGCGTTTGAGCCGGTATAGTACCCGATTCAGGTGGTCGCGGTCCAGGCTTCGTTTGCTGAGGATTTCGTCTGGAGTGCGTGGTGCCAGGAAGTTCTTGTCGTTTTCGCCCAGGTGGTATAATGCTTTCAATATGTTCTCGTTGTGTATGGTTCGGCGAATAGTTCGCTGGCGGATGAACCGGCTTACGACACCACGACGCGGCGCAAAGAAGAAGGACACAAATGCAATGGTGGAGATCACGATTACGATCCAGGGGCCGGTTGGCATGGCTGGCGCTACGAATGATATATATGCGCCTGAGAGACCACTCACGGCTCCGAATATACAGGCCAGCATGATCATGACCCGTATCCTGTCTGTCCAGAAGCGGGCTGCCGCGGCCGGTGTGATGAGGATGGCCGCCATAAGCACTACGCCAACGGCCTGGATACCAATAACGACGGCCAGCACGATGAGCGAGGTGAGCGTAACACTTATCCAGCGGACCGGCAGGCCAATAGCCCTGGCATAGTCTTTATCGAAGGCCAGCAGCGTAAATTCCTTGAACAACAGGTAAACTGTTACCAGCAGGATCACAGCGACGGTTCCAAAAACCATTAGATCTTCGCCTACCAGCGCAGCCGCCTTACCGAACAGGAAATTGTCAAGGCCGCTCTGGGCTGCGTTGCCGGACTTCTGAATGACCGTGAGCATCAATATACCTATACCGAAGAACACCGATAGCACAAGACCAATAGCCGTATCTTCTTTAATACGTGTTCGCGACACGATAAACTCTACCGCTACCAGCGATAGCCAACCTGTAACGAACGCACCACTGATAAGGAACACAGGGTTCTTGGTGCCGGACAGCAGGAACCCCAGACAGATACCGGGCAGCACAGCGTGAGCAATAGCATCGCCGATAAGCGATTTCTTATTCAGGAATGTAAACGATCCTACGATAGCGGAGCTTGCTGTGAGCAATACAGCCCCAATAGCCACAAACCGGATGTTGGGATCCTGGAAGGAAAAGAATTGGATCAGTGGATTCATATCATTTTGGGTACAGTGCCTTCGCGATTGGGGAAGTTCTCGCGACGTATCAACTCGCCAACATCTGACAGGAGTGTAAGCTTGCCGCCATAGGTTTCCTGCAGATGCTGTTGTGTAAAAGCCGTCTCCAGCGGACCATGTGCCACAAGGCGTGTATTGAGCAGAATGACCCAATCGAAGTATTGCTGGGCCGATTGCAGATCGTGATGCACTACGATGACTGTTTTGCGGGCCTCCGTCATGGTTGTAAGCAATTGTATGATCGCTTTTTCAGTAGCCGCGTCGACCCCGGCAAATGGCTCGTCCATAAAATAAATATCGGCTTCCTGGGCCAGCGCCCGAGCCAGGAATGTGCGTTGTTGCTGGCCACCGGAGAGCTGCGAGATCTGCCGGTTGGCAAATGCTTCCATGCCCACCTGGCGCAGGCATTCCATTGCTTTCTCACGATCAGCCTTGCCGGGACGTTTAAAGAGGCCGAGCTTGCCGTAGCGGCCCATCAGCACTACGTCCAGTACAGACGCCGGGAAGTCCCAGTCTACAGACTCGCGCTGCGGCACATAGCTGATACGGTTTCGCACCGCGTCTATCGGCTGATCGAAGATCTTTACAAAGCCGCTGCTCAACGGCAGCAGTCCCATAACCGCTTTGATAAGGGTTGATTTACCCGCTCCGTTTGGGCCCATAACGCCTGCAAGCTTGCCTTGCGGAATGGTAAGGTCTATATTCCAGAGCACCGGCTTGCGGTCGAAGGCAACGGTAACATCGTGTACCTCCAGGGCCGGTGTTATATCTTGTGTCGTATTCATATGGTGTTTACGCTAAGCGCGTCATTCATTTTAATGCGTGTATGATAGTCTGTACGTTGGCGTTTACCATTCCCACGTAGTTGCCCTCCGGTGTGCCCGCGGCGCCCATGGCATCCGAGTATAAATTGCCACCGATTTTCAGCGGCCAGCCCCGCTGCCGGCATCCTTCGACCACTGCATCGATAGATTTGCGCGATACCGATGTCTCTACGAAAATGGCTTTGATCTTGCGGCCTGCAATAAAGTTCACCAGGTCGGTAACATCCCTCAGGCCGAACTCCGACAGCGTGGATATGCCCTGCAGCCCGTGTACTTCCACCTGGTAAGCATCGCCAAAGTATCCGAATGCATCGTGCGCGGTAATAAGCACACGTAGTTGCTCCGGTACTTCATGAAGCTGTCGGTGGATACTGTTGTGCAGTGAATCAAGCCGCGCGATATATTTCTGTCCATTTGCTTCATACGTCGCGGCATATGCGGAGTCTTGTTCCTGTAAAGACCGTGTGATTTCCTTTACCGCATACTCCCATAGCCTGACGTCAAACCAGATATGTGGATCATGCGCGCCTTGAAAACCCGGTACCGTGCGAAGCGAATCCTCGGGGATATGCGACGATACAGCGATCACGGGCTTCAGCCTGCCAAGCTTCTCGAGCACCACACCCATTTTCCCTTCCAGGTGCAGACCGTTATAAAACACGATGTCGGCATCGGTAAGTTTTTGCAGATCACCCTGGGTAGCTTTGAACAAATGAGGGTCAACGCCCGGGCCCATCAATGCTATGACGTTTACGTGATCGCCAGCCACGTTCTCTACTGCATCTTTTATCATACCGGTTGTAACCACTACGGTAAGCTTCTCATTCTTCTTACGCTCGGGGCGTGCACATCCCAGCAGCCAGATACAAACAAGCATGAATAACAGTGTCCGAAGTGCGATGTGTGTGCGTATGGATAAATCGTTCATATTTTATTCTGTAACTAAAAGGTTCTGCGACGCATCACGTGAGATAAAGACCTTTTTCTTTCCATCGATCATCATCTCCAATGAGCTGTCGAACTCTATTTTTTCCTGTATCGATATGGTGGCGCCGATATAGATACCGATCTTGCTGAGATACTGAAGGAAAGACGGAGACCCCTGCTTTACTGCGCAGATGATCATCTTCTTTTTCACTGGCGCTTCCGCGAGTGGCACCTGGCGCACTTCGCTGATCTTGCCGTTCTTGTCGGGAATGGGGTGGCCGTGCGGGTCGGCCGTCGGGAAACCCAGAAACTCATCCAGCTTCTCGATCAGCAACGCTGATTGTATGTGCTCCAGTTGTTCGGCAACCTCGTGGACCTCGTCCCAGTTGAATTGCAGTTTCTGGAACAGGAACGTTTCCCACAGCCGATGCTTGCGCACCACCATCAGCGCCTCGGCCTTGCCCTGGCGGGTAATCTTTACGCCGTAGTACTTCTCGTAGGAGATCATGTTTTTGCCCGAAAGCTTCTTGATCATGTCGGTGGCGGAGGCAGCCTTTGTATTCATAGCCTCGGCGATCTCGTTGGTTGAAACCGCCTTTGTGCCACCTTCGGAGAGGTGATAAATGGATTTAAGGTAATTCTCTTCAGTAAAGCTCAGCATACGTCTCTAATCCGTTAACGGATATGTAAAAATAAAAGTTTAGATTAGTCTAAAAAATAAAAGCTACTATTTATGATGTCGATTCAGAACAGATTCGATAACCGGCAATAGCTTTTCTTCTTCGCTGTCCCAATAGATACCCTCGGGAGTAGTTGTATAAAACGTTTGCGTACGTATCTGATGCAATATTTGAGCAGTATCCGGAGCCAGTGTGTCAAAAATAACGGCAGCATCGTACGGCGCACACCGCCGGTTCCAGACCGGGTGGTCGATCAGCAGGATCGGCAGGTGATAACCGAGGTATTCATAGAGCTTGGTGGGGATCGAATTTTCTGTGGAAGGGTTGGGCGGATAGGTGATGACGCCGATATCGGATGCCTGTACAGCCGCCACTATTTCCGGGTGAGGCACTAACTGGTTGCCGCCGATAAGATCTATATAATCGACAGCACACTCACTCCTCAACCGGTTAAGTTGCTCAGGGATTGCACAGTAGCCTATGATCGTAAGATGTACGGTACTGTCCAGGGCATGCAGCACATGGGTCAGGGCAATAGCCGTAAAGACGCCTGTACTTTCTGCCAGGGTGCCGGTGAAAAGCAGCCGTAGTGGTTTGCCTTCGGGAAATTGCCGGCGCAAGGGCGGCTGTTCCTGATTCTGCGGGCGAACTATTTTATTCTCCAGTACAGTAACATACTCAGGCAGGAAACTCATCTCGTCGCGATAGCCTGCCTCTGCCAGGAAGCAGTGGTCGATAAATCTCATGGCCACCCGTTCCTGCAGCCGTACAACGGAAGCAATAAACGGTCGCAGCACCTTGGGAAAGGTAGGAGTGTAAAGAATATTGCGCCAGTAATTCTCCTGTATATCATAGATGAGACGACAGCCTGTGAGCATTTTAGTCAACAAACCTGTCGTGAGAAGTTCGTGTGTGGTTACAATAAATATGTCAGGACGGAGGCGCACAGCCCGGCGGAGGATTGTTATAGGGGCAAACAATCTTTTGAGACTCAGTCGCTTGAAGAAGGGCAGGGAATGAAATACAGTGTGAGGGCGAGGACGAGGGCGGGGTGTGGGAGAATCAGTGTGAGTGTGAGGGCGAGAGCGGTGAGTGGGAGTGGGAGTGGGAGTGGGGGAAACAGTGTGAGAGCGTGGTGTGTGGGTGGGCATGGGAGTGAGAGAGACAGGGAAACCGATTATATGGACTTCGTAGTGATGTTGAAGGCTGCCGGCGAGTTTTTCGGTCATTCGTGTATCGTTTACGGGTTTGAGTACCGAGGCGATGACTATTCTGCTTTTTTTTATTTCTTGCATGCTGATTTAAAACCAAGATAATGGAATTGAAGCAACTGATAGAAAAAACATGGGAAGACCGCTCCCTTCTTCAAACCCCGGAAAGCCAGGATGCTATCCGCTCTGTAGTGGAAAAGCTCGATAAAGGCGAACTGCGCGTGGCGGAACCCGTGGAAGGCGGTTGGCAGGTAAATGAATGGGTGAAGAAGGCTGTAATTCTGTATTTCCCTATTCAGCAGATGGAAACCATCGAAGTGGGGCCTTTTGAATTCCATGATAAGATCAAGCTAAAGCGAAACTATAAAGCGCTGGGCGTACGCGTTGTGCCGCATGCTATTGCGCGTCATGGCTCATACGTAAGCAAAGGCGTTATACTGATGCCTTCGTATGTAAACATCGGTGCCTATGTAGACGAAGGCACGATGGTTGACACCTGGGCGACTGTAGGAAGTTGTGCGCAAATTGGTAAAAATGTTCACCTCAGTGGTGGCGTTGGAATCGGTGGTGTGCTGGAGCCTGTACAGGCTGCACCGGTAATCATTGAAGATAACGTATTTGTCGGTTCGCGCTGTATTGTGGTGGAAGGTGTGCGTGTAGGGCGCGAAGCCGTGCTCGGCGCCAATGTAGTGCTTACCGCAAGCTCTAAAATAATTGATGTGACTGGAAATGAGCCCGTTGAATATAAGGGTTACGTGCCCGAACGCTCGGTAGTAATTCCCGGCTCTTATGCCAAGAAATTCCCTGCCGGCGAATTCCATGTGCCCTGCGCTATTATTATCGGTAAGCGCAAAGAAAGCACAGACAAGAAGACGTCTCTCAACGACGCGCTGAGAGACAATAATGTAGCGGCATAACCGTTTTTTTGTACATGCCAACGGAATCAGTGCGAGGAATCCCGAGTACTCGGGACGAGAGCGGGGAAATGCAGAAACAGCCTTCGGGAATCCGTGTGAAGGTGAGAAAATGCAAAAAATGATCTGTGAATTGCACGGTTGGCATGTACTTTGAATTTCATAAACCCGTTACGTAGAAGTAATACGGTTTCTGTAAATTTGGGATAATACTGTATGGAAAAGCTATTCTTTGCTTTGTTTATCTTGTTGCTGTTGTCTGGCTTTGCCGATGAAAAGAATGAAACTTTCTTTCCGGTAAGGAATGACAGCTTTACCCGTGGGGAGGTCATCGACTTCAAGATGACGTATGGTATTTTCACCGTGGGCAAAGGCAGCGCCCGCATTGATCCCAACTATTATAAGCTTAACGACCGCCACTGCTTTAAGGTGGACGTTAAGGGAAAAACAGTAGGTATGGTGGATTGGGTGGCCGATGTAGATGACCAATGGGGAGCTTATATCGATACTGCCGCGCTGGTTCCGCACCAGTTTTATCGCAAGATCCGTGAAGGCCATTATAAAAAAGATGAATGGACCAACTTCGATCACGAGAATAAAAAGATTGAAGTAAAGGTACTTGACAATAAGACCGGTAAAATGAAGGAGCCGAAGTACTATGATGCCCCGAAGCACGTGCGCGATATGGTGGCCGGTTTTCTTTATCTCCGCGTTATGGACTTCACCAAGCTAAAAGTTGGCGATACCGTTAAAGTAACTGGCTTCTTTGAAGACGAGTTTTACAAGCTGAACATCGTATACGGAGGCAAAGAGAAGGTGAAGCTCAAGATCGGTAAAGTGAATGCGCTTGTGTTTAAGCCAGTAATGCCTAAAAACAAGATATTTGATGGCGAAAACTCCATCACGGCGTGGTTCTCGGACGATAAAAACCGCATACCGCTCAAAATCGATGCCGCGATGTTCATCGGTAGTGCCGGCGTGGAGCTGGTGAGTTATTCCGGGCTCAAGAATCCCATTAATTTCGCGAAGTAAAAAAAGGAGATCAGGCAGCAGCCTTCTGGAGCAACTCGATAAACATCTCACGTGTAACCGGTTTGATCACGTACTCGCGTATATCCGAGTTCTTTCGGGCGCGATCCATATCACGAGGGTCTATGGAAGAGCTGACCATAAAAATGGAGATCGTTTTCGAAAGATTGATCTTCAGTCCCGCATAGTCTTCCAGAAACATCCAACCGTCAACGTACGGCATGTTGATATCGAGAAAGATATAATCCGGTAGATTTTCGCTGTCGCCGGCGTGGTGTTTTAAGAAGTCGAGGGCTTCTTCGCCGTTTTCGAACTGCAATATTTTGTCGGTAAGATTGGCAGCTTTGATTGTTTTAGAAGCTGTAAGTTGAAAGATCTTGTCGTCGTCAACAAGCGCTATGATAGGTGCTTTAGTTTCCATCCGTTGGGTTCCTGTTGAAATTTACGTAAAAAGTGGTCCCTTCGTTTTCCCGACTCGAAATAGTTATCTCTCCACCCATCGTTTCTATCTGATTTTTTATCATAAACAAGCCAATACCCCTGCTTTCGGGGTGCCGGTGAAATGTTTTGCGCAACTTGAATACATGATGCCCATAGCGCTCCAGGTTGATACCGGACCCGTTATCCGAAACTTCCAGGAAAGTCATGTTGTCCTGCTGCCGGGTGCGCAACCGTATTACTGGCCGTCTTCCCGGAAAGGTATATTTCAAAGCATTGCTCAACAAGTTAAGGAATATACTTTCCATATATATGTTTGGATAATCGATCTCCGGCGTCTCCGAGAAATCGGCCGATATATCCGCGTTGGCTTCGACGATCTTGGCATTCAGCATGCCGCATACGTGTTTGAACACCTCGTCGAACAGAATGTGCTGTTTTTCGATGTTCTTGTTCTGCTTGATCTGCAACACCTCGTTGAGCTCGTGCAACGTCTTTAATAAATTCGTGCTGGATTCTTTGATCAGTCTCAGGTAGTCGTCACGTTCGTCATCGACATCGGCATTTTCGAAGAAGCTTATCAGCGTCAGTATATTGCCAACTGGCGAACGCAAATTATGCGAGACGATCTGCGTAAACTCTTCTAACTGCTCATTTTTGCGTCTTAGATCTTCGCTGACGGTGGTAAGGCGGGTGTTCTGGTCTATGATCTTTTCTTCTGCAAGCTTGCGCTCGGTAATGTCGCGGAACTCAGTTACGCGTATAGACTGTCCTTTGTAAGGGATATTTTTAGCGTGAATCTCCAGGAAATACAACGAGCCGTCTGGCCGTATGCCCTGAACGTCGTAAGGTTTTTCGTTGCCGCTCATGATGTTCTGCATCGTCACCCCCCGCCATTCGGGTGCGATGAGGTCGAGGCCGTTCATGCCGACAAGCTCCTCCTGCGTATAGCCAGTAATGTCGGCCAGTCCCTGGTTGCAGTCTATAATAATGCCCTTGTCGTGCAGGCCGATGCCGCCGAACGATGCCTGTTGTAATATCCGGAACCGCTGCTCGCTTTCCAGCAGGGCTTCTTCGGCTTTCTTGCGCGCGGTGATGTCGGTAAAGGTGCATATGAGTTGCACGATCTCT
>Ga0247762_1000247_pt1 | contig 19810 bp, 27 predicted proteins | sample UWRJL081202R4_FD_181016 | JGI IMG/M metagenome (GOLD analysis project Ga0247762, IMG submission 181016) | Plant litter microbial communities from Arlington Agricultural Research Station in Wisconsin, United States - UWRJ-L081-202R-4 | ecosystem: Environmental > Terrestrial > Plant litter >...
GTATGCGATGCAGTCCGAGATCCGGGAACTGAACCCTGCCACTGGTGTGCCCTGGACTCTCGCTGAGATCAACGCGAACGAGTTCGGTGCCAAGCTGATCGCCTGATGGCTGCCAAGGTCAGCCAGGTTGCGGTCGAAACCCTGATCAGGTTGGAGCCGGGGATGAAGATCAGCCAGGTCGCGGTGGAGGCCCTGATCAGACTCCAGCCAACGGTGAGGATGTCCCAGCTTGCAGTTGAGGTGCTGACCCCTATCGCTCACAACGCCTACTCCTTCGACATAGAGTTCGACCAGTGACGCTGATCTCAAAGGTCGGCACGTTCACGCTCAATACGGCGAGCGGCCCGCAGTCAATCGTCGGGGTCGGCTTCCAGCCCGATTACGTCATCTTCCTGACTGGCGGTGCGACGGCCCTCGACACCTTTGAGCCTGACTCGTCCATGTCCATCGGAGACTCCCGGAACCGCTTCTCTGCCTGCTTCATGGATGACGGCTCGGCGACCGCCTTGCAGTCCACCAGTTGGGGCGAGTGCATCAAGACCTACAACCCTGGCTCGCGGGTCAGCTTCTCCTCCTACGACGCTGACGGGTTCACGATCTCCGTCAACACCGCTCCGGCGTCGGGTGTCAAAGTCTCCTATTTCGCCATGAAGGGGATGGCTGCGTTTGCCACCGGCCAGAAGAAATGGTTCCGGGGGGACACCGCTACCGGCGAAGGCGGCGTCCTCGTCACCCCCTACCTGGGTGACATCTGGTGGCAGTTCTCCACCTATGGCGCACGCTTCGTGGACGGGAGGGACGAGTCCTTCTGGACGAGCATGGCTGTTGGATGGGCCACCAAGGCTCTCGGAGATGACAAGGGCGTCGGATCATGGGCAGTCGGTGGTTCCTCTACCGAACTGACCAAGTACCTGGCGAACAACCGCTCCATGTCGGTGCTCGACTTCTACGGTCGGCTGACGACGATGAACACCGGATGGGTGATGACCCATGACGGCCCCGTCAACTCGGGGCTGGACGGCACCTACCAGTGGGGGATGTTCGACCTCTCCGGCCCATCCCAGGTTGCGGGGGCGGTGACTGGTGCTGGGAAGCAGCCTCTTGCACCGGGAGTGCAGACGATCAAGACAGGCTTCCAGCCGAAGGCGGTCTGGTTCGCTACCGCTGCTGCTGCCACCCCGAACGCGCAGCTTGCCAACCCCGCCTTCTGCTTCGGCGTCTCTGACGGCGTCAGCAACGCAGCGATGTTCGGAGCGGCGGAACGACGCGGCAGTCCCTGGAACGCGAACCGCTACCACTCCGGCAACAGGTGCCTGCTGATGGGAGACCATACGGACACGATCTTTGCTTCTGCGCGGTGCGACATCACGGCCAACGGCTTCAAGCTGACCTGGCCTCTGGCTGATGCTGTCGCCCGTGACTATGTCTGGATGGCGTTCTCCAACACCGACCTCGTCGTCCCTGATCCTCCTGTCTCCATGTACTTCAGGGCGACCTGATGCCGTTCGTCCAGTCTCTCTTACACGGCAGTGGATGGACAGAAAGGGCGACCGGACTCGCTGGCCCCTGGTATGTAACCGGAGGAGGTCCGAAGACCATCACTGCGGGAAACATGGTGGTCGCCTACATCGGTGCCTGCTACTACCAGGGCACTCCGACCGACTACTCGTACCTCGCGGACAATCTGGGCAACACCTATACCAGGATTGCCGAGTGGGACACCGGCCACCTGGAGCAGTGCCTCTACGTCTCCACGATCACCAACCCTGGTGTGCTGACTCAGTTCCAGAGTGAGACGGGACTTCCCACCTCCTACCATTGCTCCCTCTGTTCCGCCGAGTTCTCTGATCCCTACGGGCTGACCGTCAACGACCTGTTCCAATACTGGTCGGGCACCACGATCACGTCGATCAGCAACACGGTTGCGGCGAAGAGCGGCCTGAACATTCATGCGATCACGATGTGGCGACACCCTACGGCGGGCGTTGGAGGGATCCCCTACGTTCCTCCTGCCGGATACACGATTGCCGACGAGCAGGTGTATCGGGGTAGTGACGTGATCGTCCAGGGTGTTAGCACTCCTCTCAACTACGGCGCTCCCTGCCTGGCTCTCTCCTACCGTTACGGGGCGCAGCCGAACGAGGTGCTGACTGATTCCTGGAACGAGGCTGTCAGCGGGATCATCGGGTTCAACGTCCGCTTGGGCGAGTATGTTCCTCCCCCTGCTCCGGCTGTTTCGTTCTCCAAGGTCGTCTTCAATGGTGCCCTTTGAGCGTCCGGGTGCCCCAGTAGACTCTCCGAGGATGTACACCCAGGTGGAGATCAAGACGGCGTTCGATGAGCAGGCGGGTGACGCCTCCTCCCTGGCGGAAACGGGTGAGGTGACACGCTGGTTCAACGACGGCCAGGCTCGCCTCGGCTGGTACACGAGGGGAGTGGAGAACGTCACCTGGGCTGTCGGTGACCTGGTGGTCCCTATTGTGACGCCGAACGCGGGCATCGACCACACGCTCTACCCGGACGGCAACGTCGAGTCTCGCTGGATCGAGGGCGTGCAGAACATCCAGATCATCGACCACGGTGGTGCGTCCTCGGCAGGCTCCGCGAGGCTGATCCTGCGGGTCTACTGGCCCGACGTGACGGAGACAGCCGCGAGCCTGCTGCCCCGGATCGGAGACTCGGCCTGCATCTCCTACGCGCTCTACCGCTTCTACCGCAAGCTCGTATCCAATCGGAGCTTCTACCAGCGCTACGCCACGCTTGTAGGCACGAACCGGGTGGACATCGCGGAGCTTTCCGACACTGCGGATGACCACTACCGTGACTTCAACGACCTGCGCCTGGAGCTTCCGACCGAACCGGCTGCCCTCTACTTCGGATGACGGTCCCTACCTTCGACGCTGCCAGGCACCACGTCGGGCTTGGCACCGACGGCTCGTCCCTGAAGGGACTGATGATCTCCGGCTACTCCAAGGGACTCCAGAAGACGACGGAGAACACGCAGGACATCGGCGGCGGACGCTCCCTGCTGGACGAGTCGGTGCCGGAGGTCTCCTACTGGAACCAGGACTCGTTCATCGGCGGTGCCTTCCAGTACCGGATCACGGAGGACAAAGAGCGCTTCGCTGACAGCATCGGCCTGATCCCGCAGCTTCAGGACAAGGGCTGCATCTCGGTGCCTCCCCTCGTCCAGAAGTACGGCTTCGATCCGCTCGCCTCCTCCTACATCTCGCACATCAACACGGGCACCGGCTTTCCCGGCTTCCCCACCTACGTGGAGCCTCGGGCCATGTTCCCGGTGGCGGGCAGCATCTACATGCTGTTCAAGCACGGGATGTTTCGCTGGCGCTCCGACACGAACGCCATCTCCTTCTGGGCTGGCGGCACCCACATGAACTGCATCGACGCCCAGTACGACATGAACGACCAGGTGATCCTCGTCGCCATGTCCCCGGCCCAGTATACGACCGCGACGAACCAGACTCCCTTCGTCGCCAGGGTCAACCCTTCGACGATGGCCGACATGCCGGTCAACGTCCTGATCGACGGCACCGGCACCAAGACGGCGAACAAGGTGATGCAGGGGATGCACGCCAACGGTCCCGGCGGGATCATCCTCGTCGCGTTGGGACTGCACCTCTGGTCGGTGACGCCAAACGACCCGCTGACTGCCAACACCGACTGCGTCTGGAAAGACCTGGGCCGTATGCCAGGCCGCTGGATCCAGTCCCACACCTACAACGGGCGGGCATACATTCTCTGCGGGGCAGCGGACGGAGTCAGCCACATCATCACCTTCGACGGCACATCGATCCTGCCAGTGGCCGAGCTTCCCTGGAACTTTGAGGGCTGGGACATCACCAACTACGGTGGTCGCCAGTTCGTGGTCGGACGGGGCACCGACGTGAACGGTGCCGACCGCTACGGGGAGATGCACGAGATCTCGGGGGCTTCTGTGCGTCTCGTCCGTACCTTCCAGAACGAGCACTACTCGGCCTACGCTGGGGCGGACACACCCAAGAACCTGAAGTGCGTGGCCGTCAACGACGGCCTCCTCTGGGTCTCACATCAGGGACGCAAGCTAGTCGCCTATGACCTGACCGCCGACGCTTTCTGGGGTGCCTCCGAGTACCTGGGCCTGGCCTCCAACTTCACCCTCCACAAGATGTGCCGTGGACGGGCGGGCCTCTACGGCTACGGCTCCCGCAACGGGTTGAACCAGGACACGGGCCTGTACCGGGTCTGCAACCCCGGCGACACGGCGCTGTTGCCTTCGAACTTCTCCTGCACCCTGATCACCTCCGACTTCGACCGGGAGATCGCCCGCGTCAAGCGCTGGGGTGAGGTTGTGGTGCAGACACGCAACCAGTCGTCGGCCCAGATCTTCTGGTCCTACGACACCGGCACCACCTGGACGGAGTTGACGGTGGTGACGGAGAACGGGACGTCGAACGAGATCAACATGCACCGGGCCGACCTCTCCGGGATCCCTGCCACCAGCAGGATCCGGTTCAAGTTCGTCTTCCCCCGGCTGAAGGACGTGTCCTACAAGGTGCTGGAGATCAACGCCATGTCCGTTTCCTACACGATGCTCGGATCCTCCAAGTGGACCTGGAACTTCACCGTCATCGGAGCCGTGGAGCAGGAGACCTACGACGACGTGCCCGGAGAGGAGTCCGAGTTCTACATCCCCTCCGAGCTTCAGGACATGCTGGAGAGTTGGGCTGCTGGCAAGAACAAGCTGGTCTACCGTGACCTCAACGGCCACGACCACAACGTCACCGTGTTCGGGATCAAGACGCAGATGCAGATCATCGGACCCCGCGTCGGCACGGCTCCGGAGGCGTTCTATGGCCTCACCTTGCAGGAGGTCTAGTGGCTCGCCACGCCGGAGGCTCGTCGCTCCGCACCAGGCGCAACCGTCGCCAGGGTGGCGTCAAGTTCCGCCTCCACACACCCAAGTGGCAGGATCCGTACCCCTGGATCCCCGGCACCGAGCCGGAGAAGCGCACCTTCGCGGCGCTCGTCAGCAGCGGCTTCTACTTCTGGTTCCAGCCCGCCAGCCTGATCCCGGAGGAGTACCAGACCGAGGCTCTGAAGCAGGGCACGCTGCTGACCAAGCACGACTACGTGCCTGACTTCGTGCTGCCCGAGTGGAAGGTGATCTTCGATCCGTTCGGTGACTACCACCACTCCCTGCCGCAGCAGCGTGAGGCGGACGCCTGGAAGATGGTCTACTACGAGTCGATGGGCTACGAGTTCGTCCACGAGTGGGCGAGCCTGATCAACCGCAATGGCGGCGAGTGGTACATCCGACGGTCGAAGAGGCTGTGGCTGCCTCCGATGTTCAATCTGAAGCCCATCGACCTGGCCCGCAAGGCGAGCGTCGGCTACTTCCTCGGTCCGAACCTGGGCCTCGGCTCCAAGAGCGTTGCCATCGCCAACAGGAAGCGGGCCGTCCGAAAGAGCTTCGGCCTAGGGTCCAGCCGGTAGAAGCTGTAGGCTCAGGAAATGCCAACCAAGAGAAAGCCAGCCTACGGTCCCTGCACGCAGGGGCCTCGCGCCGCTCACGACAGCGGAATCCGACCTGCGGCAGCGATCAGGATGATCGTCGTCCACTCCGCAGAGGCATCCGACGACGTCGGAGAAGATCGGACGGCCGAAGGAGTTGCCTCCTTCTTCGCCAACCCACGCACGAAGGCGTCCACCCAGCTTGCCGTGGACTCCGACTCCTGCGTCCGGATGCTCCCCGACCTCGTCATCCCCTGGGGTGCGACGGGCGGCAACACACACGGCGTCCACGTCGAGATCTGTGGCCGCGCCTCCTGGACGAAGGAGCAGTGGCTCGACAAGCGTCACTCCAAGATGCTCGACCGTGCCGCCTTCAAGGTGGCTGTCTGGTGCTACCAGTACCGCATCCCGGCAGCCTGGATCCGGGCCAAGGGCGTAGCCAACGGCTACAAGGGGATCACGACCCACAAGGACATCAACGATGCGTTCGACCGTGGCACGCACTGGGATCCAGGCCCTGGCTTCCCGTCAGCCGAGTTCCTGGAGCTAGTCAAGAAGCACTTGGCGATCATCAGAGAGGACAGGAACCCGAAGCCATGAACGGACACGAGGTAGCACTGTGGGCAGGCGTTGCCTCGTTCTTTGCGAGCCTGCTCGCCATCGGGATCTTCGACGTGTTCCAGCCTGCCCAGTGGGTGGAGTACATCGGTGCCTTCGTCATCTCCGGCATCACTGCCGGGGCTGTCTACTCCCAGCAGCGCCTCCACGATGCGAAGGCAGCACGGGGTGATTCTCCTGCGGGACCTGAAGACGCCTGACCTCACTCCGGCCCAGGGGGCTGGTGTGATCGTCGCCGTGATCGGGGTGGCCGCAGCCGAGTTGCTCGACGAGTCCCTGGTGATGCTCGTCGGCCTCGGCCTTGCGGTCGCCCTGATACTGGCCGACGCGGTGATCCGCGTGGGCCGTGCCCTAATGTCAAGCAGGAAGTTCAGCGACGAAGACCTTGACCTCTAGCTGTTGTCCGGACCTGCCTGTATCCTGAGATCAAAGGAAACGGGAGGATACGAAATGGCAATACCAGGACGGAAGCTGAACAGCGTTGAGATCCGCGCCAAGGTGAAGGTGGGTCTGAAGAACGCTCGCGGCTACCCGCAGTCGGTGGACTACTTTGTCACCGACGACGAGGAGGTAGGCGAGCACGTCTCTGAGCTTCGCGTCGTCTTCCCCTACCCGACGGCGGACGAGTGCTTCCGCACCGGCCTGGAGTGGTGGGTGGGCAAGATCCAAGCCTGCTTCACCAACGAGCAGACGGACCCGACGGCCTACCGGATCGACGGGCTGGAAGTGAAGGAGGGAGGGCGCGTCAAGACGCTCTCCTGGCTTGACCCTGACGACGAGCTACGCGGTGAGAAGGTCGGCAAGTCCCGGCAGCCGATCAAGTGCCGCGCCGACGCCTGCCCTCACTTCGGTGACAACTCGGGGCAGAAGCAGTGCCGTCCCTCCGGTCGGCTCACCTTCTTCATCGAGGGTGGCCGTCAGGACATGGCGCTGGAGTTCCTAACCCATGGCTGGTTTACGATTGAGCGGCTCGCCGGGACGCTGGCCGCTTGTGAGCGCAGTGGGCCGTTGAATGCCCCCGGTCGCTCCTTCCTCCTCAACGTCGTCATGCAGCGCAAGGGCGACAACCGATTCCCTGTCGTGTCTATCAAGGAGAACAAGGTGGAAGTCAAGACCGAGAAGGATCTGCAAGTGGCCGAGTCCCTGCTGTCACTCCAGAAGCAGTACGCAACCTACGCCTTCAGTGACGACAAGGACGAGCTTGGTGTTCGGCTCGCTCTTTCGGTGGCTCTGGAGAACGTCTTCGGCAAAGAGTGGCGATCCAATGATGCTCTGATCGAGCGCGTCAAGCAGGTCGGCGTCATCGTCGCCGCCGAGAAGCTGCTGAAGAAGTATGACCTGTTCCCCGGCTCACTGCCAGAGGCATGAAGGTCTTCGCACCGACGCGAGTCTCTCCCTCCCGTCTGAACGCCTTCGCCGCCTGCGGCGTGGAGTTCCGGATGAAGTACCTGGAGGGCATCCCCTCGCAGATGCAAAACTCGGCCAGCCTGTTTGGGTTCGTGATGCACGACGCGCTCTCCTTCTGGGGGCCTGACCGCAGCCGCGACCTCGTCAAGCTGGTGGACCAGGCATGGGACCGCCAGGGTTCACCGCTGACCAAGCGCTTCATCGTGGAGTACCGCAAGCTGTCTGCCGAGGCACGGGCGATGGAGCAGCAGATCCGTGACGACTGGCGGGAGCAGGGCAAGGAGTCGAAGAAGCCACGCGCCACGAAGGAGTGGAGAGAGTCGTCTGTCGCTGACGCTCTCAACTCGCTGATGGAGAAGTGGATCCCGGCGATGGATGCCGAGGGCCACTTCCGCTTTGAGTCTGGCGATCCGCTGCCGATGCTCTACGACGAGTCGCTGACGCTGGCCGAGACCTACGCTGCTCGCTGGCGTCACCTGCCGAACGCGCTGACGACGGAGTTCCATGTCATGGAGCCGTGGCGGGGCTTTTCCCTGGACCTCTACATCGACACCATCGAGCCTTTAATGGTTCGGAGCACGGGTGAGCTTCTCGGATACCTGATCAACGACTACAAGACCTACAAGCAGCCTCCGAGTGAGATGAAGGACTACCGGCAGATCGTCATGTACTACGCTGCCGTCCAGTCAATGGTGGAGCGCGGTGCGCTTCCCTTCTTGGAGGGTCATAAGCTCTACGTCGGCATCGACTATGTCCGATGGACGGATAGCTGGGTAGATGACGGAGGACTGCCCTTCCCATCTCGGAGAGTGTGGGAGGTCACGGATGAGGATTTGGATCGCCTCGGCGGGGAACTTATCCTGTACCGGAAGGCGGTCGAGGCGCACATCTTTCTCCCGGCTGACAAGAACCGGAGTGCCTTCTTCTGCGACTACCCGGACGAGTGTTGCTTGAAGTCCACGTCGAGCGCTGGCGGATCAATGAGGCGAGTGGAGGTGGAGCAATGAGCGATGCAACTGCGAAGCTCACGGGAGAACTACTGGAAGATCTGGACGAGTTCCTCCAGGACGGGAAGGCAGGCGTCATCAAGACGACGAAGGACTTCGCCTGCGCTCTCGCTATCTTCGACGAGATCCGTGCCCGGATCGTCACCGGGGACGAGATCGACCTGGTGCCCATCGACTTCATCGAAGCGGTCCGACGTCACTTCGGCTTCGGCTCCCGGACCATGAACGCCATGCTCGCACGGGCACGCTTCGCCCTGAAGGTGTGGCAGGAGAAGTACGGTCCGCTCAACCCGGAGCAGCACGAGTACGCCAACCAGCTTCTCGTCTCCGCTGTCGAGTGCGGGATCAAGTACGCACCCGACGAGGGAGCGCGGAGGGCGATGGTCTACACCTGGCTGGACCGGATCGTCAACGACGAGCGAGGCCACGAGGGCTTCCTTCGCCGCCGCACTCCCGGAGTCCGGATCGACATGTCGGAGTTCCAGTGATGGGAACTCCACCAATGGGCATTGGAGGGCTTCCCTGCGCGGGCGCTCGGGACGACCGCTGCCACCCCGACCCCGGCATGTGCGCCTGCTTCGACACACCCGTTTACCGCGAGCCTCACGGCCAGCAGATATGCGAACGATGCGGGCGTAAGGGCGTGCGCGGGTTCGTGGTCGTAGCCGGGAAGGGGCTGCGCTATGGCGGCGACGAGCAGGTTGTGTGTGCCAATCGTGACGTCTGCGACAGACGCCTAGCGGCAGCCGAACAAAAGGAAGGTTGGTCGTGACCGAACACTACGATCCCGACGAGTGGGAGGACGGCCTGCGGTGTCTCGACTGCGGCACCGAGTTTGTCACCGGACAGCCGATCTCGGAGCGTCTGATCGAGGTTGACCGGCTGGCGTGGTTGGACGACGAGCCGGTGTTTACGACGGAGATTGTGTGCGTCTCGTGTGCCATCGGAGGCGCGACGTGAGAGCCACCGTTTCAAGCCCTTGCCCTCCAACAGGTGATGGGGGTACTCAGTGACCGCCGTCCGCTACGCCTGCGCTCGCTGCGGCAAGCGACTACCTGCGGAGAAGATGATCTTCTCCCGCTTCACCCGCAACCGCTACTGCCTCGACCTTGAAGGCTGTGCGAGGCGGGTGAAGAACCGTGGCCGGAGGAAAGGAACCGTGGAAGCAACTTGAACGCCGCACTGCCAGGAACCTGGGCGGCACCCGGCTTTGGCGTCCCGATTGGGCCGAGTCCAAGCCCGATGGTGAGTCGGAGACGCACACCTGGGATGCTAAATGCTACGCAAGTTTTGCTGTCATTAGTAAGTTCGTCTACGCGGAGAAGCTGTACCGCAAGTACAACGCTGGCCGACGCTTCATCCTCGTCCTCTTCGCACGCAACCACGTCGCGCAAGGTGACTTCGTTCTCCTCCGGATGCGTGACTACCGTGACCTACTCGTGAAAGCAGGTGAGCTTGATGCCGGAGACGACATCACCGAAGTTCCACCAGATCCTGTCTGAGCTTGGCGACCTTCACCGTCTGAAGTCCTCCGAGCACGGCACCCCCGACGATCCTTTCGCCGCCATCCGAGAGGAGGCAGGCGGTCGGATCCCGATCTGGATGGCAGCCATCGAGAGGATGGGGCAGTGCACCTACGAGGCCGTCCGAGACGCGGAGGGAGCGGAGACACGCAGGGCCTCCGTCATCGCCGCCCTCAATGATGTCGCCTCGTTCGCCATCATCGCCCGGATCCTCTACGAGGAGGAGTTCCAGCCGCCCGGTGTCGAACACACCTGGAGCGGCCTGCCCGGTCAGCCCGCTCAGACCAGCTAATGATCTCGTTCAGCAGTCTGTACTGCACTGGCGTCCCGACCAAATAGGAGTGCGCTCCCCTACTGTGTCATAGAGGAAGGCCCCTGGAGATGCAGGGGCCTTCCTCTACGCTCGCGCCGCCAGGTGCTTGCGTCGGACGGTGAACGTCCGGGAGAACTGTGCGTTGCGCGGCATCGGCTTGTGTGTGTGGATCAGCTTCACCTTCCAGCCGCCACGGTCCGGCTCGATGATCTCGACGACCGCGTGGGCCAGGTACTGCGGACGGATCTGAGAGATCAGCGTCCAGCGCTCCTCCGGGTACGGAGGCTCCTGTGAGGCGGCCGACGTGGCCTGGTATTTCTCGGCTTCGATGTCCACGATTCCCTCGTCCTTGTTGATCCACTTGCCCAGGATCAGGACGAACTCGGGGTCTTCGTGCGGGCGCGTGCTGAGACTGCTCGCAAGCCTCACCTTCATCTTGTATTCTCCTCGCTCTCGGGAAAGGGCGACGGCCCTGGGGGAACCTCTTGGTGGAGGGCAGGGCCGTCGCCTACTTCATTGTGACCTGTCAGAGACACCAGTGGCAGCCGTCGCGGCCCGTGTACCTCATGTAGCCCGCCGTGAGCGCCTGGCCCAGTGGATGGCTCCATGAGTTCGTGGACTGCGAGACGACGAAGCCTTTGTCTCGTGCGTTGGCGTAGGCCGCGTTGCTGTAGGCCCAGTAGGTGGAGGACATGAACTGCATCCAGCCTCCGGCCCCGGAGCCTTGGTGGTTCATCACGAAGCCGCCGTAGCCGCCCTCGCGCCGGGAGATGTAGAGCAGCCAGTCCTTGGTGCCTGGGTAGATCCTTTGCACCAGGCTGACTGCGGTAACCCAGTCCGATGTGGCTGGGATGACATGCCACCTGGCCCAGTGCTCGTGTGTAAGACGAGCTTTCTCCGCACGTTTCTGCCATAGCTCGGAGACGTATCGCAGGTAGGCGCAGGCGCTGGCAGGAATCTTTTCCTTGCTGGCCTTGGTCTTCGGAACACCCCTCATCTCTTGCCACTTCCAGGTCACCTTCTTGTAGAAGGCGATCTGCTGCTTGACGTAGGGGCAGTAGGTGTCTTTAATCGGACGTGGTTCTGCTTTGGCCGTGCTGGCGATGATCACCATCGACAGCACGGCCACGATGAGGATGCGTTCCCTCACGCTTTACCTCCTACTGGGGGACAGAGCACGTTCATCGGAGCCGTAGCTCCTCTCGGATCTCGTCGGAGATCCGTCCGGCCAGCCACCACCGGAACATGGTGGAGCGTAGACCGTTCCTCAGACGACGTGGACGGCTCGGGACGGGGATCTTGGCGAGGAGATACGTCTCGTTCTCCTTGGCCTTCTCGTCCATCCGTGCGTTCCAGTCGATGGGGAAGCGGTAGCCGCTCAGGAACCTGTCGATGACGAGGTTCCTGAACGACCACTCTTTCTCAGTCGCCATGGGTCTTGAACCTCACGGCTGCCAGGATGGCAAGCTCGCCCCACACCTGACGCTTCACTGCCGGGGCGATCTCCATCGGGATCACGCCCGCCAGCACCGACTTGGTTATGGCCTCGTCGATGTCGTCCATGATGGCCTGGGCCAGCTTCTCGGCAACGCTCTGGCCCAGGACAACCTGCTCTTCGGGCGAGAGCGTAGTCACGACTCGCCTCCTTTCGGTAGTGGAAGGAAGGAAACGAGCCGACCTGAGAAGCCCAGGCTGACCGTCTTGTGCGCCTCACCGTTGCGGTTCTTGGCGACGATGATCTCAGCGACACCCTGGGCGTCACTGTCCGGGTTGTAGAACTCGTCCCGGTAGATGAACAGCACCACGTCGGCGTCCTGCTCCAGGCTGCCTGAGTCCCGCAGGTCGGAGAGGACCGGACGCTTGTCCGTGCGTCCCTCCAGGTTGCGGTTCAACTGGGCGAGTGCCAGGATCGGGATCTCCAGTTCGCGTGCCAGCACCTTCAGTGACCTACTGATCTCGGAGACCTGTGCTTGACGGTTCTCCTCGGTCTTCGCTGCGACCATCATCTGCAAGTAGTCCACGATGGCGAGGCCCAGTGGTTGCTGCCTCTTCATCCTCTTCAACTCGGCCCGCAGCTTGGACACTGTCAGGCTTGCGTTGTCCTCGACGTGGAAGTAGGCGGCTCGGGCGAGCACCTTCTTCTTCGCCTCGGTGAACTTCGCCACCTCCGTGTGGTTGATCTCCCCGGTCCGCAAGCGGTGGGTGGGGATCTTCGCCACGCGGGCGATGGATCGGTAGGCGATCTCCAGCTTCGACATCTCCAGGGATGCGAAGGCCGACGGGATACCTTCGTCGGCCAGGTTCTCTGCGATGTTCTGGGCCAGTGCGCTCTTGCCCATCGACGGACGGGCTGCGAGCAGGATCAACTGGCCCGGATAGAAGCCGGTCAGCAACGTATCGAGGGCCGGGAAGCCTGTCATCAGGCCGGTGCGTGTCTCTCCTGTCTCCAGGACGTGCTCGATGTCAACGAGCAGGTCGGACATGGTGGCCGTCATCGACATGAAGTCCGTGGCTCCCTGTACGGCTGCGACGGAGGACAGGTGTGTCTCTGCCTCCGCGATCAGTGCGTCTATGTCACCTCCCCTACCCTCTCCTAGGGATCGGATGGCGGTGCCTGCTGCTACAAGCCGTCGGAGGACGGCCTGCTCTTGCACGATCCGTGCGTAGTGCTCGACGTTGGAGGCTGCCGGGACAATCGAGGCAAGCTCGATGATTTTTCCTTTGCCTCCGACGTCGTTCAGCTTCTTGTGCTTCTCCAGGAAGTCCACCAGCGTCAACGCATCGACGGGGTAGTTCCTGGAGTGCAGTGCGACGATGGCCCGGAAGATCAGGCCGTGGCTGGGACGGTAGAAGTCAGATTCGGCGAGAATCTCTTCTCCGATTTCTATTGCCCGATCGGACAACAACATGGCTCCCAGGACGGACTCCTCGGCCTCCAGGTTGCTCATCGCTGGGCCTTCTTGATGTTGGCGACGACCTGCCATAGTTGCTGCACCCTGACGGGTGCCATGTCCCCGTTCATCGGGCGCTCCGGCACGGCTGCGGCGATCACGCTGTCACCCTCAACCCAGTCCGGGTGCTTGTCCCAGCCCCTGAAGTTGACCCAGGATGCGTAGTCCCAGGCCCAGCGGCAGCGAGCGTAGTCGATCAACTCGTCCCTGGTCATCATGTCGTGGTAGCAGTGGTGCACACGCTCCCACGTCTCCTTCTTTGTCGGCGGTCGTCCGTCCGGCTTCGCAGGCATCGTCCGGAAGCGCTCCTGGAGGATGCCTTCCGTCTTTCATCCAGCCGGACCCGTGGGCCGTACTGGAAGGCAGTCATTCCTGCTCCCAGTCCACCTGGAAGTTCTTCAACTCGACCACGTTGCGCGGGTTCATCTCCGCATCGAGGATCTTCTCGGCTTCCTCTTGGGTGTCGGCCTCGATCTCAAAGTCCTGCTCGACCTCGGCCTTCCACGTTCCCTTGAAGGTGGTCATGCCATTGCCGCCCGACGCGCCCGCGACTGCTGGCGCTGGAGCCTGGCCTTCTCATAGCGCTCCTTGAACGGCTCCATCTCGACCACGTAGCGGTCGTAGGTCTCGTGCCAGAGGAGCGTGGCCCTATCGACCAGGTCCACCGGGGTTAGCTCCTCCCCGGCCTCGTCCGCCTCGGTGAACACCATCTCCAGGGCCGACTTGAACCGGCTCGGATACTCTCGGATGTCCTCCGTGTAGAGCGAGGTGTCGCAGGCTATGGACAGTGCGTCTCCGATGTGTGCCCCGCAGACCGGCTGCTCGTACAAGACCCGGTAGAGGGTTCGGAGGGCGGCGTCGTGGGTCCGATATGCACCCGCGATCTTCAACTGCGCCGCCACGTACTCGATGCCGCCGTTGACGCTGGTCCCGAAGAAGTTGTTCTCGACCAGGTAGCCGTTGTCCGCCACCGCTGACTGGACCATCGGCTTCAGGTCGGAGCAGAACACCATCGTCAGGCACTTGGGGCCGGTGAGGCCAGCCGGATAGTCCGACTGGCCTCCGTTCCCCGTGTTCATGCCTGGCTCTCCTTCGTGCCCAGCGTTGCGATCAGCGTGGCGATCTGGGCTGTGAGAGCGTCCACCTGAGCGGACAGCTTCTCGTTCTGCGCCCGCAGGTAGGCGACCATGTCGTTCTCCTCCACGACAGGCTCCTCCTCGACTGGTGCGTTCTGCTGGTGCATCCAGTCGCCCAGGCGGTGGAGACGGCCACCCACGGCCATCCGGAGCGCCTGCATGTGGGCCTCGTGCTCGGCCCACTCGCGCTCCATCTCCAGGCGCTCGTCCTCCTTCTCCTGGGCGGCACGCACGTCAGCGAACCGGATCCCCCGGAAGAAGGCGTCCACCGCAGCAGCGACCTGGCCTGCCGTGATCATCGGAGTCAGGTACATCTTCGGCACCAACTCCGGCTCGGACTCCTCGTCCCAAGTGCAGAGCTTCTCGGTGAAGGAGTCCGGCACCTTGTGAGCGAACACGGTGGGCAGCTTCTCCCACTGGTTGCGGATGTCGTCCTCGCTCACCTCGTCGCCCTGGACGGGGAAGCCCTTGTCGATCATCTCGCGCAGGATCGCCTCCTTGTTGACGTCCGACTGGTCGATCTCATCGGCCGAACCCTGGAGTGCAACGGAGATGCCCTTGCCCTTGTCCTGGAGCGTGGCCCACTTGCGACCGATGATCGACCCATTCTGCTTACCGGGCAGGATGGCGAAGATGTCACACGGTGCGGTGGACGACAGCCGGTTGGCGCGGTCCTGGAACTGCACGTTGGTCGCGTAGTCCCAGTCCAGGCCATGCAGCACGACTGCGGTGGCCTTGTCGATGTTGTGGCCCAGGTTGATCGACCTGATCGACGCTGCGAGCACGTCGGCCTTGCCCTCCTGGAACGCTTCGATCTCCAGCACCCGCTCGTCCTGGGCGATGGATGCCCCGTCCTTGCAGGTGCAGGCGACCTTGATCCCCTTCTCGCGGAGCCGTGCGGCCAGCCACTCGACAGCCAGCGGCGTGTCCGATCCCAGGATCACCTTGCGTCCGCTGGCGACGAGGTTCATCGTCGTCTCCAGCGTCTTGAAGGCCATCGGGGTGTAGTCGGACGGCTTCACGTTCGTCCACTCGTGAGCACGATCCCCCGTCGGCATCACGCAGGCCCAGTTGAACTTGGCCTCGATCCCCAGTCGGAGGAAGTTGTGGAGGTAGTAGCCGGACAGCACCTTCGGATCGTCCGGGTGCGTCTCCGCGTACCAGGCCGGGAAGTTGCGCCGCCACGAATCAAGTTGCTCCCGCTGCTTGACGCCCAGCGGGTTCTCGATGACGTGCTGCTTCTTCGGAGGGATGCGGACACCCGACTCGTCCTTGGTGAGTCTGGAGATCGCGCAGGCAAGCTGCTTCCACATCTCCGTCCGGTTCGTAGTGTCTCCGACGGGCTTGGGCGGACCCCACTTGCCCTCCGACGACATGGTGCTCTCGAAGACGCCGTAGGTTGCGGTGAAGTTCGTCTTGCCCCCGTAGGAGTACGGGAACCTCTCGGAGTCAGGCCCCAGGCACCAGCGGAGCAGGTTGAACGCCTGGCCGATCCGGTTCTTGATCGGGGTGCCGGACATCAGCAGCCGTGCCTTGCCCCGGATCGCTGACACGCTGTCCGTCTGCTGCGACTCGTTGGCGATGCTCGTGCCCTCGTCCACGATCACGACGCCCGCTGAGAACGCGGTCGAAATAATCGACGAGATCGTCTTGACTTTTGTATCGAAGACGGAGTAGCCGCAGACACCCTTCGTCTTGTGCCACTTCGGACGGTTGTCCGGGAGCGCGTAGGACGCACCCGCCTGGATCTGCGTCCGCTTGCAGAAGACGCCGTCCCAGGCACCGTGGCAGCGAGGGCAGCACTGAGTGGACATGTGCTCCACTTCCTTCTGCTTGTAGAAGCCCTCGATGTAGGTGCGGGTCGGCTGGCCCGTCTCCGGGTGAACGCCGTCCAGCCAGTGGCCGGGAACCCACTCGTCGTCCTCCTTCGTCTTCTTGACGACGAACGGCTTCTCCTTCACGTTCAGGTGGCTGGTGAACTGCGCGAGGTCGCGGAAGGAGACGATCCAGATCCCCTTCTCCTCGCCGTTCTTGATTGCCTTGGCGAGCCGCCGCACACGGGCAAGCTCGGCCCGGTAGTGCTCGACGCGCTCGGCCTTGTTGACGTTCTTCTTCGGCTTGTGGACAAGCTCCTTGATGTTGCCGCCGTAGAAGCGATGGGCCTCACGCGCCCACTGCCGCTTCAGGTCAGCCGGGACGATGATCAGGGCCGACTGCTGGCAGCCCTTGTCCCACTGGGAGAGCACGTAGGTGAGGCCCTCCAAGGTCTTGCCCATCCCCGGCTCGTGCGCCAGGATCGCGTTGCCCTTGGACTGGATCGCCGCAAGCTCCCCGATCTGGAACGTCTTCAGGGCGTAGCCGCGAGGCGCGAGGTACTTGGCCTCGATCTTCTGGATCCGCTCGACCTCCGGCTCGACAAGCTCGGGGTAGCGGGTCGCCATGGAGCCGGGATCCCTGACCACGAAGTGCTCGGCCAGGTACATGATGTCCTCGCCTTGGCGGTCGTCGATGTCCTTCTGACCGCTGTCGGAGCGGATCCGGAAGACCGTCCAGGTCTGGTTGCGCTTCTTGGTCTTCGTGACCATGTGGCCGGTCTTCTTGTCCTCTTCCTCGACGTCGAACTCCTTCGGCGTGTAGAACTTGTTCGCCGTCAGCGGGTAGAACTTGCCCGCCACGAAGCCGCGCTCCTCGTCGTCCAGGATGCACTCGATCCGGGGCGAGTCGGTGAGCCAGCCCAGCCGCATACCAACCGGCAGCGGCGAGATCGGCGTGGTGACGCGGAAGGCTTCTTCGACCGCGACTTCCGCGATGGCGCGGACGCGAGGGTCGATGGTGATTGTGCCGTCAGCGGCCAGGTCGGCCAGGGCCGTCCAGGAGCCGGGGTGGAGCTTGAAGAAGTCGGTGCTCTTCTGATCGACCTGCTCGACGTGACGGAGGTAGCCCTTCACGTCCAGCACCTTCTTGGCGAAGGGGGAGAGGGTGACCTGCATCATGTTGCCGCCGTACAACTCGACGGACGGGGCGGGCTTGGTCTTCTTGATGTAGAGGGCACCGTACTCCCGGTGCACCATCTTCAACGTGTCTCCGATGGTGACGTAGGAGCTACCGGCCTGGATGGAGCGGTAGGCGCGGTTGCGGCCCTGCTCGGCCACCCAGATCGGCACCAGGTTCAGCATCGACATGTTGACGTCCATCGTCTGGGCGTCACCGATGTCGGCGCGGGGCTGGAACGTCTGGAACGTCACCTTCAGGCCCAGGTCGATGATGTTGACCCGGCCCACGACCACCGGCTCGCTGTGGCCCTCAAAGGTGATCAGCGGAGGGGTGCTGGCGATAGGACTGATCGTCGCAATCGAGACCCGGTCGCTGTTGGTCTTCATGTTGTGGGTAAGCATCATCGTGTCGCCCACGTTGGTGGTCAGGTCGATGATGAAGTTGGTCCGTCCGAACGATGCCTCGATGGCACCGAACATCTCGGCCAGGCGCGTGTAGGAGCCGATGCACGGCTCGTACTTCGTCTTGGCCTTGTTGTAGAGCGCCTCGTCCTCGTCGATCCCGTGGCGGTTCTTGGACGAGAACTGCTGGAGCAGGGAGCCGTCGCCTGCGTTGATGCAGAGCGTCTGGGCGTCACCCAGGACTTGCACCAGGAGAGACGAAAGCTCCTCGGGGAACTTCCCCGTCTGCTTCGGCTTCTCCTCGACCGGCTGTTCAGTCAGCGTGTCGGTCATTCGATGCGGGTATCCTTTCTTCGTTGCGGGTCGCGCTCCGACCTGGCGGGCAGGAGCGTTTGGGATTCCCGGTCAGCCCTTCTTCGGCCAACCGGGAATCCCTTTCTCTAACGGTGAGCTATCCGAAGCAGGAGCCAGATACTGCGGCTCGTGGATCGGACAGATTCTCCAGTGAGCGTACTGGATCAACACCGTCACTTCCCCTGCCTCTTCGCATGATCGGCAGGTCGTGCGGTTGAAGTCGGCCTCAGAAAGCGGCCGGTGCATCGGAGGGGTCGTCATCTGACTCTTCCTCGTCGATGTCGTCGAACAGGCCGGAGAACTCGTCGTCCTCCTCGTCGCCTTCGTCACCCTCGAAAGCCGGGTTGAAGGCTCTCTTGGCCTCCAGGTCGTCCTCCTCGGCCTCGACGTTGACGAGGCCCTCGACGTCGGCTTTCGCCTGGGCGAGTTCCTCGTCGCTGAACAGCCCCGCTGTGTCGGAGATGAACTGCTGGGCGTCGGAGGGCAGACCCTCCATCAGGACGGAGGTGTCGCCGCCCGAAGCGACGAAGCGCTCCAGGCGACCGATTGCGCCTCCGACCTCTCCGGTCGGCTCCCCGGCTATGGCGAGCATGATCGCTTCTCGGAGATGGTCGAACGCGAGACCCAGGTGCTCGTTGACTGCTGCTGCGGTCTCCGGCTCCATGGGCTAGAACGGCGCTTCGTCGAGGGCCTCAACCTCGTTGACGGCCTCGATGACCTCGTCCTCGGCCTGCTCGGCGGTGGAGTCGGTGGCGGGATCGTCCTCTCCGACGACGACGGTGGTGCCGTCGATCACGGTCTCCGGGTGAGCCTTGACCTCCGGCGCGACCTTCTTCTCCGGCTTCTTTCGCGTCGGCGGGTCGTCCTTGGCCTTCAGGTCGGACGCCGGGACGAAGTCCAACTCGACCTCCGGGGCGTCCGGCTGGCTTTCGGTGTTCGGCCCCAGGTACTTGAAGAACAAGCCACCCTTGACGACCGACACCTCCCAGCGGATGCTGGCTCCCTGCGGGAGCTTGCGTGCGATGGCAGCAGGGATCGTGACCTGCTGGGTCGGCCCGCCCTTGGTGGCGCGGGACGACACGATGAACTTCGGTGATGGCATATGTCTACGTGCCTTTCTCTTCGTTGGGGTTTTCGATGTGCTTGGTCGCGGCCTCCTGTGCCGCTGGTAGGTGTGGACACTTCGGGGAAGACCATCCGCAGGTGCAGTCGGCCAGTGCGTGGCTGAACCGCCCTCCGGGGTACTTGGTGACCTTGAAGATCTGGGTCTGGTGGATGCTCACCCTGGAAGACGGCTCTTGGTCTTGCCCAGCGGCGTCACCTTGACGGTGATCAGCCTGGGGTAGAGGGAGCGGTGGGCTTCGGCGTACTCGTTGGCGTCACGCTCTTCGCCGCGCTCCTCGTACTTGCCCCAGGACATCTTGCGCTTCATGGCTGCGTCCCAGTGCTCGCGCTGCCAGGCGTGGCGCAACTCGTGCAGCATGGTGAACTGCAACTGCATCCTGAGCAGCGTGCTCGGAGTCCGCTCTTCGTTCTCCGACTGGGTGTAGAGGATGACATGGTTTCGGACCGCATCATAGGTTCCTCGGAGGATG
>Ga0247762_1000248_pt1 | contig 19740 bp, 21 predicted proteins | sample UWRJL081202R4_FD_181016 | JGI IMG/M metagenome (GOLD analysis project Ga0247762, IMG submission 181016) | Plant litter microbial communities from Arlington Agricultural Research Station in Wisconsin, United States - UWRJ-L081-202R-4 | ecosystem: Environmental > Terrestrial > Plant litter >...
TTCTTCTCCCTACCTAAACCGTAACCACACCGGTACCTCAGAATTATTTTCCCGGGAAGCTAAATTCATTCTATTTTCAAACGAACAGCGGCGTCATCTTTGACTCCGGATGCGGCTCTACGTCACAGAAAAACACGTCCTTATCAATCCGCACCTGATATTATGAGACCGAAAGCAATATTGACTGCAATACTCTGTATTACCATTACCGGCGTGGTACAGGCACAACCCATAACGGCAGCACTGGACAGCTTTTATACCCGCATAGCCCGGGCCGGCCAGCTTAATGGAAATGTGCTGATAGCGGAAAACGGGAAAATTATCTATCAGAGATCATTCGGTTATGCAGACCAAGGGCAACGCCTCAACGACGCCGATACAGAATTCAACCTGGCATCTGTAAGTAAAACATTTACCGCTACGGCCATACTACAACTCTATGAAAAAAAGAAGCTGAAGCTGGACGATACGTACGCACATTATTTTCCCGGCTTTCCGTATACCACCGTTACGATACGCCAGATGCTTTCTCATTCATCGGGTTTATCCGACCAGGATCTCGGCGGCATCTGGGACAACGTGCCGAACGCAGCATCTTTAACAAACCAGGACGCAGTGGGCGTTATAGCCGCCGCAAAGGTAAAGTTAAAGCTCGCCCCAAACGAAAAGTGGTGGTATAGCAACACCGGCTATTCGCTGCTGGCGGCGCTGGTAGAAAAGCTGTCCGGCGAGCCATTTCACCAGTACCTGGACCGGCACATCTTTAAACCCGCCGGCATGCAGCACACGTATCTGAAAACAAAAGATATCAATAAGATCAACTCACCTGCCCTGTCACTAAATTACGATTACGACCGTATGTATTCCGGGGCGCGCACAAAGCTGGAAGGCGCGCGCGGCTACTATACCGATAACCGCAGCGGTGCCAGTGACATAATCAGCACCACCGGCGATATGCTCCGGTTCGACAACGCGCTGCGCAGCGGGCGCCTGCTTAAAGAAACAACCCTGAACGCAGCCCAAAACTATACACGCCTGCGCGATGGGAAACCCAACTTTGTCTGGAAAAATATCGGAGGCATGGGCAATGCGTATGACGGCCTCGGATGGTTTGTGTTCGGCGACTCCACCACGGGCAAGACCGTGTGGCACGCAGGCGGCATGCCGGGATGCGCAACGATGCTGCTGCGAAATATATCGCGCAATCAGGTTGTGATCGTACTCGATAACCACAGTAGCGAAGGGCTGTATCGCACCACGCTGGCCGGCATGCGTATACTGAATAACCAACCCTATGCCTATCCCAAAAGGTCGCTGGCCAGACAGTACGGTCGGAACCTGATGGCCCACGGCGCGGACCACGCCTATACAGACCTGCGCCAATGCCTGACCGATACCGCCCACTACAACGTCAACGAGAACGACATGAATAACCTGGGCTATGCCTTTCTGGAAGACAATCTGACAACACAGGCCCTCGAAGTATTCAAGCTTAACACACTGCTCTACCCACAAAGCGACAACGCGTTCAACAGCTACGCCGAAGCACTCGAGAAGGCGGGAAGAATTCAGGACGCGGTGAGCATGTTTCGCTATTCCCTGGTGATCAATCCCGATAATGAAGACTCGAAACGATCGCTGCTGAAGCTGGAGAAGCCGTAACCCTTGCCGCCGGCGCAGAGAAAGGCTGATTTCAGCCAAAAATGGCCGGTCGCAGATCAAAATACTGTAGTGGTCACCATTTTTACTGAAGGTGGTACCATTTTTCTGACCCGTCCGGGCTGCAATTTTGTAACAGACAAAAACAAAAAACGGTATGTCACAAAATCAAATAGCGCTCGTAACCGGCGGTAGCCGCGGGTTAGGAAAAAATATGGCCCTTAGCCTCGCCCAAAAGGGTCTGGACATTATTCTTACCTACAATAGCAAAAAAGACGAAGCTCTGGCGGTAGTAAAAGATATTGAAAAACACGGTCGCAAAGCGGTAGCGCTCCAGCTCAACGTGGCGGACACGAAGACCTACGATGCATTCTTTAAAGAAGTGGGCACCGCTTTAAAAAGCACCTTCGCCGCAACCCAATTCAATTATCTTATCAACAACGCGGGCACGGGCATCCACGCATCGTTTGCAGAAACTACAGAAGAGCAATTCGAAGAGCTGTTCAACATTCACTTCAAGGCAACCTTCTTCTTATCACAGAAAGCGTTGCCCCTGCTGGCAGACGGCGGCGGCATCATAAACCTGTCGTCAGGCCTGGCGCGGTTCAGCACACCCGGCTACGCGGCTTACGGCTCTATGAAAGGCGCTATCGAAACACTGACAAAGTATATGGCCAAAGAGCTCGGTGCTCGCGGCATACGCGTAAACGTACTGGCACCAGGCGCTATTGAAACCGACTTTGGCGGTGGCGCAGTGCGAGACAACGCCCAGGTGAACAAGGCCATCGCCTCGAACACAGCACTTGGTCGCGTAGGCCTGCCAGACGATATCGGCGGCGTGGTGGCCTTCCTGTGTACAGACGACGCCCGCTGGATCACCGCGCAACGATTGGAAGCATCGGGTGGAATGTTCCTGTAAATAGAGGAAATACAATCCGCTTATAACCTCTTTTTACAAGCTATGTAACAAGAGGTTATACCACTATTTCAAAAAGTGTTCACGAAAGGGCGCGATAAATCGCTCATCGCTGGCCTTGATGGCAAATACGATATGATCGAAATGATTGGCGAAGCGACCGTGCAATATGTGTTTGGCAAAGTATGCGGCAACATCTTCAGGATCGTTCTTGAAAACGCCGCAGCCCCACGCACCAAGCAATAAAGTTTTATGGCCATGCCGTACGGCAACCGACAGGATCTTATCGATACGGCTCAGCATAACCGGTTCGATCTGCGAAACCTGGTCCGGTTCATTTTGTCGTATAACTCCGGCATTGACAGCAGGCGCGGTAATAAAAGACAACAGATACGGAGCCTCGAGCAACATACCGTCATCATCTTTAAACACCGGCACCTTCGGTGAATAGATCATCCGGTCTGTATATAAACATGATGTATACTGGCGGTTGATGACATACATTTCCAGATACTGAAGAAGACACGGATAAAGACCACTCGATCTCGCCAGGCTTTCTTCCTGCGCCTGCGCACCGCTCAGGAAACCTCCGCCTGGATTTTTAGCCGAAGCAAAATTCAGCGCCAGCACATCGGTCACGCCTTGCTGTACCAGCGCTGACGCTGCTTCCAGCGTAGTACAGTCTCTTACGTCAAACTGCGTAGACGATGTCGGCGACGTCTGCATGAGTATCCCCGACACCTTGGCTTTTATTTCTTCCAACATCTCTTCGGTATAGTGAACCGAGCCGGCAATGCAGCGCTCCTGCTCATCATGGATACGAACCGACTCTCCATGCGCATTTATATAATAGCCTGCTCCAATAATCCGAAGCGTATCTTCGGCAATAAGAATTCGGGTAGATTTTTTCATTTTTTTACATCGGGTCCTGAACGAATTTATCATCCAGCCACACCTTACCAGCACCGGATAGTTTAAACGATTGTATCTCGCCGGTGCCTTCAAACGAGATCCGTATACCGACAATATCGAGCGCCGGCAATCGCTGCGTTTCATCCAACGCCAGCATATCGTTAACGAATATTTTAAGATGGCCGTTAGCCGCTTCACAACGAACGTGCTCGAAGCCAAAAAAGTTACATCCGAACGCGCTCAGGTCATTGGTTTTACCGTCAACCCTTCGCTCGCTGGTAAGCACACTTATATTCGAAATACAACCCTTCGCCGTCAGCGGGATCATCATCGCGCCGCCTTTGCATAAGATGATGATCCTCACTCTCCGGCAAAGCGATTGCTCAACAGTAGCGGTATTTCGCACCGACGCTTCTAATGTAAAGGCATCCGTTCGCAAACCGGCGAAGTCACGCACATTGGAAAATGTTACCCAATGATCCGTAAATACACCCGTACCAAGCTTGTCACTCAGCGTAGGTGAATCGACGCCCATACCATCCGGTTGTTTCATTTCGGATTGACTAAGGTATACAGGAGGCTTGCCATCGATAATACCACGCCAACCCCTGGTCTGGATAAAAACGATATCTTCCTTAAGGATCGAATCATTCACAATAAGCTTGGCCTGGAAATATCCCGGCGTATAATATAGCGACGTATGCGTATGACCGGTAGGCGAAACCCGTTGCCGCCGCTCCGGATCCCACGATTGCTGGATAAACACACTATCGGCAGGCATGCCGCCGATGTCATACGTAAACACAACGGAGTTAGGCAGATCGTCAGAAACTATATGGCTTTTGAACACGACATTACCGACAACAGGATGTTCCGGCGTTTTACCTTTTACCAGGAATAAAACGACCAATACAACCAGCACAACCGCGATGCTATAAACTAACCACCGCGGCTTGCGTGCTGCCAAACGCTTCGTCGCCCCGGCTTCCTGAGGTGAAGACCGCGCCTCTGCACCAACTTCCACAACCAGCGGGGTCTGCCGCGCCTGAAAATCTCTCCAACCCGTATAATCCAGAAATTCCGCAAGAGCATTCAGTGTGGCCGGCGTAGGCGAGCTGTCATACCTTACACGACCCCATATACGCTTGAGCGTGGACACACTCAAACGAACCTGCGTCTTCTCCGCAATCTTTGTGCTCAGGTTCTCAAAATCATGGTTTGTCCATTGTGCCGACAACCCCCAGTTCAATACTTGTTCTATCTGTTCCAGGCATCGCGCCAATAAGACTTTCTCCATATCCATACGGCCAATTTACAACGCTATCCTAAAAAACTGGTCAGTTATACCTCAGGAAAAAGCGTGAACAAACTTGATCCGGTTTTGAACAACCCGAATCCAATCCTATAAAGCCGTTACACCGTAACATCACAAAGTATTCACCAAACCAAATAGTGTAATGAGATCCATCCTGACAATTATTTCACTGATCGCCCTGCCGCTGTTCGCCACCGGGCAATCCTACGACCTGCAGCAACTGGTAAAGAAAGGAAAACTGACCTATTGGCGAAACGCGCCGCAACCCTTTACCGATGGTAACCGCAAGGCCATATCCCTTCCCGGCATAGCCTGGCTCACCGGCAAAAACTTTTCCACAGGCACCATAGAAGTAGACCTCCGGGGCAAAGACGAGTTTCAGAAGAGCTTCCTGGGTATAGCCTTTCACGGCATCGACACCCTGACGTATGATTGCGTATACTTCAGACCCTTCAACTTCCGCGCAGAAGACCCCGTGCGCCGCATCCACGCCGTGCAATATATGAGTGTGCCCGATTATGACTGGAAAATACTTCGCGACGAACGAAACGGCATTTATGAAAAGGGTATCACACCCGCTCCTGCCGCTACCGATTGGTTCCACGCCAGAATAGTAGTAAGCGCCAAAGACATTAAAGTGTATGTAAACCAATCAAAAGAACCATCGCTTACAGTCGACAAGCTCAACACCCGTACAGACGGACTCATCGGCCTCTGGTCATCACCGGGTGCATTGCCTGGTGATTTTGCAAATCTTGTCATTCACGACAATAAATAATCTTATAAAAGACAGAGCGGAGTGGTCGGCTCTGTCTTCAATTATATGACCCTTACGTCACCTTACTCTTCCAATTCGAAATCACGGTCCATAGCCTTTTTCGAAAGCTCTATATTGGCATCAAGCTCTTTTTCTCTGAAGGCTAACTATTTCGCTTCGTTCTGAACTCTTACTTTTTGGATTTCAACGATGCTGTCTCCTAACCTGACTATATATATCACTATCAATCAATTCAAAAATCTCTATCACCGGTTTAACACAACTTGACCACCATTATCATTTTAAGACACTCCCAACACTTCCTTATTATACTTACTCCTATACTCCGCAGGCGAAAGCCCCGTAGTCCTTTTGAATACTGTACGAAAGGCCTTCGTATCAGAATAACCCACTTCACTCATGATCTCATCTACATTCTTACGACTCGTTTCGAAGATCTTCTTGGCGGCTTCAATTTTTACACGCTGAATGTATTCTGAAACTGTATTACATGTAGCTTTCTTAAAACGTCGCTCAAGACTTCTGCGACCGATCGCGAAGATAGAAGACAACTGATCGACCGTGATTTTATCATGAAAGTTATTCTCAATAAATTCCTGCGCTCGCAGGATGGGTTCATCCTGGTGGTCACGCTGACCTTTGAACATGATAAACGATGCTTGATTACTACGGTCAATCTCTATAGCGAAATACTTCGCGCACAAGATAGACATCTCACGATCGGTATATTTCTCTACCAGGTATAACAACAGGTTCCAGTATGAGTTTGCACCACCGCTGGAGTAAACACCATGCTCATCGGTAATGATCTTATCAGAGACCAGGTTGACTTCAGGAAACATTTTACGAAACAGGTTAGCCGACAGCCAGTGAGTGGCACATTTCTTACCATCGAGAAGCCCTGTGGACGCGAGCAAAAAAGCACCCACACAAAGACTTGCTACTTCCGCCCCGCCCTGGTATTGCTTCACAACCCACGGGAAGAACTCACGGTTCTGAGCCACTACCGTATCCATGTCGCCATTAACGGCGGGAATAATAATCAGATCGGTCTTGAAGCTCTCTTTTAACGACCGGTCGGGGGCAACAGTAAAGAAGCGGTCGTACACCTGTGCTTCGCCAGAGGTACCGACCAACTGAACCTGGAACAGGGGTGCTTTACCCGCATTCTGGAGAAAGTCGTTGATCCGCGTAAAGAGGGTGTACGGACCTTCAATACAGCTCAATGCAGTTGCACCGTGCGGTACGAGTATGGAAACATGCTTCATATTACCAAATTTACGCCTCCACACTGTCGTAATCAACCCCAATCAACGCCCGTTTACATCATTTAAACGCCGTTTAAATTAATTAAAGGTAATTGACTAAAACATGAAAGTTTAAAAGACCTTTTCAGGATCACCGGGTTACGCACCGGGCGACTTCAGAATAATGGACAGATTTTCGACCAGAACGTCGAACTCGTTGGGCTTTTTAAAATAGCGCACGCCCCATTTGGAAAACTCCTGCTCGTCAGTCGGACGGAAAGCGGTAGACAGCATAATCACCTCGATGGCCTTGAGCCCATCGTTCGACTTGATTAACCGCAAACACTCCAACCCATTCATAACGGGCATGTTGATATCCAAAAAAATAAAGTCAGGAAGTTCCATATCACTCGTGAGAAGCCGGATAGCATCCTCACTGCGAAAAACGGTCAGACAAATAATAGACGGATCAACGATCTTAATAGCGTCACTGAGAATCTCCAGATCATCCGGATCATCATCAATACAAAGGACTGTCATTCGCGAAATAGATTCCCCCCTAAGGTAATGTACTTTATGACAAGTTTTCAACTACGCCATGTCATATTTTTTTTCGACACAGATTCCATAACACTAACATCAAATGCAGAAATGCAAAACGGCATGCGCGAGACCACTATTTCTTTGGGATAATGGCCGTGGCATCGACTTCCACCAGCAGGTCCGGCCGGAACAACGCGCTTACCTGAACCATCGTGCTGGCCGGAGGATTTTTGACATTGATAAACGTATCGCGCACCTCACGAAACACCTGAACCTGCCGCGCATCGATCATATAGATACCGATCTTTACAAGATCATCCATCGTGCCGCCGGCTGCTTCAATTATGTTTTTAATGTTAATAAAAACCTGGCTGGTCTGACGCGCCAGATCGCCCTTGCCTACCAGGTTGCCATCCTTATCCAACGCCACTTGCCCGGAAATAATAATCATCGTGCTGGTGCCGAGATCCACCTGGACCGAAGTGGAGTAACCCCGGGGCGGCACGGAATTATTGAACGTAACCACGAAAGGCCTGCCTTGCGCCCGGACAAATAGCGGGGCGACGACGATAAAAAAGAAGAATATAGAACGCAGCATATCGGAATAATTTAGAACAATATATCAGTTCTGTTTTTTGCGGGTCGCCTTTTTCTTTTTATCGGGTGCCTGCAACTTCGTAAGATAAACGTCCAGCGCATCGAGGCGTGCAGCCCAGAACTGCCGGTACTGCTCCACCCAGTCAGCCACTTCGCCAAGCTTGTCGAGCCGCGCCTCGCAAAAACGCTCACGCCCCTGCTGCGTAACAACCACCAGCCCACACTCCGCCAGGATCTTGACATGTTTGTATATCGCGGTGCGGCTCACATCAAAATTGCCCGACACCGCATTGACATTAAGCGGCTTGTGCGCGAGCATGTTCAGGATCTCGCGCCGCGTAGGGTCAGCTATCGCCTGGAATACGTCTCTTCTCATACTATAAAAGGATTTCTTGTGCCCTGTAATAATACATGAAACCCATTGGTTGCCAAACATAAACCTGCAAAAAAGCCGTTGATATCTTACTACCCAGGATTTTGCACCTGGCATAAAGTTATACACTGTTTTCTCTGCGTGGCCTTAGCAACGACGGGCAAACCATTTTTCCAGAAGAGTTTATGAATAAGACATCGAACATTTCTTATAACAATACGCCCCCTAATAATCGGAGCGCTGCTGCCGCACAAAGCCGCCCGACATCAAACCCTAAAACTCCAGGCGCTCGTTTAAATACATACCCCGTTACCAAAACACAAAAACGTACGCGCATGAAAACCGATTTGATAAAGAACATATCCGACACGGCACTGTGGATAGCTGCTTACCGTGCTCAGGAAACTGCCCGTCCCGATGCTGCTTTCCGCGACCCGCTGGCGCGCCGCCTCGCCGGCGAACGTGGCGCAGCCATGGTAGCCGCCACACCGAACACCAACATGATGGCACTGGCGATGACCGCACGCACATCCGCTATCGACCGCCTCATTCACCACGCCCTCGCCAAAGGGGTAGACACAATAATAAATCTTGGCGCCGGCCTCGACACACGCCCATACCGCATGGACCTGCCGCCCTCCGTGCGCTGGATTGAAGTAGACTTCCCACACCTCATAGCTTACAAAAACGAAATGCTTGCAGGCGAAAAACCGGTGTGCCAACTGCGCCGCATACCCGCCGACCTGTCGAGAAGCGCCGAGCGCCAGGCACTCTTTCAACAACTGGGCGCAGAAACTCAAAATGCCCTTGTCATAACCGAAGGCGTGGTAGTATATCTCACCAGCGAGCAGGCCACAAGCCTGGCTAAAAGCCTCCACACAATCCCATCGTTCAGCTATTGGATTATGGACTATCGCCAGGGAAGCCTGCGTAACAACCGGTATATGCGCAAGCTCCAGAAGATCGTAAAGAATACACCGTTTCGCTTTACCGAAAAATATCCGCTGCAGTTCTTCGACCGTCTCGGCTGGACGGTAAATGAAAATGTGCCCATGCTGGATGAAGCTCGCCGCCTGGGCCGCAAGCTCCGGTTTGGATTTCCCGTGAACATACTCAGCCTGCTCTTCCCAAAAACCATGCGCGACCTGGGCAACAAAGCCTACGGGTATGTAATGCTAAAGCGCTATGCATAACCGCGCCGCTTTTATTTGTGCCTCGCGTTTACTTTTTCAAACAAATTGAAATAGCTTCGCCAGGCACATTTAAAGGTTTATGATCGTAAAGAAACTGGCGGTACCCTTAATCAACGGCAAGATCCTTCAACAGGCAGAGCGCTGTTACATTGCCACGGCGGCGATATCCGAAGACGGCTTCGATTTTATCAATAGTCGCCTGCCCGCCAAATGTAAGATCGATATCGTTACCGGTCTTGACGAGCCGACGTCGCCAAACATACTGCGCCGTATATGGCGCAATTACCAGGGGCGCGTAACACTCAACATCTATACCCGCAATGTACTACACGCCAACGTATACATATTCGACCTGCCCTTTCGCCAGTCCGTTGCGTTTGTAGGCTCGGGCACCTTCTCGCTGGAAGGTATAAAAGATCATGAAGAAATATTCTTCCGCATCTCCGACCAGAAAGAAATCGAAAGCCTCAAATCGTGGTTCACAGGGTACTTTGAATTTGCCGACCCGCTCAGCGAAAGCCTGGTAGAAGAGTACAGCCTGCTTTATCCCGACTGGAGACTACGGCTTACGCGCACGGCAGACGAAAAGAAACAATTCATAGCGCTCAACACCTCCGGCTTTAGCTGGGATGCCATAAAATTCAAAACGCTCTACTTTAAAAAGGAAGACTATCTCACCTTTACCAACACCAAGGCTCCCTTCGATACACCGGAGCTGCTGACGGAGCGAACAGCCGTGCAGAACAAGCTGCTGCAAATACATGAAACCCTGAAAAAGCACGCCGCAACGCTAAAGCTATATGCCGATGAAAACAGCCCGGCCAGCAGCCTGCTACCCACTGCGCACGAGGGCCACAAGCTGCGCAGCCTGGCACTGACCTACGGCCGCAGCGAACGCGAGCGCGGGGCTATAGCGCCGGGTACAACGGTGGCCGACGTTATGAACATACAGACCGGCATTACTCAAAATACCGTGTATATACAATTATCACCCGGCAGGGCAGGCAGCGGACGCGAAGACCGGCTGCACATAGAAAAACAAATGTACTATCCCGAATACCGCACCATACTGTTCCAACTGCTCAAAGACCTTGGCCCCGAATACACACTCGAGATAGCCGGTGAGAAACGCGCCGCCAACAGCTTCACCAACGAAGACGCGCTGTGGAGCTTCACAAAATCAGACCTCTGGCAACATTATCCGTTTACCCTGACCAGGAGCTTCGCACCCGCGGACCCGGCGATCGGCAACGACACAATCATAACAACACTAACCCGCGAACTCGACCGGCTGATAACGATATACCGGCACCTGCAGGCGCAGCTCTAACAATACCAATCATTACCCATGACCACACCACCGTTGATCGAAACCGAAAGGCTGTTTATACAACCGTTTACATTGAACGACGCAGCCTTTATCGTGGAGTTGGTCAACACACCGTCGTGGCTGGCGTATATCGGCAATCGAAACATAACAAACCTGGACGATGCGCGTAATTATTTAATAAGCGGCCCGCTAAAGAGCTACGCGGAACTGGGCTTTGGCGCGTGGATGGTAATACATAAAGAAACAAAACAGCCGCTCGGCATGTGTGGCTTATTCAAACGCCCTTACCTGGAACAACCCGATCTGGGCTTTGCCTTCCTGCCGCAACACGAAGGCCGGGGCTATGCAAACGAAGCTGTACAAGCCACGTTGCGCTACGCACAGCAGCATAACATAAACAGCCTTTCTGCCATTGTCAGGCCGGACAACGCCAGATCTATACGGCTGCTCGAAAAAAACGGCTTTGTATGGCAACAGAAAATCAAACCGGAGAACCTGGCAGAGCTGCAGCTATACCATTATCACCCGCCGGCAGAATAAATTACACCAGCGCTATACCCGCGGCAAACCGGCCGGAGTCGCCTTTGCGCGCGGAGAAGAACGCATCGTTACGAATGACCGTGCAAAGGTTGCCCACCTCTATCTGCGAAGCCGGAACACCGAAAGCTTCCAGCTGCAGGCTGTTAGCCTTCCAGAGATCGAGTTTCGCCTTGTTGTCCGCCTGCGGTATCATGAGTTGCTCACCGGCCTTTCCGAAAGCCTGGCGCACAGCCTCTACCACTTCACTTCCCACTTCATACGACTCCTGGCTAACCGAAGGACCGATGCACGCCAGCAAGTCTGCCCCCTGAGTTCCGAACTCACCAGACATATAATGCAACGTCTTCTCTAATATTCTGGCTACCGTGCCCCGCCAGCCGGAATGAATCGCGGCAGCCGCACGGTGCTTCCGGTCGTACAAAAGAATTGGCACACAATCCGCCGACATGACAGCTATACATACGCCACTGGCGTTGGTCACCAACGCATCGGTCTCCATCAGCTCGACCGTGGTGGTCTCCGGTGTTACGCGTACAATATTTGTTTTGTGCACCTGCGAGGGCATAAACAGATGCGCCGGCTCCACACCCATAGCTAACGCCACGCGCGCACGATTCTGCCGCACAGCCTCACGATCAGGCGTGCTGGAATAGCTTAATGTAAACTCCTCGTCCGTCCTGAACGAATGGCGGTCGCTTACAAAATGCCGGATGCCAGGCTCATGACTCAGGCTATCAAACTGCCACAGGGCAATACCTTCGTGTATCGATCGCTCCATATAAAATCGTTCAGGATGGTAAAAAAATGCTTCCAGTATACTGCAATGTTAACCGGCCGGTTCATATAATCCAACAGCGGCGTTAACAAAGCGCGTGCTTTGCTATCACACCTTCCGCAGATAACGGAAAACACGGACCAGCAAAAGCGCATACAAGACGGCCACAATACCACCGATAACAATAAACAATATCCTGAAAAAAGGCATACTCTTTGGCGAATAAGCCTGCACCGGCGGAGTAACAACCGTAGTATCGGGCTGAATGGCATGTACCTTCCGACCATTTACACCTCCGGCAGCAGGAGGCGAGCCCGACGCGAACGTGATATATTGTAAAATATCGTCGACATCTTTTTCGGTGAGAAATTCCATGGGCACCATCACGCGGCGGTGATACGTGTCGAAAAGCCGCTGCGCATAAACGTCACCGCCCTGAATAACGGCTTGCGAGTTGTGTATGAATGGTATAAGCCACGAACGGGGATGGCGCCTTGAAACACTTCCCAGCGCCGGCGCATACCGGCCTTCGTAATGGATAAAATGACACGAAGAACATTGATCGCGAAACAACTCGTGACCATGCAGGATAGATGTGTTGCTGCGCTCGTTCAGCGTGATATAGCCCGGTGCTTCATCAACATGCGTAAGTGATTCGGCTTCGATATAGTGAAGAATAGCCGTTATGTTATCCTGAGACAACATCCGGAACGAAGGCATCACCTGCTGGTTGTAAGATCTGAACAGGAAAGACGCGTAAACATCGCCAGAGTCTATAACCGTTTGTGAATCGCGTATGAAGCGGCTGAGCCACTCACGACTACGCTTGCGGGTAATACTGGCCAGCATTGGCCCTACGATCTCGCGGTGCACACCGTGACACGGACTGCAATAGGTTTCAAAAAGCTGCTTCCCCTCATCCACAAGCGCAACCGAATCACGCAATGGCTGAGCCACCAGCAACTCCGTAGCCGACACGTAAAGCATAGCGATAATCAAAAGCCATCTAGCGCTCATACGTAAGCTTTTTATCGGTGATAACAGGAACAGGCTCTTTGATAACTTCTGCCTCGGGAACATACTGCGGAATAAAATCCTGCTCAGCACCAGGCACACTGTAATCATAAGGCCAGCGAAATACCTCGGGCACGGCGCCGGGCCAGTTACCATGAATATGCTCTACAGGCGTACTCCATTCCAGCGTATTGGAACGCCAGGGATTGGCCGGCGCCCGCTTGCCGGAGGCTATAGACACAAAAAAGTTATACAGAAAAACAAGCTGCGCGCCGAACGTGATGAACGCCGCGATACTGATAAAGGCATTGAGATCGGGATATATATTGAAGATCTCGAAATACGTAAATGAATAATACCGCCGCGGCAATCCCGAAAGCCCGAGAAAGTGCATCGGGAAAAAGATCACATAAACACCGATAAACGTACACCAGAAATGCACATAGCCCAGTGAAGTATTCATCATACGCCCGAACAACTTCGGAAACCAATGATACACACCGCACAGGAAACCGAAAAAGGCCGCGCTGCCCATAACCAGGTGAAAGTGCGCCACAACAAAGTACGTATCGTGCAACGCCAGGTCTATGGATGGATTGGCCAGGAATATACCCGTAAGCCCACCCGTAATAAAGAACGACACCATAGCCAATGCGAACAGCATAGCCGGTGTATAACGGATGTTTCCCCGCCAGATCGTACAGATCCAGTTAAACACCTTGATAGCCGATGGAACCGCAATGATAAACGACGTAAGGCTGAACACCGACCCGAGAAACGGATTCATACCCGACGTGAACATGTGATGCGCCCACACCAGGAACGATAGTATAAGGATAGCGAATATAGAGGTAACCATAGCCGCATAACCGAAGATAGGCTTACGCGCATTGGTAGAGATCACTTCAGAGATAACACCGAATGCCGGGAATATAGCAATATACACTTCCGGATGCCCCAGAAACCAGAACAGGTGCTGATAGATCAACGGGCTGCCGCCGCTCTGCGGCAACGGGCCGCCCGCAACGTAGATGTTCGACAAAAAGAAGCTCGTACCATAAGACCTGTCGAAAAACAAAAGCAGCAACGCGGCGAACAATACCGGGAACGACAGTAAGCCCAGAATAGAAGTAAACAGAAACGCCCATATAGTAAGGGGTAGCCTGCGAAGCGACATACCCGTCGTCCGTAAGTTGATGATTGTGGCGATGTAATTGATCGAGCTCATCGTGGTAGAGATGATAAACAACACGATACCCGCAATCCAGAAGGTCATACCCGCGCCAGATCCGGCCGACGCCTCAGGCAACGCGCTGAGTGGCGGATACGCAGTCCACCCTGCCGAAGCCGCGCCGGATTCAAGAAAGAACGACCACAGCATAACCACACCCGACAGGAAGAACAACCAGTACGAAAGCATATTCAGGAAGCCCGACGCCATATCGCGCGCGCCGATCTGCAACGGAATAAGTAAGTTGCCCAACGTACCGAGAAATCCACCCGTGAGTACAAAGAACACCATAATAGTCCCGTGCATGGTAACCAGCGACAGGTAGAAATCCGGATCGAGCCTTCCGGCAACGATACGGCCCGGCAGTAATGGCGCAAGCCAACCTAAGTCAACACCCGGAAAGCCAAGCTGCACACGCATGATGAGCGAAAGAAACGCCCCTGCTACAGCCCAGAAAATACCCGTAAACAGATATTGCCGCGCGATCATTTTATGATCGGTACTGAATATATACGTAGTAATGAAATCGCCGAACATTGAAGATTCGCGCCCGTTGTTATCAGGATCTTTTTCGGCCAGCGCTGATGTATCGGTCTGTGTACTCATGGGTGTGGCGTGTATGGTGTAGGTGGTAAGGATGCCTGCAAGGCGTGCGACTGCTGATTGGCATACCACGCATCGAAGTCATCAGGCTCGTCAACGACCAGTATAAGCTTCATACCGAAGTGCATGCGACCGCAGAGCTCCGCGCAGGCTACCTCATAATTGAAGTCCGGCTTGCCAAGCCTCTCGCGCATATCGGCAGTAGAAGCTGTAGCCGTAAACTGCAGCGTGGTAACCATGCCGGGTACGGCATCCATCTTCAGTTGAAAATTGGGAATATAAAAACTGTGAATAACATCATGCGCATTCAGCATTAGCTTGACACGTTTGTTCTTCGGTATATGCATCTGCACCGGCACAAAATCGTCTGCACTGTGAGGGTCTGTAGGGTCCACGCCGAAAGGATTCGTTTCAGAGATCAACCCGAAGGCTGATCGGCCCGCTATACCGTCAGCTCCCGGGTAGCGCACTTTCCAGTTGAATTGCTCGCCCATTACATGCAGTATCAGCACATCGCCATCAGACACATTTTCGTGAAGCTTTGCCCACAAGGCCTGTCCCCATAAGAACAGGAATATAAATGCGGCCAGCGGAACCACCGTCCACGCGAGCTCCAGTCGTACGGAGCCGAGTACATAATCCGCCCGGCGCCCCGCCCGCTCGCGGTACCGGTACGCAAACCAGAACAATAAAATGTGAGTGACGAAAAAAGCTATCCCGGTGATCACCGTCGTGGTCTTGAACAACAGCACGCCGTCATGCGAAGGCAACGCCACAGGATCTGGAAGAAAACGCGAAGCATAGTAAAGCGTGGAGAGAGTTACACAGAGCAAAAACGAAACGATGAAAAAAAGTAACAGCCCCGGCTGATATCGGGCTTCATCTGCCCCCTCGCTTGCACCACGTGAAGCTGATCTGAGCCGCCGGTAACCACGTATGGCCAACACCAGCATAGCGCCTATCAATACAACACATACGGCCACTGCTACTACAAACAGGATATTCATAACTAGCACAGGTAAAGAAAAAAGTATACCGCTATAACGGCGCCTGTGGCTCCACCACAATTTTCTTCACCTCCGGAAACCGCGCCATGAGCGCATCCTTCATCGTACAGATAACATTGTGCATCGTTGCGGCAGGAAGATCGGGCGCAAACGTAACGGGCAATACCAGGATAACCTCTTCCGGCCCCAGGTACATCGAGAGCGGCCGTTCGACATGCTGTACAGAAGAATGAGTCATTACAATCTCCGAAATACCGTCAAGCATATTGCCATCTACGCTCTCACCCATCAACAGGCTACGACACTCGCGGGCCAGGATAACCGCTACTCCTGTGAGCAAAATGCCGATAAGGATAGAAGCAACACCATCAAAGTAAGGGTTCTGAAAACGGTGCCCAAGATAAACTCCAGCGAAAGCAATGATAAGGCCCAGCACATCCGCGCCATCTTCAAACAATACGACAAACGACGTGGGATCTTTACTACGGCGCACAGCTTTCCAAAAGCTGGTACGGCCGCGCTGGCGGTTAAACTCCCGGAGTGCTATAACGCCCGAGATCCCATCAAACACCAGCGCCGCCGTTAGTACGATATAGTTCCAAAACGGATCTTCAATAATTGTAGGGTGCTGTAAATGAAGAACACCTTCGTAAAACGAGATGCCGCCACCAACAGCAAAGATCATGATCGACACGATAAACGACCAGAAGTAAAGCTCCTTGCCATAACCGAAAGGCCGCACGTCGTCAGCAGGCTTCTTGCTTTGCGCTATACCGATAAGCAGCAGGATCTCGTTGCCCGTATCCACCACCGAATGAATACCTTCCGAGATCATAGCCGAGCTACCGGTCATCGCAGCAGCGATAAACTTGGTAATGGCAATAAGTAAGTTCGCTGCCAGCGCGCTATAGATCGGCAGCTTCGAAGCCTGCACCTGCATAAAGTGTATCGATAAAGTTTCCTGAAAACACAGCAGGCCATGCACCGCACAGCCAACCAGGTTTCATAAAAAACCGATACCCGCATTTAAAGCTACACATCGGCCGGCCGCTGAAGAAGCGCCAACCCCAGCAGCATAACCGATGCCGTAGCCGCCGCAGCGCGAAGATTGTTCAAAGCATTCCAGCGCGCCTCGAATACTTCACGCTGTCGCGCCATGGCATCAGCCGAAGCGTGGTCCAACGAAAAAGTATCCAGCGCCTCGTTCAACGGCACGTTACCAAATATCGTAACACCCATAACCCCGACCAGGTAACACGCCGCCGCACCCAGCAACAGCCAGAAACGCAGCAACACAGCCGGAGTATACGCCTGCCAGGCGCTAAGCGGTAGCAACACAGCCGCTCCGAAAAAGCAGGAAAAGAACAGCGGGTTAAGAATAGTACGATTTATAGATTGCATCGCCGCCAGGTACGATGCAACTGGCAGCCGGCCAAGACCCGCAGTAATAGCGCACGACCAGGAGAAAAATAAACCCGCCATAAGCGCCGTCGTGATCAACGTAAACAGAAGAACACCATAATGTATGAAAGACATAGTCCGTGTATTTAATGAGTTCATAGAATGAAGTGTATAACAGTTATATAGAAATAATCCGGCAACTCACTCGGCGCGAAGGCTCTTCACATAAGCCACCAGCGCATCGAGCTCCGGCTCGCGAAGCTTCTTCCGGAACGACGGCATAAAACCCTTGCCCGTCAGTACCTGGTTACGCACCGCAGAATCAGTCAGAGCACTGCGGCGTAAGTTCTTCGCACCCATCAACCCACGTGCGCCGTCGGCACCATGACACCGCATACAGTTCTTCTTATACAGTAACTCCCCCGCCGGTTGCCCGGCCTCGACAGATCGGAAACCGCTACCCGCTAAAAACACAACAAACATCCACGCCAGGAGAAATAACAAAGTTTTCATAAACACGATAATTGTTTTTTATCAAAACTAGCCCACTCCCGCCAGGCAAAATAGAACAAACCCGACACACCCACTGGCGACGCAATTGCCCCTGAACATTGCCGTAATTGCACCCTGAAACCCCCGATAATATTTCGCAATTTTGAACCATCGGAAAAACAAAAACAGTACAACACTTAACCCCTACCGATATGCAAACCACCCTGACAACAGAAACATCTGCAACCCGCGGCACAAAAACACTGAACATCATCTACTGGACGTCCACCATTATCTATGTATTATTCGATTCAGTAGGCGCCATCTGGTTCAACTCACAACCCGCCATAGAAGGCATACGCCACCTGGGCTTTCCCGATTATTTCCGCGTGGAGCTTGGCATCGGCAAAATTATCGGCGGTATATTGTTGATCGTACCGGGCATCCCGCAACGCTTCCGCGAATGGGCCTATGTCGGCTTCGGCATCTGCTGCGTCACCGCCTTTATAGGACACCTTGCCGTAGATGGCGATTTCAGTCATGCATTTATGCCACTGGTCGTGCTCGCGATCCTGCTTACCTCTTATATCAGCTACCACAAAAGATTAACAAACCGCGGTTAATAAAACCGTTCTCCACCAAAAGGCTGTCGCAACCGACAGCCTTTTTCAATATATACCGGTGTAATTAATGCAGATCATCAACGACTGATACTAAACAGAACAGCCGATGCGAGCATGCTGCGCCTCCTAAACTTTAGCAAAGCCTACGGTACTATACCCGTACTGAATACAACCAACATAAGCCTGGACCAGGGTATATACTGGATAAAGGGAACCAACGGCTCCGGTAAAAGCACGTTACTAAAAGCTATTGCCGGCATAATCCACAGCGAAGGTGACATCGTAGCCCACGAAACAAGCATCAACGAACAACCCGTAGCCTATCGCAAGCTGATAAGCTTCGCAGAGGCCGAGCCCCTGTTTCCGGAATTTCTTACAGGTATGGATATGATAAAACTCTTCGCATCAGCCCGTGATGCCAAACCGGGAGAAGAAAAACCCCGCCTGGAAGAAATGAATATGCTGAGCTATATAAACGATCCGGTCGGCACATACTCCAGCGGGATGTTAAAGAAATTATCCATCGTACTCGCGTTCCTCGGCTCTCCACAGATCATCCTCCTGGACGAGCCGCTTATAACGCTCGACGCCACCAGCATACAAATTCTTTACCGATGGATCGTCACACAACACGACGGGCAAAACACAAACTTCCTTATATCCTCTCATCAACCTCTGGATATCGATAGTACCATACACATAAAGCAGCTGCATATCAGCGAAGGCAACATAATCTCCTTACCCGCATGATCACGCCGCTACCCCGGGTACTGCTGCGGATCTTTGCCGGCGGCTTTTATAAAATGCATGCGGGATTACTACTCGGCACGTTCCTGGGCGGCACCATGTACCTCTTCTTTATTAACGTATTGAACGAAACACACATTACCGTCGCGGAGAGAATCCGCTTCAGGCTCATCTTTGTACTCACGCTTATCAACTCGCCGCTTATAGCCGGCCTCGTAGCCATAGCCTGGATTATGTATATGCTGAAAAGCTGGAAATACATAACTACCCAACTTACTCTACCTCAACACCAATTCTTACGGTACAGCACCACAGCAATAAATCTCGGACAACAGCGCATCAGTTGGGCTTTGGTTCAAACCATAATCATGCTACCGCCGCTGGCATTCGGAGTGTTTGCGCTTGTCAACGGCATTATTTTTCACTATCCGCTCACCATACCGT
>Ga0247762_1000249_pt1 | contig 19735 bp, 20 predicted proteins | sample UWRJL081202R4_FD_181016 | JGI IMG/M metagenome (GOLD analysis project Ga0247762, IMG submission 181016) | Plant litter microbial communities from Arlington Agricultural Research Station in Wisconsin, United States - UWRJ-L081-202R-4 | ecosystem: Environmental > Terrestrial > Plant litter >...
TAAATAAAAAACCGCTTTAAGGTTCTCCCTCAAAGCGGTCTCAAATATCTCTTGCTATACTAACCGTGCACTACACCGAGAAGCTCTCGCCGCATCCGCACGTACGTGTTGCATTGGGATTAATGAATTGAAAGCCTTTGCCGTTCAACCCATCCGTAAAATCAAGCGTTGTACCCAGTAGGTACAGAAGGCTCTTCTTGTCAACAAGGATCTTGATACCCTTGTCTTCAAACACCTGGTCCGCGGTATTGATCTGGTCGTCAAAACCAAGGTCGTACATAAGGCCCGAACATCCGCCGCCTTTTACAGAAACCCGTATATTATGGTTTACGCCGTGACCTTCTTCCTGACGGAGGGCCGCAATGCGTTCTTTTGCTTTATCAGTTACGTTGATCATAATATTATAAGTACAATAATGATGCCTCAGAGTTTACGAAATGGGGTTCAGCACTACGCTGAAAACCGTGATAGTATTCATATCCCGACCGTAATACAGTTTCTGCAAAGCGTCCAGGATGTTGCCGGCGCGGAAGTAAGAAGTATGAAGCTCAGTGTCGCTTTTCGCAACCCATTGAATGGTATACGAGTTCTCCTTCTCTTTGTAGTTCTGCACGTACCGCAACAATTTGTTCAGGGCACCAACCTTGTCTGCTCCCGTTTCGCTGTGAAACAGGAAAGCCTGGTTGTGCCGCGGGTTAATCGTGATCAGGTCCAGTTTTACTTTACCGTCGACCGTAGTGTACTCAAACACCATATCGGAGGTACGCAAACCCAGGTAATCCTTGATCTCCTGCTGTATGCGGGCAGATTCTACGTGCATGTCGCTGAGCGTTTCTATCATCTGGCAGTCGTTCAATGGTTAAAACTTTCGCTTTTGCTAAAAAGTTTCGTTTTTTAAACACACAAAGGTAACAATTATGGAAAAACTCGAGCACATCGGCATAGCAGTAAAAAACATCGCCCAAGCCAATCAATTATTTGCGCAACTGCTTGGCAGCGAACCTTATAAAACGGAAACCGTGGAGTCGGAAGGCGTAAAAACGTCCTTTTTCGAGGTTTCCGGAGTCAAAATCGAGCTTCTGGAGGCAACACGTGAGGACTCTCCCATCGCAAAATTCATCGAAAAAAGGGGAGAAGGGATCCATCACCTCGCGTTCGAAGTTGCGGATATCGAACAAAGCATCGCCCAGTACCAGCAAAAAGGCTTCGATCTGATCAATAAAACACCCAAAAACGGGGCCGATAACAAAACCATTGCTTTTCTACATCCAAAATCAACCCAGGGCGTGCTCGTAGAGCTTTGCCAGGAAAGAACGAAGTAGAGAAGAGGTTAACCCTTCGTACCGCCGAACTGAAGCGCATTGTAGTGCTTCAGCTTCTTCTTACCCTTGCGCGTCTTATAAGCCGGCTTGTTCGAGGCACATGAGCTGATAATAATGGCAAGTATGGTGAGGATCGCGAGGATCTTTTTCATGCAACTCAGTCTTTTGGTTATGCATAGTTAAGACTATCCCCAGAAATAAATCCTGCATATTAAGACAGAATCTTACTTTTGCAGGTGAAACGGGCGCTTTGCGCGCTACACTAACAAAGGCAATCCCCAAACAGCTATGAGCGAAAACAGGATAGAGATCAGCCAGCTTGGCGAATTCGGACTCATCGACCGCATCCATAAGAACGTACAACTCGTAAACCCCTCGTCCCTTACCGGCATAGGCGACGATGCCGCCGTAATAGATGCCGGCGCTGAAAAGATCCTCGTCTCTACCGACATGCTCGTAGAAGGCATCCACTTCGATCTCGCCTACATGCCCGTACAACACCTCGGTTACAAAGCCGTTGCAGTAAACGTATCAGACATTGCTGCCATGAACGGCAGGCCCGAGCAGATCACCGTCAGCATCGCCATATCAAACCGCTTCTCCGTAGAAGCCATCGACGCCCTCTACGAAGGAATCCGCGCAGCCTGCAAAAACTACAACGTAGATCTCGTGGGCGGAGACACCACATCATCACGCTCCGGTCTTATCATATCGATAACCGTCATCGGTCGGGCCCTTCCCGAACAGATCGCCTATCGCAGCGGCGCAAAAAACAGCGACATCCTATGCGTTACCGGCGACCTCGGCGCAGCCTTCATCGGCCTGCAAATACTCGAACGCGAAAAGCAGGTATTCCTCGCCGATCCTAACATGCAGCCCGGTCTCGATAAATACGAATACCTGGTGGGGCGCCAGCTCAAGCCCGAAGCCCGTATGGACATAGTGCACGATCTCCGTGAAGCCGGTGTAAAACCCACGTCGATGATCGACGTATCCGATGGCCTCGCCTCCGAGCTCTTCCATATCGCAAAAGCCTCTAACGTCGGCATCCGCATCTTCGAAGACAAAGTACCCATCGACGCCCTTGCCTTTGAAACCGCCGTCGAGTTCGGCCTCGACCCCATCACATGCGCCCTCAACGGCGGCGAAGACTACGAGCTCCTCTTCACCATCTCCCAGCAAGACCACGAAAAGATCAAAAACCACCCCGACATCCACCTCATCGGCTACGTCCACGATAAAGTCGGCGAAAACCTCATGATCACCAAACAAAGCAACGTAGTCCCCCTCCGAGCACAAGGCTGGAATCATTTTACAGGGGCGTAAAAACAATGCACCCCACGCCGTTACACGAAACCGATCTGTATGTTCTCTTTCAGGATGGGGACAAAATATTTTTGTTTGATAAGGATGCGAACGCTGACCTATGGAGTGTAACCATATCAGGTGGCGCAACGTGTGGGATAATAGCATTGTCTAATGAATGGGTATTGATCGGCGGCCGAACATTGACGCTTTGGAAAAATGATGGCTTTGAGAAAATTGATGATCCGACTCTCCGGCAGATACGACACCTGAAACAGGTCAGCGAATGCGAGGTCGAGGTCTTAGTTGAATTGGAAAACGGGAAGATGTCAGGATGGCTATTTGACATCCTTGACGGTAAGAAAACAATGATCAGCGATCCATTATCATGAAATACCTAGTAATCGACAGAATGTTGTCCAAACACCACCACATCAAAAACGCAAAGACAATAGCGGAGGTATACAAAAATGCAATTCGGGAAAAAGGACCTATAACAGAGCTCGAAATAAATAAGATCGATCAACTTACCAAAGATATCGCCGATGAAGATCTCTTTTCACTGGTTTCTGTGGGAACGCCCATGGAAGATTTTACGCCGGTTAAATTCGATATGATCTTCGACCTAGAGGATCTTGAGCTTACAGAAGAAGCAGACCTTACCGTCGAGCACGTGGTATGGCTCCGGAAATACTATCTCTTGCAGCTCCCCCATAGTCACCATTGCGATATATTTATCAGATCGGCTTCCGGAACACCCAGGCTTTTTGAAACCTTGCCCATAGACAACTATGACAAGCTAAGAATTGGCATCTGCAAAAAAACGGACTGGCCTGAAATAAAACTTCAGAAGATAGAGGCAAGAAGAGAGATGGAAGAGTGGCGCCGGGCAAACCCTCAACCAAACAGAAAAGAATAAATCATTTATGGCCACCTCATAAATTGTCTACTCCACCACCCGTTTTGTCTACCTGGGTTTATAACCCCAATGCCGTCTCCGTACCAACGCCCATCTTTGATCCATAATCAAACACAAAACCAACACGACTATGGAACTCAAGACAACAAAAACAATCTACTGGATCGGAGCAATATTCATCTCACTGTGGTTCGCCGCCAGCGGCTTCTTCGAGCTCACAACCAACCCCGTAGTGTGGGACATAACCCTTAAGCTAGGCTACCCCGCATACTTCATCTACGCCCTCGGCGTCCTCAAACTCTCCGGCGTCATCGTGCTCCTGATCCCCAACAAATTCCTCCGCCTCAAAGAGTGGGTATTCGCCGGCATCGCATTCGATATCCTCTTTGCCTTCACCTCCAAATTCGTAGTAGTAGGCCCCGCAGGCACAATAGATGCCATCATAGCCGGCACAGCCCTAACCATAACATACCTCATGTTCCGCAAACTATACCCGTTAACATACCACCACGCCACAGCTAACTAAGATCAGACATTATACAACGCTCCCCAAAAAAGAGCACCTCAACCAGAGGCGCTCTTTTTTGTTGTGCCCACTATACCAAGTTTTAAACTAGACTCAACTGGTCCCAAGTACTAGGAATACATGTGTCGGCCTATTTTAGCTGGCGCAAGTGTTCCGGAGGCCTCCGAAGGGTCACTTGTGCCTATTATGCCAGCAGTCTCACGACTGCACCTCAACGAAGTTGAACCCCCACTCACAAACCCCACACCCCACACTGCATTTAAATCCCACTCACCCCGCCAAACGAACAACAAATATGCACACTGTCCACCGGCGCAAGGTACTGTCATAAAAGTCAAGCCTTAATTTATATAGATTGCCGCAGCAAGGCGTTAGCTTGCGCAAGTTTCTAACTTGCTGTGCCCCGAGAATATCGGTGGTGCCCATAATGCTTCGGTCTGTGACTGCCGTGAACTGCGCTATAGCAGGCGCAAGGTCTTAAGCAGAGCGTGATTTGCCGTGGCCCTCCCGATAACTATCGGGATCGGCGGTGCCCATCATATTGATTTCTGCAACTGTCACACACTGTATTTCAACTCCACAACACACCAACCAATATAAACAATACCCCACACAACAATAAAAAGATCCGGCAAGCACATTCTCTGTGCTCACCGGATCAGATATATAATAAACCAGTATTCTAAATCTCAGCGCAAGCCCTCACTACTTCCCATACCCCACAGCTTCCACAACAGCATCAGCAAACGCCTGCGGTGCCTCCTGCGGCAGATTGTGCCCCGCGCCCTTGATAATATGGTGCACATGCTTCCCCGTAAACATCTTGGCAAAGCCCGAGCCATCAGTAGCAGCTACCACGCCATCAGAGTCACCATCCAGGGTAACAGAAGGAACAGAGATCTTCGGAGCCGCAGCAAGTTTAGCCTCGATAGCATCGTACTGCTTCTCCCCATCGGCCAGGCTCAATCTCCAGCGATAGTTGTGAATAACAACAGCAACATAATCCGGGTTCTTAAACGAAGCAGCCGCACGATCATAAACCGCATCACTGAATTCCCACTTCGGTGAAATATTCTTCCACATCAGCTTGTTGAAATCATAGTAGTTGTTCGTATAACCCGCCTTGCCCCGCTCGGTAGCAAAGTAGTATTGATACCACCAGCCGTATTCAGCTTTAGGCGGCAGCGGCAACTTGTTCCGCTCCAGGTTGTTGATAAGATATCCATTGACAGAAACCAACGCCACACAACGCTCAGGCCAAAGCGCAGCGATAATGTCAGCCGTACGAGCTCCCCAATCAAACCCACCGATAACAGCCTTATCGATCTTCAAAGCGTCCATCAACGCGATGATGTCCAGCGCCACCGCAGCCTGCTGCCCGTTCCGCATAGTCTTATCCGAAAGAAATCGTGTGGTCCCATGCCCGCGCAGGTGAGGCACAATAACTCTATAACCTTTTGCTGCCAGCAGATCAGCAGCATCCGCATAACTATGAATATCATAAGGCCACCCGTGCAATAAGATCACAGCCTGCCCATTAGCCGGCCCTACCTCGGCATATCCCACATTCAAAACCCCCGCGTTGATTTGTTTAATATTCTCGAACGGTTCAGCGCCCTGCGCAACAACAAAATGTATCGACCCAAATAAAATCAAAGTAGTAAGCATCACCGCAGCCAGAAACCGCGCCACAGGATTTAATCCGTTTTTCATAATCGTTCAGGATAAGTTTATAATGTCCGCCAGAACGTATCACGCCACGCCCCGACAAAACAAAATTACTCCAACCTCATCCCCCCGAAATGCACCTTTTACTGACCTGGACATCTCGATCTGTGAATTAGACATTATCAACGCCGAAGGCTCCATCTCCTCGCTCTCGCCCCGATAACTATCGGGGTCCTCACACTGCCCAGCTATCACGGTAATTTCCATAAAATCGGGAAAAGCTTCCTCCCAACTCCCATCTTAATCTTTTTTCTCGTTATCCAACGGCAACTCCACATAAAAACTCGTCCCCTTACCCACAACACTCGTAGCACTCAACTTACCCTTGTTCTGCTTTATAAAATTCTTACATAACTGTAAACCTAATCCTGTACCCTTCTCATCAGCGGTACCGCGTTTCAGTATCACGGGCTGATCGAACGTAAGCAGCTTGCGAAGCTCGTCTTCCGTCATGCCCGCACCCTGGTCAGTAATAGCAATTTCAGCCATCGTATCGAGCGTGCGTCCGCGTATAGTCACCTGGCTGCCCTTGGGAGTGAACTTCAGGGCGTTCGAGATCAGGTTGCGCAGCGTCACATAGATCATGTTCTCGTCGCCGATAACGTATAGCGACTCCGGTACGTCGATCACCAGCTCCACCATTTTCTTGGTCGCCGTTAGCTGGTACAGACCTTTGACTTTATCTAATAGCGTGTTCAGCGATACCCGCGTGGGAGTATAAGTAATATTCCCCATCTGCGAGAGCGACCAGAACAGTGTATTATCGATAAGATCCAGGGAGTTTGTAACCGAGTTCCGTATAGTTGTTGCGTGCTTACGTATCTCTTCGCGCGGCATGGAGTCGCCGCTGTCATCGATAAGCATGCTCAGGAAGCCTTTCAGCGTCGTGAGCGGAGAACGAAGGTCGTGCGATAAGATAGAGAAGATCAGATCTTTTTTCTGGTTCAACGCCTGCAGCTCCTCGCGGGACCGCTCTATCTCTGCGGTACGCAGCGTCAGCAGCATTTCCAGCCGATGCCGGTCAATGCGGTCTTGCTGAACACGTCCCTGGATCATACCCGTAACCAGAATGCCCACAACCACAACGACCAGCACCATAAACCACCAGGTGCGCCAGAACGGCGGCACGATATGGATCAGGAACGATGTCTCCTTTTCCTCACCTGCATCGTTGATCACTTTCACACGAAACGTGTAGTCACCAGGTGATAAGCCCGTATAATGAGCTTTTGGCAAAGCTCCTGGGTCTATCCAGTGACGGTCGAAGTCGTTCAGCATGTAGCGGTAGCGATACCGTCGCGGAGTATGGAAATCGGTAGTGCCGAAATCCAGGGTAAAGAAATTTTGAGTGTATTGCAGAGAAATGGATGGCTTGCCGATCAACTGGTATTGTGTATAGGTATCTGCCTTTGGCGAAAGGGTTGTTGTGATCGAAAATATTTTAGGCAGCGGCAGCGTCGAGGGCATTGTGAGCTTCTCTGGTGAGAAAAGATTCACGCCGTTTACACCGCCGAAGATCAGGATGCCGTTCGGAGTGCTGCCAAAGGCCAGCCGGTTGAACTCCTCTTCCTGCACGCCTTCAGAAGTATAGTAACGCGTAAAGCGATTCTCCTTGCGGTTGAAGCGGATAATACCCATGTTGCTGCTGCACCACAGGTCGCCATGACTGTCTGCCAGCACGCCATAGATCGTGTTGTCCGGTAGGCCATCCTTTTCAGTATAACGCTTTACTTTCTGAAGCCGGCCCTCAGCGTTCTTCTCAAACACCAGCATACCGCCGTTGAGCGTAGTAACCCAGAACTGCCCGTCTATCTCCGACACGGATAACACCATGAACCGTGTAGTATCTGCCGCAAGTGGGTGATGTATAAAGCGGCCTTCCGCGGGAATGAAGTGGGAAAGACTGTTGTGAAGCGTAGCCACCCATAAAGTATGGCCGCGGTCTACATATAGATAAGTAGCGTTACCTTCCAGCGGACTGTCGGGGTTGTACCGCGAATAGAGTCGACTTTCTCCACGCACAAGATCGTGAACAATAAGATGGCCCGCCAGCAGGCAGTAAAGAGTATCACCGTCCAGTATCAGTTGTCGCACACGGTGCCCGCGCGTAAGCTCTTGCAGAGGCTTGTAATAGCTGAAGCTGCGCGTCGCCTTCTGCATGATCAGCAGCCCGTCTGACGTACCGACGAACATCTCGGCATCGTTACGCTCGGCAAAGGCAAAGGGTACGATAATGTCGTATTTGCCCGCAAGCGTCACAGGAATATGGCCCACGGAGTCGCTCTGCGGGTCTATAAGGTTTATAACGCCGCCATTCGTGCCGCACCATATCAGGCCGTCCTTATCGGGATAAATGCTGCGGACCATATTATCGCTTAGCGAATTGGGCTCCAGCGGCGTGTGATGATAGTGCTCGAACTTGTGCTTCGTGCGGTCGTATTGATTGATGTCTCCATTCGTGCCGATCCAGACAATCCCTGAATTGTCTTCCAGGATCGCATAGCAGGTGTTGCCGCTTAGCGAAGAGGCCGCATAGTTTTGTTTGAAATAACGCGACCGCAGCGTCACCGGGTGACAGATCGCCAATCCTTCAGCCTTGGTCAGGATCCAGACCAAACCGTCGTTGTCCTGGCAAAGCTGCGTGATCTGGCTATAGAAGGGACGTTGCTCCGGCGCAATATATTCCAGTGGCTGCCCCGTTGTGTAGTCGTAAATAAAGATCCCGTCCTTGTCCGTCCCTGCCCAAAGACGGTTGCGATCGTCTACCATCAGCGCCGTAAAACGGGAGCTGGAGGCAAATACTTTACCCGGCCAGGCCATCGGAATCGTACGCTTCACATGGCCGCCCTCCAGGATCACAAGCTGGCGGGTGTCGCCCACAATAACGGAACCCCTGTGCGCAAGCAGCGCCGAAGGACTCTTGATTCTCCTCTCCGTGTGCGGAATCAGCGAGTCGCCCTCCAGCCGGTAAAGACCGTTTGCCAGCGACATAAGCCACACCGTTCCATCATCAGGCTGAACAATGGCGTTGATGTGAACCCGGCTGTGCCCCACGGACCGCAGCACATCCTCACGATACGAATAGGTAAGCAAACCGCTTTGCTGCGTGCCGATCAGCAGCCGCGAACCTGCCCGGTCCCAATGAAGCGTCTGGATCTCGTGCCCGATCAGTGACACCGAGTCGGGCGCCGCGTATTGGAACGGCGTAAATTCAGTGCCGTTATAACGGTATAGCCCCGAAGACGTACCGAACCACAACAACCCCTCCGGATCCTGGAGAATGGACGACGCATACGCCGCCCGGAAATTCCCCGGTATACTGAGATGATCAAAGTACAGACGCCCCGGCAACTCCTGTGCTGCCGTGTTGCCGCAAAAGCAAAAGATAATAAACAGAGCCATACATAGGCTCCGGTACGGTAATATGTAGCCGGTAACGGGGCATCTCATCTAATCTTCAGGATATGGAATAAATACAAAATTGGTGAAAGTCTCATCCACCACGAACAAACAACAGAACTCGTCAGGATTTTTATACGCCTCCTTGAACTCATCCACCTTATCCGCGTCTACCACGCCGCGCTGTACGAACTCGTCCAGGAACGAAGCATTATAATTCCACTGTATCTGCTGCGATACACGGTCTAGCAGAGGCTGCCCGATAGGTTGCGGAACCTTGCAGATGGGGAAGATAGGAAAATCAAAGCCGGCCTTGCGGATCTGGTACGACGCTTCCCGTAGCGTATCCGATATCGTAACGAAATCAGACGAAATAGTACCCAGATATTTTCCGCTTAACTCAGGATCATTATGCATATACAAAGACTAAAACATGAACATGCTAAACTATAAAACCTTCATACACATCTCCAGATCAAGGTAATAAAATAATACACATACCTGAAGAATATAGGGCGCTTTCTCACGAAGCCTCTCCGTTCCGCCACTGCTCCGCAAACCGCTGTAGCTCGGGGTAAAAAGAAGCAAACTCTTCACCAAATGCGTCATAATGTCCACGCAAGGCCTCAACCGCGTGGTCCATACCTGACTCATAACGGGTTCGTCTCGACATACCGCTTAGAGCCTGGTGTATACCGTCGGTATACGAATAGCCCACCAGCCAGTTATCGCGCTTCATATACGGAAGCATGTGCTGAACCCGCTCAGGCAGAATGGTATTATGCTCTTCCAGAGTACGATAGCAATGCCTGGCAAAATCGGCCAGCTCACCTTCGTAATACGTGCTCCAGTTACGCGCCAGGTAGTGATCGTAGAATACATCCACAATCACACCCGCATAATGACGGAACTCCGCATGAAGCCGCCGCTTGCTCTGCGTCACCACAGGATGAGTGTCGGTAAACGAGTCGATCGCACGGTGCAAACCTACACCGTGCACAATATCCGCATCGAATTGCTCCAGCGACTTCCGGCCCTTCACAAAATCGCCAATGAAATTACCCACCATCACGCGCGGATTATCACCCGATAGAGACAAATGTGCCAGAAAATTCATACGCCTTAAAGGTATTGGTTATTTGTTATTTACTTCTTAGGTTGAACACAATTCTATATACCGTAACAACGCCATGTACAATAAAATGCCGGCATTTGCACAAATGCAGCTCCTGATCAACCTCGCGCGTATCGATGGCAAAGTAGCCGACCGCGAAAAGAACTATATAATAAACATCGGCCGTGCCAACGGAATATACCCCGACGAAATACTCCCGTTATTTGATCAACAAGATCAGGTCAACGCAGACGGTATCCCTGCCGACCTCACCAACCAGCAGAAATTCAACTACATCGTAAGCCTCGTCCAACTTATGAAGATAGACGAACGGATGTACAAAGAAGAGATCCACTACTGCTCCCGCATTGCCGAATCGCTCGGTTACGACCGCCAGGTAATGTTCGAGCTCATGCTGCACGTAAAATCCGCCCCCATGTCCGACGACGAGATGACAGCACTCTACCAGTTGACCGAAAAATATCTACACAATAAAAGCTGAACCCCACACAGCCCCGATATACCAACCTAAACCCGAACACCTGACCTATGAAACACCTTACCCTCGTCCTGCTGTTTACAGCGGCGGCGCTCTCGGCCCTCGCACAGAAAACATACATCCACTGCGGCAACCTCATCGACGGTAAAGCCAACGACGTTCAGCCCTCCATGACCATCATCGTAGAAGGCAAAAACATCGTAGCCATCGAAAAAGGATACGCGAAGCCCGGCAAAGACGACAAGCTGATCGACCTCAGCAAGAAAACGGTAATGCCCGGATTCATAGACATGCACGTCCACCTCGAAAGCGAAACCAGTAAAGACCAGGCCCTCCAGCGCTTTACCCTCAACAAAGCCGACCTCGCCTTCAAGTCTACCGTATATGCTAAACGCACGCTCCTCGCCGGCTTCACCACCGTACGCGATCTCGGCGGCTCTAACGTAAACACATCCCTCCGCAATGCCGTGGCACAAGGTCTCATAGTCGGACCACGCATCTTCTCAGCAGGCAAATCCATAGCCTCAACCGGCGGCCACGCCGATCCCACCAACGGATACCGCGAAGACCTGATGGGAGACCCGGGACCAAAAGAAGGGGTAATCAACTCCCCCGAAGACGCCCGCCAGGCAGTACGCCAACGCTATAAGGACGGCGCCGATCTCATAAAAGTAACAGCCACCGGCGGAGTGCTCAGCATCGCAAAAGACGGCTCAGGCCCGCAGTTCACGCAGGAAGAGCTCAACGCCATAATCCAGACCGCAAAAGACTACAACATGCATACCGCCGCCCACGCACACGGCGTCGAAGGAATGAAACGCGCAGTCCTCGCCGGCATCACCACCATCGAGCATGGAACAAAAATGAATGAAGAGATCATGGACCTCATGATTGAAAAAGGAACCTACTTCGTCCCCACCATCTCTGCCGGTAAGTTCGTCGCCGAGCAGGCCAAAGTCCCCGGTTACTATCATCCCCTCGTAGTCCCCAAAGCACTCGAGATCGGCCCGCAGATCCAGGCCACCTTTGCCAAAGCCTACAAGCGCGGTGTTAAAATAGCCTTCGGAACAGATGCCGGCGTATACCCGCATGGAGAAAACGCCAAAGAATTCGGCTACATGGTAGAAGCCGGCATGCCGCCGATGGAAGCCATAAAAGCCGCCACCGCCATACCCGCCACCATCCTCGGCATGGCCGACAAGCTCGGCACCATCGAACCAAACAAACTCGCCGACATCGTCGCCTCCGACGACAACCCCCTCAAAAACATCAAAACCCTCGAGACAATCACCTTCGTCATGAAAGAAGGCACTATTTACAAACCCTGACATTTCCACAGGAAAACAGAATCCCAAAAGCCCGAAGAGACATCTTCGGGCTTTTCTCTTTTACACCTGGCGAAAACATCCAAACCAAATATTATTCTGTGAATCGGCCGCAGACTGAATACACCCCCGGTACAGATTGACTAACGATCAGCTATGGATCCCCTATGGATTCCCTACGGATATCCCATAGATAACCTATATCATTCTCCACTCATCCTCCACTCACGCTCCACTGATCCTCCACTGTAAGCCCACCTAAGATTATATTGAAGACTCCGTTTACCGGACTTGGAACAGCCCGAAAAGACACAATAAAGATAACATTCCTAAAACTGTCTCCAACCCTCCAACAGAATATTATTTCGTTTCTAAGAAATCGGCAGCAAAGCGACTGGCTAGGATTTGGCGCAAGTTTGTCCCGAGCAGCACTCGGGATGCCCATCATGTTTCAGTCTGTGACTGAACCTCAACGAAAGTTGGTATTTAGCTGGCGCAAGGTCTTAAGCAGAAGCGTGACTAGTGTACCATGTTGGCTGTCTCCACCGAGGGCCCCAACCCCGCGTCAGCGGCCCGCTCCCTTACTAAGGCATCCATAGTATTCCCCAGATTCAAACATCTTAAAAATCCAGTTCTGACATCTCCTCAATAATCGCTACTTTTGCAGTCCTAAATTCAAGAAAGGGGCACGGGGTATGGAAAACATCCGCAATTTTTGCATAATAGCACACATCGATCATGGTAAAAGCACGTTAGCTGACCGGCTCCTGGAGTTTACAGGCACGCTGAGCTCGCGCCAGATGCAGGCCCAGGTTCTTGATAACATGGACCTGGAACGTGAGAAAGGCATTACCATCAAGGCCCACGCCATCCAGATGCTCTACAAACACGAGGGCGTCGAATACACGCTGAACCTGATCGACACACCCGGCCACGTCGATTTCTCGTACGAAGTATCCCGCTCCATCGCCGCTTGTGAAGGTGCTCTGCTTATAGTAGACGCCAGCCAGGGCATAGAAGCGCAGACCATATCCAACCTGTACCTGGCCCTTGAGCATAACCTCGAGATCATCCCGGTGCTGAACAAGATCGACTTGCCCCACGCCATGCCCGATGAAGTGACCGACGAGATCGTCGAACTTATCGGTTGTAAACGTGAAGATGTGATCCACGCCAGCGCAAAAGAAGGAGTCGGTATCAAAGAGATCCTCGAAGCAGTCGTACACCGCATCAAGGCACCGAAGGGCGACCCCAAGGCTCCGCTGCAGGCCATGATCTTTGACTCCGTGTTCAACTCGTTCCGCGGTATAGAAGTATACTTCCGGGTGTTCAACGGAACAATCAAAAAAGGCGACAAAGTAAAATTCATCAACACCGGCAAAGAATATAACGCAGAAGAGATCGGCGTACTGAAGCTCGATAAGCAACCCGCCGGCGAAATCAGCGTGGGCAACGTAGGATACCTCATCTCAGGTATCAAAGTAGCCAGCGAGATCCAGGTCGGTGATACCATAACACACCCCGGCAGCACAGCCGAAGCCATAAAAGGATTCGAGCAGGTAAAACCGATGGTATTTGCCGGTATCTATCCCGTAGAGACGTCGGAGTTTGAAGAGCTTCGTGCTTCCATGGAAAAACTTCAGCTGAACGATGCGTCACTCGTATGGGAGCTGGAAACATCCGCCGCCCTCGGCTTCGGCTTCCGCTGCGGCTTCCTCGGCATGCTTCACCTGGAGATCATCCAGGAGCGCCTCGAGCGCGAGTTCGACATGACGGTCATCACCACCGTACCATCCGTGGCATTCAAGGCATACCTTACCAATGGCGAAGTCGTAGACATCAACGCGCCATCGGAAATGCCAGAACCTACACAGACCAAGTATATAGAAGAACCATACATCAAGGCGCAGATCATCACGAAGTCCGAATACATCGGTCCGATCATCGGGCTTTGTATGGACAAGCGCGGCATCATCAAGAACCAGAATTACCTGACTTCAGACCGCGTGGAGATGACATTCGAGATGCCGCTGTCGGAAATCGTGTTCGACTTCTTCGATAAGCTCAAAACCATATCACGAGGCTATGCATCGCTTGATTACCACTTGATCGGATTCCGCGAGTCGGATATGGTGAAGCTGGATATCATGTTGAACGGTGAGAAAGTGGATGCGTTGAGCGCCATAGTACACCGTGCGAAGGCCCACGACTGGGGACGCAAGCTTTGCGAAAAACTGAAAGAACTCATACCACGTCACATGTTCGAGGTCGCTATCCAGGCCGCTATCGGACAGAAGATCGTGGCCCGCGAAACACTCAGCGCGATACGGAAAAACGTGTTGGCAAAGTGTTATGGCGGCGATATATCGCGTAAGCGTAAGCTGCTCGATAAACAGAAGAAAGGTAAGAAGCGGATGCGCCAGATCGGTACCGTAGAAGTGCCGCAGGAGGCATTCATGGCAGTACTGAAGATCGACTAACAACAAAGCAAATCAATAGTTTACAAATTGTGCCTGCCCTACACACGGCGGGCACAATACATATACTATATCCACGAAATATATTTAACGATACGAATGGCCACGACACCCGCGTACACGCTAATTGATGGAAGGAAGATATCGACAGATATCAAAAACGAGATCACACAGAAAGTCGCAGAGCGCAAGGCGCAGGGCAAGAAGCTGCCTCACCTCGCCATAATACTTGTGGGCGATGACGGTGCCAGTCAGACGTACGTCGATAATAAAGTAAAATCGTGCAAAGCCGTAGGCTATCATTATACAATGATGCGCTTTGCCGACACCATCAGCGAGGAGAAGCTGATGAAGCACATCGACCACGTAAACAACGATGACGATGTAGACGGCTTCATCGTACAGTTGCCGCTCCCCGCGCATATATCGGTAGAACGCATCACCGAAAAGATCCGCCCCGATAAGGACGTAGACGGATTTACAAACCAGAACTTTGGCAGCATAATATCGCGCGAACCGTTGCTTATGCCCGCCACGCCGTATGGCGTAATGGAGTTGCTGCGCCGCTATAATATACCTACCGAAGGCAAGCATGCCGTGGTAGTCGGTGCCAGCCGTATTGCGGGTGCGCCATTGAGCATGATGCTTACCGAGCAGGGGCATGCTACCGTTACCATCTGCCATCGCTATACCCAGGACCTGGGAGCATATACGCGGTCGGCAGATATTCTGCTGGTAGCCGTAGGCAAACCCGGTCTTATCACCGCCGACATGGTGAAAGAGGGAGCTGTGGTAATCGACATCGGTACCACGCGCGTGGAAGGTCCGGAATATCCGAAAGGATGGGCCATTCGCGGCGATGTGGATTTTGAGAACGTAGCCGCAAAGGCTTCATACATAACACCCGTACCCGGTGGAGTAGGACCGATGACGATCGCCTCGTTGCTGCTGAACACACTCCGTGCTACTGAACTTAGATACCCCTGATAACGTTCACAAGAGTTGAACGTCAAAAGAAATAACATGCCTTCTGTGCAAACACAGTCACCGGTTGCAGCGCTTCCCCTGATGGAGCAATTCTACACCATACAGGGTGAAGGCTTCTACCAGGGCCATGCAGCGTACTTTATACGCCTGGGTGGCTGCGAAGTGGGTTGCGTGTGGTGTGATGTGAAAGAATCGTGGGATGTCAATGCGCATCCACGGGTGGCGATCGAAGAAATGGTGGCCAACGCAAAAGCATCGGGCACCAACATCGTAGTGATAACCGGTGGCGAGCCCGCCATGCACGATCTTACAGCCCTCACGGCAGCCTTACAGCAAGCCGGACTTAAAACCAACATAGAAACATCAGGCGTGTACCCGCTTACGGGCACATGGGATTGGGTTTGTTTTTCGCCAAAGAAATTCAAAGCGCCCGATCCATCCGTCTTTGCAGATGCCAACGAGCTGAAAGTCGTGATCTATCACAAGAGCGACTTGGCCTGGGCGGAAGAATTTGCCGCGCGGGTAAAACCCGGATGCATATTGTTTCTTCAGCCCGAGTGGTCAAAAGAAAAAGAGATGCTACCGCTTATAATCGACTATGTGAAGGCGAACCCACAGTGGCAGGTATCGCTGCAGGTACATAAATACATGAACATCCCGTAGCGGCTGGTATGATATCAACACCCGGTGTCAATAGGGCGGAGGCATGGTCAGCACCGCTTACGCTGGACCAGTTCCGCACCAAACTCAACGCCTGGGGTAAACAGGGCATTCCGTTTCTGTTTATAATAGATTTCGAGCTGAAAAAACCAATTGCCGTTCCCCTGGAATCTGTAGACGCCACACAGATCCTTTTTAATATCAACGGATTTACAAATGCGGCTGACGTAGCCGCGCCTGCCGGCGAACCGGTTACGCTGACACCACAGCCGATAACGCTGGAGCAATACCGGCCGCGGTTCGACCACGTATACGACCGGCTGTGCTATGGCGATTCGTTTTTGACAAACCTGACAATCAAAACCCCCATAACGCCGAGCCAGTCGCTGCAAAGCCTGTATTATAAAAGCCGTGCGCGATACAAGCTGTGGCTGAACGACCAGAACCTGGTGTTCTCCCCCGAAACGTTTGTACGGATAAACGATGGGAAAATATATGCCCACCCCATGAAGGGCACCATAGATGCAACGATACCCGGGGCCGAAAGCAAGATCCTGGCCGACGTCAAGGAGCTTGCCGAGCACGTCACAATAGTGGATTTGATACGCAACGATCTCAGCCAGGTAGCAACAGGAGTCAACGTAACACGTTTCCGGTATGTGGAGCGTTTAGAGACCACGCATAAGGCGTTGCTGCAGGTAAGCTCGGAAATTCAGGGCAACCTGCCCACGGGCTATACCGGAATGCTGGGAGATATATTGCTGAAGCTACTACCCGCCGGATCGGTGAGCGGGGCGCCAAAAGCAAAGACACTCGAGATCATAGCCCATGCAGAAAAAGAAGAACGTGGTTATTATACCGGAGTTTTTGGTTATTTTGATGGACAGGCGCTTGACAGCGGGGTAATGATCCGGTATATCGAGAAGACGGAGAATGGATACGCGTACCGCAGTGGCGGCGGAATCACTACCCAAAGCGTTGTAACGGCTGAATATAACGAAGCTATCGACAAAGTTTATGTCCCTGTTGATTGAGTCAATAAAACTCCTAGACGGAGAATTTCATAACCTCTTCTATCATGAGCAGCGCATGAACCGCTCCCTTCGTGCATTGTGCGGCGCCGATGATAACATCGACCTCGAGAAGTTCCTGGCCAATGTGGAGCCTCCGCCCCAGGGCCTTTTCAAATGCCGCATAGTGTACGACGAAGCAACCCGCGAGGTAGAGTTTATACCCTACGAGCCTAAACCCCTCTATAATTTGCGCGTAGTAGAGCACGACCGCGTATCGTACGAATACAAGTACGTGGACCGGAAAGTACTGAACCGGCTGTTCGAGTTGCGGAAGGGCTGCGATGATATCCTGATCGTAAAACGCGGATATGTAACCGACGCATCGTATGCCAATATCGTGTTTCGCCGGGGTAAGAACTGGTACACCCCATGGTCGGCCCTGCTGAAAGGCACCCAGCGCAAAAAGCTGCTCGATACCAATGTCATCCAGGAAGAAGAGATCCGCGCCGAAGACATCGCCTCGTTCGAGACCTTTAAGCTGATAAATGCCCTCCTGGAATTCGACGGCCCGGAGATTGATGTATCAAATATAGTTTTCTAGCTTTACCATGTTAAAACGGGGTTTGTCAGGCGCGGTATACGCTGCGGATACATACCATCGTTATCGGAGTGACCTGTAAATGTTAAACTCGTTCTGACTTCATGAGCCGCAGCATAATTCTTATACTCTTTGTTCTTTTCGTCATACCAGCCCTGGCCCAGCCGCAGCTAAGTACTAAGTCAAAGAAAGCAATAGCGCTCTATACGGAGGCCGATAACTTCCGCGTACGCGGCCAGTACCAACAGGCCATCGCCATGCTGAAAGAGGCACTGGAAAAAGACGACGAGTTCGTGGAGGCCTGGTATCGGCTCGGCCTGGTGTATTTTTCGATGCACAACCTGCCCGAGGCAATAAAAAACTACGAGAAGGGATTGTCGCTCACCACCGAGATCCGCAAGCAGAAAGTATTCTGGTACGACCTCGGCGAAGCATACCTGGGCACCGGCGAGTACGAAAAGGCAATGAAGTTCCTGAGCTCGTACGTGAATAACGAAACCCAGAACAGACAGAAGATCGACCGTGCCACCGTGCTGTTCAGAAACGCCGAATTTGCACAGAAGAATAAGAACGAAAACTCGAAATACAACCTGCGCCCCCTGAGCGACACGGTGAATTGCTTTGTAATGCAGTATTTCCCCGCCCTCACAGCCGACCTGCAGGAGCTGATCTTTACCCGCCGCGCAGGCGACGGCCCGAACGACGACGAAGATCTTGTTATCTCCCATAAAGATGCCCGCGGACGCTGGACCAAGCCAGAGCCAATATCAAAGAACATCGACACGCCGCTAAACGAAGGCACCTGCGCCATCTCCGCCGATGGACGCAAGCTTATCTTTACATCATGTGTAGGCCGCGACGGCATCGGCAGCTGCGACCTGTACGAAAGCCGTAGGATCGGCGACGAGTGGACAGAACCGAAGAACCTCGGCCCCAACGTAAACAGCGTCGCCTGGGAGTCACAGCCATCCCTTTCAGCCGATGGCCGCACGTTATACTTTGTATCAGACCGCCGCGCAGGCATGGGCCGCCGCGATATATGGATCTCCGTCATGGACGACCGCGGCCGCTGGACCAAAGCAGTAAATGCCGGTAAACAGATCAACTCCCCGTTCGACGAGATCTCCCCTTTTATCCACGTAAACAACCAAACACTATACTTCGCCTCTAACGGCCTGCCCGGCTTTGGTGGCTATGATATATTCTTTGTGGAAAAAGATACCGCCGGCTGGTCCAAACCAAAGAACGTCGGAGCACCCATCAACAACTTCGAAGATCAGTTCTCACTTTTTATCACGGCCGATGGCAAGAAAGGCTACTATTCACACGAGGAAAACCTCGAGTCAGGAGCATCCCGCAGCAAGATCTTCGAAGTCGATATACCGGAAGAAAGCCAGGTCCGTAACCGCAGCAACTATGTCAAGGGCATCGTTCGCGATAAAGACACAAAAGCCCCGCTCGCAGCAACAGTCGAGCTGATCGATCTGGCAACGAACACCGTAGAGTCGCTGGTAGAGTCCGACTCCATATCCGGCCAGTACCTTATCGTACTCACACAAGGCGCAGACTATGCATTATATGTAAACAAGGTCGGCTACCTGTTCCGAAGCCTCAACTTTAACTACTCCGAGGTAGAGCAGTTCGAGCCCATAGTAATCGATGTGGAGCTCGGCAAGGCCAAAGAAGGATCGACCGCCGTGTTAAACAACATCTTCTTCGATGTAGACCAGTATGCATTGAAGCCAAAGTCGTTCCCCGAGCTGCAAAAGCTTATCCGTTTCCTCAACGCCTCACCGCGCCTGCGCGTAGAGATCAGCGGCCACACAGACAACTCCGGTGCAGCCGACCACAACCGACAGCTAT